>Ga0209542_10019248_pt1 | contig 10959 bp, 7 predicted proteins | sample RifCSPhighO2_01_FD_184028 | JGI IMG/M metagenome (GOLD analysis project Ga0209542, IMG submission 184028) | Soil microbial communities from Rifle, Colorado - Rifle CSP2_plank highO2_0.1 (SPAdes) (version 2) | ecosystem: Environmental > Terrestrial > Deep subsurface > Rock core/Sediment ...
CGATACCGTTCACGCTCGTGTTCGTTCTCCTCGCGTCCATTTTCGTAGCACTCGGACTGGTGCCGACCTTAGCCAACATGATGGCGGCCAAGGAAGAGTCCGCCCTCATGAAGCGGCAAGAAGAATACGCAGAGCGCGCTCGCGTGTGGTACGCGACCCGCCTCAAGGCATTCCTAGAGAACCGCCGCGCGCAGAACCGTTTTCTCCTGCTTATGGTCGCGGGATTCATCGGGGCGCTCGCGCTCCCCATTACGGGGCTTTTGGGCGTCTCCTTTTTCCCGCAAACCGACGGCGACTTCCTCTATGTAAATATTGAAATGCCGCAGGGGACGGATCTGAACCGGACGGATTTCGCGGCGCGCACGGTAGAAGAGAAGCTTTTTGGCGATACGCGTTTCTCCTCTCTCATCACGACGGTCGGCGCCTTGAGTATGTTCTCCAGTTCAGATGGCACCGTCGCCGCAGATACGCGGTTCGCCAACATTACGGTGAACCTCGTGAAAGACCGCGCCCAGACCTCTACGGAGATACTCGCCGACGTGAAAGATGCGCTTGCGGACGTGCGCATCGCGGAGATACGCGTGGGCGAACCCTCGGGCGGCCCGCCGGTCGGCGCCGCCGTTCTCATCAAATTCCTCGGCAAAGACCGTGTCGCGCTCAACAACACGCTCGTAAAGGCGCGCGAGATCCTTGAGCGCACGCCGGGGGCGACGACGGTGAATTCGTCGAACAAGTACGACGGCACGCAGTTCGTACTCTCTATCGACCGCGGCAAGCTGGCCTTCGTCGGCCTCTCGCCCGCAGCCGTCGCATCTGTGCTGCGCACGGCGGTTTCCGGAGTCACGGCGACTTCTCTCACCGGAGGCGAGAAAAACGTGGACATTGTGGTATCGCTCAACCTGAACGCCGATGCGGTTGACCCGCACGAATCTTCCTACACTTCCATCGAGAGCTTGCGACAGGTACCGCTTATCACTCCCTCGGGGCAGACGGTCCTGCTCGGCTCGCTCGTCTCCGAATCGGTAGCACCAAGCGACTCGACCATCGCGCACGAAAACAGGGAACGTGTCGCGACGCTCACGTCGGACGTGCTTCCAGGGTACAGCGCAGCGCAAGTCCTCGCCGCGTTCAATAGAGAGTTCACGTCGGCAGATATGGAAGAAGGCGTGCGCATGTCGGTCGGCGGCGAGAATGAGGAGACAAACAAGTCGTTCATGGAAATGGGGTACGCGCTCGTCGCGGGGATTATTCTCACCTTCGTCATATTGGTACTCGCATTCGATTCGTTCCGCTTCGCGGGATATCTCCTCTTGCTCGTGCCGCTCTCGCTCATCGGCGTATTCGGCGGGCTCGCGCTCACGCTGCAGCCGCTTTCATTCCCGTCGATGATGGGCGTCATTGCGCTCGCGGGCGTCATCATCAATCACGCCATCATTCTCATGGACGCGATTATTCAGCGTTTGAAACAGGGAGGAGGGAAGAAGTTTATCGATATTCTGACCGAGGCGGCGACCACGCGGCTGCGACCCATTTTCCTCACGACGATTACGACGGTCATCGGCATGGTCCCGCTTATCCTCGCGGCGGGGCTCTTCGGGCCGCTGGCGCTCGCCATCCTCTTCGGGCTCTCTTTTGCGATGATACTCACGCTTATTCTCATCCCCGTGCTTGTCTACCGCTGGCCGGGTAAGCTGCCTGAAAATATCCTGCGTTAGTGAACGTGTTGCATTTTCACGGCAAGGTAAGACCTTGCCGTAACATTCAAACGTTTTGCAAAATGTTTGAATGAAATAAGGGTGTGCAAAAACGCTGTGCAATGCCGCGCGGATTTGCTACGCTTATCCAATGGCTGAAGAAGATTGGGAGCCCGGAAATCCCTGGATACTCAACAAGGTGTTCGACATTGCAGACCGCATCCTCGACTCGCATGAAAGCGCCAACGTCCTCATCATACTCCTGGTGGTGCTCTTGATACTCCCGCTGCTCGGCATGGGAGTCCTCCTCACGCGGTCGGTCGCACCCGCCACACCGCAGCAAATTGAAGTGCAACAATAAGTCCGGCAGAGGGCTCTCTATTGTGCCGGAAATTTGCTATTATTGAGCCACCATGAGCGAGCAAGATATTCGCGCGGAACGGCTGAAAAAACTCAATATTCTGAAAGCGGCGGGGATGGAAGCGTACCCGGCCGATTCACATCGCGATACAAGCAACGAGGGCGCGCTTGCTGTTTTTGATGACCTCGAAAAAAGTGCCAAGAAAATCCATCTGGGAGGCCGTGTCATGTCGCTGCGAGGACAGGGCGGCATTATGTTTGCCGACCTTTTCGACGGCACTGGTCGCATGCAGTTGGTGTTGCAAAAGGCGGATATAGACGAAAAAATGTTCGACCTCTTTGCGAACGCCGTAGACGTCGGCGATTTCGTTGAGGCATCGGGGACGATGTTCAAAACCAAGCGGGGAGAGCGCTCACTCAAAGTGGAGAAATGGCGCATGCTTGCGAAATCGCTTTTGCCGATGCCGGCCGAGCATTTCGGCCTCAAGGATGAGGAACTTGTCTTGCGTCAGCGGTACCTCAATATTTTGCTTGATGAGGAGGTGCGCAAGATGTTTGTCCGCCGTGCGAAATTCTGGCAGTCCGCCCGCGATTTTTATCTTTCCCGCGGATTTCTCGAGGTTGAGACACCCGTGCTCGAAACGACGCCCGGCGGCGCGGACGCCCGACCGTTCAAGACTCATCACAATGCACTCGACATCGACGTCTACCTCCGAATCTCATGCGGAGAGCTTTGGCAAAAGGAGCTTCTCATAGCGGGGTACCCGAAAGTATTTGAAATCGGCAGAATCTTCCGCAACGAGGGGCAGTCGCGGGAGCATTTGCAGGACTACACGCAGCTCGAAAGCTATGAAGCGTTTGCGGACGCAGAATCGGGTATGAAATTCGTGCAGGAACTCTACCGCTATATCGCTAAGGAAACGTACGGACAGTACACGTTTGAGATAGGCGAGCATACCGTAGACCTAGCCGAAGACTGGCCTGTCATTGATTTTTGCACCGCGATACAAAAAGAATTCGGCATTGATGCTATTTCATGCACCGAAGATGAGGCGATAGACGCAGCAAAGAACGCCGGCGTTACTTTCGGCGAATCACCCAACAAAGCGCGCGCAATTGACCATTTATGGAAAAAGATTCGGAAGGGAATTGCGGGGCCCGCATTTTTGAGGGGCGTGCCTGTGTACCTCTCACCGCTTGCAAAGCAGATGGCGAAAAATCCAGAACACGCCGACCGCGTTCAGATAATCATTGCGGGGAGCGAGGTGGGCAACGGATACAGCGAATTGAACGACCCACAAGACCAGCGCGCACGCTTTGAAGAACAACAAAAGTTGCGCGATGCAGGCGATGACGAGGCACAGCGACTGGACGAAGAGTATATCCGAGCGATGGAATTCGGCATGCCGCCCGCCTTCGGCTTCGGTGTCTCCGAGCGCCTCTTCTCGTTCCTTGAAAACCGCCCCGCCCACGAAGCGCAAATCTTCCCGCTCTTGCGGCCTAAATCGGAATGAAAACGGCGGTATTTGGTGGTGGATGTTTCTGGTGCACGGAGGCGATTTTTCAGATGCTCAAGGGTGTTGAGAAAGTCGAGTCCGGCTATGCGGGCGGGACTATGGAGAACCCTTCGTATGAGAAGGTCTCAAGCGGCACCACGGGCCATGCGGAAGTCATCCGCGTCACCTACGACCCGGCAGTCATTTCGTACGAAGACCTGCTAACCGTCTTTTTCGGCTCGCACGACCCGACGACCCCGAACCGGCAGGGGGCGGATGTGGGAGAGCAATACCGCTCAGTCATCTTCTTCCAAGCGGAAGAAGAGAAACAAGAGGCACGAGCCAAGATTCAAGAAATACAGGAAAGCCTAAAAGATGGTAGCCGTGTTGTTACAGAGGTTCTACCGTTTGAGAAATTCTTTGCCGCCGAGAGTTACCATCAGAACTATTTCAAGGAAAATACCGGCGCCCCGTATTGCCAGCTCATCATCGAGCCGAAAATCGAAAAACTAAAGAAACGCTTCGCGGAGTTGGTTAAACAATAAATGATATGCCTCGTGAAGAGTTCGAAAAGCTGGTCACCGAAGGGTACGAGAAGTTGCCGCAATGGGTGCGGGAGAAGATAAAGAATGTTGCTTTGCTCGTGGAGGATGAACCTTCGCAGGAAGACAGGGACGCGGAAGGTTTAGGGGATGACGAGACTCTACTCGGACTTTACAAGGGGATTCCGCTTTCCGCGCGCGGAGGCGAGTACGGCGTCGGTATGACGATGCCTGATACCATTACCTTGTATCAAATTCCCATCGAGGATGCTGCCGAGGAAGACGGCCTGCCCGTCGCGCAAGTGATAGCGGAAACAATTTGGCACGAATTTGCCCATCATTTTGGGATGGATGAACATGAGGTACAAACAAGAGAAGAAACCCGAAACTCGAAGCCCGAAATCCGAAGAAACCAAGAAATTTAGAAATTTTAAACCAATTCGTGCTTAAGATTTTTTCGAATTTCGAAATTCGGATTTCGTGCTTTAATATACTGGTATGGCAAAACTGTCGGAAATCCTGAAGTCACGGGGCTACGTATACCAGCACTCTTCGGACACCCTCGAAGAGATAACAGACGGCAAAAAACGGACCGTTTACCTCGGCGTGGACCCTACGGCGGATTCTATTCACGTGGGCAACTTGGCCGCTTACATGCTTTTGCGGCACTTTGCCGATGCGGGGCACAAGGTAATCTTGCTCATCGGCGGCGGTACGGGGATGATAGGCGACCCGAAGCCCGATATGGAGCGTCCTCTCTTGAGTATCGAAGAAATCACAGCGCGCTCGGAGAAATTAAAAGTACAAGCTGAAAAAGTGCTCGGAGGAATCGAGGTGCAGCTTGTAAACAATTATGACTGGCTGGGCTCGCTCGACCTCATCTCATTCCTCCGCGATACGGGAAAATATTTCACCGTCAATTCGCTCGTAAAAAAAGAAGCCATCTCGGCCCGCATGAAAAGCGAAGAGGGAATTTCTTTTACCGAATTCTCGTATCCCCTTTTGCAAGCATACGATTTCTGGCATTTGTTCAATGAATATAAATGCGACGTACAGATAGGCGGCTCCGACCAGTGGGGCAACATCGTCGCGGGCGTGGAGCTCATCCGCCGCAAGGAGAACAAGACCGCCTACGCGCTCACCATTCCCATCGTCACCGATAAAGCGAGCGGCAAAAAATTCGGCAAAAGCGAGGGCAATGCTATCTGGCTCGATGCCGAAAAGACGTCGCCATACGCTTTTTACCAATTCTGGTTCAATGCGAGCGACGAAAGCGTCAAGGATTACCTTAAGCTCTTCACCCTCCTTTCCGACGCAGAGATAGAAGCCGTCATGGAACTCCACAAGCGCGACCACAAGGAGCGCCATGCCCAAAAGACGCTCGCGCGCGAGGTGACGACGCTTGTCCACGGCGAAGAGGCGGCGATGAATGCGGAAACTACCTCGGAGGTTCTCTTTGGAGTTACCACCCTGCACGACCTTTCGGAAAAAGGAGAAGACGTGTTTGCGATGATACGCGCTTCAGCGCCGGTGTGTGAAGTTAAAGCGGGGACGTTGCTGGTTGACACGCTCGTCGGTGCGGGGTTGGCGAGCTCGAAAAGGGAAGCCCGGCAATTTCTGAACGATCAGGCAATACTTTTGAACGAAGGGTTTATTACCGATGAAAAATATAAACTGACCGAGGAGAATTTTTACAAAGGTATGGCGGTTTTAAAGCGCGGCAAGAAAAATGTCTGTGTCTTGGTTTTGCAGTAGAAATACTGGTAGAGTGGGCGGGTGAACAAATTTAAACTGAAAAGCGAGTATCGGCCAGCCGGCGACCAGCCTGCGGCTATTGAGTCGCTGGTGAAGGGACTCAAGGCGGGGACGCGCGACCAGACGCTCCTTGGCGTCACGGGCTCGGGCAAGACCTTTACCGTGGCCAATATTATCGAGAAGTGGCAAAAGCCCACGCTCGTCATTGCTCATAACAAAACGCTCGCGGCGCAGCTCGCGGCGGAGTATCGTGAATTTTTTCCCGACGCGGCGGTGCATTACTTCGTTTCGTACTACGATTACTACCAGCCGGAGGCATACATGCCGGTCACGGATACCTTCATCGAGAAAGAGGCGATGATTAATGAGGACATCGAACGCTTGCGGCATGCCGCCACGCAGGCGCTTCTGACGCGCTCCGATGTCATCGTGGTTGCCTCCGTATCTTGCATCTACGGCCTCGGCAGCCCGATTGAGTATCAAAAAGTGAATCTGAAAGTGACGAAGGGCGAGCCGATGACACGTGCGACATTCACCCGCAAACTCATTTCAATGTATTTCGAGCGCGTCGCAGGCGAGCTCACGCCAGGGACATTCCGCGCACTCGGTGCGGCTGTCGAACTCATGCCCGCAAGCGAGCGCATCGTCTACCGCATCGACCTCACGGGAGGAAAAGTGGCGAAAATCGAGGAAATAAGTGCGATAACGCGCGAGATAAAGCAAAAGCACGACGCGGTTTTCATTTATCCCGCCAAGCACTACGTGACGCCAAAAGATGTCCAAGATGCGGCGCTCGCAGACATTGAATTGGAACTTGCAGAGCAGCTCAAGAAGTTTAATGCGGAAGGCAAGATACTCGAAGCGGAACGCCTCAAACGACGCACGCGCCAGGACGTGTCTATGATACGGGAATTCGGTTTCTGCAACGGCATCGAGAATTATTCGCGGCATTTTGACCGCCGCAAGAGCGGCGAGCCGCCCTACACGCTGCTCTCGTATTTTCCGAAGAATCCCGACGGCAGTTCTGATTTTCTGACCGTCATTGATGAATCACACGTCACGGTACCGCAGATAGGCGGCATGTACGCGGGTGATAGAGCCCGCAAAGACACACTCGTCGAGCACGGGTTCCGACTCCCAAGCGCGGTCGACAACCGACCACTCAACTTTGCAGAATTTCAACAGCGCACGGGACAGACCATCTACACGAGCGCCACGCCCGGCAAATACGAGCTTGAACGAAGCGGCGAACCCGCCTCACAAGTCATTCGCCCGACGGGGCTCGTGGACCCGGAGATAGTTGTACGGCCAATCGTCAGCGCCGATGCATCAACATCAAGGCCCGGCCTTGATGTATCTCAAGGCCCGGCCTTGATGTATCCGGGGCAGGTGAAAGATTTTATCCGCGAAGCAGAACTGGTGACGAAGCGCGGCAGCCGCTCAATGGTCACCGTTCTTACCAAGAAGATGGCGGAGGATCTTGCGACGTTCCTTGCCGAGAAAAAGATAAAAGTCCGCTACATTCACAGTGATGTGAAAACCATCGAGCGCATCGAGATACTCACCGATTTCCGCAAAGGCACTTTCGATGTATTGGTCGGCGTGAACCTCTTGCGCGAAGGTCTGGATCTTCCTGAAGTGGAACTTGTGGCGATACTTGATGCCGACAAGGAAGGATTTTTGCGTAGCGAGACATCGCTCATCCAGACGATAGGCCGCGCCGCACGCAACGTACTCGGCCGCGTCATTCTCTACGCGGATACGATGACGGGCTCGCTCGAGCGGGCGATAGGCGAGACGAACCGCAGACGCGCGATACAGGAGCAGTACAACAAGAAACACAACATCACACCAAAAACGATTGAAAAGCGCATACACGATATCGTCGGCGACATCGAAAGAACGCGCAGTCGTGCCGTGGGCGAGCTCGCTGCGCTCGATACTGCAGCGTATGGCGGTGATGTGAAGAAACTCATTAAAGACAAGCGGCAGCAGATGCATGAGGCGGCTGATAAGCTCGATTTCGAGACAGCGGCGCTTATCCGTGATGAAATACAGAAGTTGGAGCAGAAAAGCAAGAAGAAAAAGTAGTATGTTGAAAATCAAAGAAAATATCCCGCTTGCACCACTTACGACATTTGAGATAGGGGGCACTGCGCGATACATGACCGAGGCACGCAAGGATGACGACATTCGCGAGGCGACCCGATGGGCGAAGGAGAAGAATGTGCGGCTCGTGGTGCTCGCGGGTGGGAGCAATGTGCTCGTGCCCGACGAGGGGCTCGACGCGCTCGTGGTCCGCCTGGTAGGGAATCTCTACAGTGTATCGGATGGCGTGGTGGATGCATGGGCGGGAACGAATCTCCTCGTACTCGTACGCGCGCTCGGCGCACAGGGATACGGCGGGTGGGAGAAACTCGCGGGCATTCCCGGCACTATCGGAGGTGCGGTGCGCGGCAATGCGGGAGCGTTTGGCCCGGAGATAAAAGATTTTGTGACGTCGGTTCGCGCGCTCAATATGGAGACGGGCGCTGTGCGCGACTTTACAAATGCGGAGTGTGATTTTTCATACAGGCACAGTTTTTTTAAGGACAATCCCGAGTGGGTCGTGTTGCGTGTCGTCGCACGGCTGCAGAGTATCGAGCCTGCGGAAAGCGCCAAGCGCGCGGAGGAAACAATTGCCGAACGCGAACGGCGACATCTACAGAACGTAAAGGCGGCAGGCAGCTTCTTTATGAACCCCAAGGCGCCACCTGATGTCGTTGCCATGTTTGAAAGAGAAAAGCAAGTGCGCTCCCGCGAGGGGAGGGTTCCCGTTGGCTGGCTTATCGAAAAGGCGGGGATGAAGGGGGCGAAGGTGGGCGGGGCGACTGCATCATTGCAGCATCCGAATTACCTCGTGAACCAAGGCGGCGCGACGGCGCACGATGTGTGCAATCTCGCGCAGATTATCAAGCTGGAAGTTGAGAACCAATTCGGCGTGGAGCTCCACGAGGAGGCAGCCGTTCTCTCGTAGAACCAAAAATGTTTAGTGCCAATTGCGGTAGCCCAGATAAGCAAAAACAAAAAATATTCCGCTCTCGGCAAATGAAACCCATAATGGCGCTTGCCATGTTCCAATAGTGAGCGGTAACCCAAAAACTCCTCGGTATAAATGTATTCCAGCAACTAACGCGAATACAATTGTTGCGAGGCGTACGAAATTTAGCTTTGCCACAGTCACATGGTATCATCGTCCGTACCAACCCCTAGCGCAAAGCGGGGGTCGGAACTGTATATGCCAAATCCAAGAAAACAAGGTTCAGACCCCGACGCTACGGTCGGGGCAGGCAAAATAATCATAAAAGGGGCGCGGACCCATAACCTGAAAAACATCAACGTTGAGATACCGCGCAATAAAATGGTTGTTTTTACGGGGCTTTCGGGCAGCGGGAAGTCTTCACTCGCTTTCGATACCATATTCGCAGAAGGACAGCGCAAGTACGTGGAGTCGCTCTCCGCATACGCGCGGCAATTCTTGCGGCAGATGCAAAAGCCCGATGTGGACGAGATAACGGGTCTGTCACCCGCGATTTCAATTGACCAAAAGAGTCGCTCCAACAATCCGCGTTCCACCGTCGCCACCATTACCGAGATATACGACTACCTGCGTGTGCTCTACGCGCGTGTCGGCAAACCGCACTGCCTCATTTGTGGCCGGGAGGTGCGCAAGCATTCCAACGAGGAGATTCTCGGGTCAGTGCTTACCCTTGTCGAAGCTGCCCGTAAACATCAAGGCCCGGCCTTGAAGAATCCCAAAGGCCGGGCCTTGACCGCAGGAGTGTCTGCGGCAAAAATACGAATATCGAGCCCGGTGGTAGTTGGCCGAAAGGGCGAATACTATCAGTTGCTATATGACCTACTCAACAAGGGTTTTGAGAAAGTCGTCGTGGACGGGGCGGACAAGTCACTGCGTGAGCGTATAGAGCTAGAAAAGCAGCACAAGCACGATATTGATGTCGTGGTGGATGAAATATTTGTATCGGAATTCGTCGATGATGCAAAGGCGGCGCGTGAGCGCGCGAGCGAAGCAATTGAACGTGCTCTCACTGAATCTGAAGGACTCGTGAAGGTTACGGATGCGGAAGGGGTGAGCACCATCGTTTCCGCAAAATTTATGTGTCCATACGATGGATTTTCATTTCCAGAGATAGAACCACGCCTCTTCTCGTTTAATTCTCCGTACGGCGCATGCCCTGAGTGTAAAGGTTTGGGAACCAAGTATTTCTTTGGCGACGAAGCATGTGATGTGTGCAAAGGGGCCCGTCTGCGCCCCGAAGCTATGAATGTTTTTTTGGGTAAAATCACCGGCGAGGAAGGTGCGGGGCCCGTCGCGGGTATGAATATCGTTCGTCTCGCATCGCTTTCAATTCAGGACGCCCAGGATTTCTTCGAGAAGTTGAAGCTCACGAAGAAAGAGCAGGATATTTCGCGCACGGTCATCAAGGAGATAACAAGCCGACTCCAATTCATGCTCAATGTCGGTATCGAATATCTCACGCTCGACCGTAAGGCAAATACGCTGTCGGGAGGCGAGGCACAGCGCATCCGGCTCGCTTCACAGCTCGGAAGTGGGCTTGTGGGGGCTCTCTATGTGCTCGATGAGCCCACAATCGGCCTGCACCAGCGCGACAACGACAAGCTCATAAAGACGCTTAAACACCTGCGCGACCTCGGCAATACAGTCCTTGTGATCGAGCATGATGAAGACACCATTTTTGCCTCCGATTACATTGTTGACCTCGGGCCTGGCGCGGGCGTGCACGGAGGCGAAGTTGTGGCGGAAGGATGGCTCGAGGACCTTCTCACATCCAAAGTGAATAAATCGGGCTCTCGCACGCTCTCTTACTTGCGGGAAGAGACGAAAATCGAAATGCCAGAAAAGCGCCGCACGGCAGACCGCGGAAAGATAAAAATACGAGGCGCGGGAAAATTCAATATAGAAAACCTTAACGTGGACGTACCGCTCGCGAAGTTTGTCGTCGTTTCAGGAGTTTCTGGTTCGGGGAAGTCCACATTCCTCTACGAAATTCTCCACCGCAATCTGCAGGCGCGTTTCGATAAGCGGTATCG
>Ga0209542_10019249_pt1 | contig 10959 bp, 14 predicted proteins | sample RifCSPhighO2_01_FD_184028 | JGI IMG/M metagenome (GOLD analysis project Ga0209542, IMG submission 184028) | Soil microbial communities from Rifle, Colorado - Rifle CSP2_plank highO2_0.1 (SPAdes) (version 2) | ecosystem: Environmental > Terrestrial > Deep subsurface > Rock core/Sediment ...
CTTGTTTTTGTAGCATCAATATCAACAACAAAATGCCAAATAAGTTTTTTTAGTTTGAAATCGCCGATTTTACTTGCTCTGACAATCATTACTACTAGTATAGCTTATGCTATTCTAGTCTAGAGCCAAAAATATACATATAGATACAATCAAGGTTGTGCATTTTCTAAACAGAGAATACATGTTAATACCATACAGAGAGTTATTTTTTTATTCAATGACAGCGGTGTCAAAATGGAGAGATGGTTCTACAATCCGCTATGGATGATACCGAGTCCTTCTTTGCCTTTTTGTTTTTCTTGCATTCTGGCAAGATCGGCGGCATTGAATTTTTTGAGTGTGAAGGTGAAGGTGGCGCCTTTGCCATGTCCTTCGGAAAAAACAGACATGACGCCGCCGTGGAACTCGACGATAGATTTTGAGATATAGAGTCCCAGACCAGTGCCTTGCGAGGCTTTTTGATTGGTAGCGTATGAGCCTCTGACAAAACCAAATTTCCTGAAGAGCTTTGAAATATCCTGCGGGTCAATACCCTCGCCCATGTCTTTCACCGACGTTTCGACGAAGTCGTCTTTGATCGCAAAGGAAATGGATATTGCTCCATCTTTGGGAGTAAATTTCAGCGAATTACCCATGAGATTGATGAGCACTTCTTTAATCTTGTCATCGTCGGCGATCACCGACGGTAGTGGAGAAGGAGCATCGTGAAGGACGATTTTGAGTCCCAAGTCATCTGCTCGCGGTTTGACCTCATCAATGACCTCTTTGACCAGCGCATCAATCTGTATTTCTTTAAGATCAAGCGCAATTCTCCCGGACTCGATGTGCGACACATTGAGCATGTCGTTGACGAGCTTGATGAGCCGATTGACCGAACTGTATGATCGGGTCAAATACAGTTCCTGTCTTCCCGTCACCGGTTCTTTGCCGTAGAGCGCCAACCACAAATACGATTTGATCGCGGTCATGGGCGTGCGCAGTTCATGCGAGGCGATTGATACGAACTCGTCCTTCAAAATATCAAGCTCCTTGAGTCGCTCATTGGCGACTTTCAAATCTGCGTAAATTTGCGCGCGCTCAAGGGCAATGCCGAAAACCTCAACGAGCTCTTTGAGTATCTCGTATTCTGTTTTTGAGAGTGACCCGACGTGTTTGTCCATACCAAGCATCAAGACGCCTATCGGCACTCCGGCAAAGATAATGGGATAGACAATCGCCGTTTGAATTACCATAATCTCTTGAATTTTTTGCGCGGTCGGTTTGTCAATAAAAGGAGTTAATATATCATAGAAGTCATTGGTCATTCTGACTTTGATGTTGCGTATGCTTGCGGCGCAAAAATTATCCCTGTCGGCAAGACTGGTCGTAAAATCATTCAAGATTTTTTTCAACAGATTAGACGCATTAGCTCCTTGTGAAGGTAAGACTGAAGTTCCGATAACCTGAAGACGAGAGGTTGATTGATCAATTATCCCGATAAATCCTGTTTGAAATTTAAGTTCTTTCACAATCGCTTCAATAAGTTTTTCCGCGGTATTTTCCACGCCGAGCGCAGTACTGATAATCTCGTAAAGTTTGCGCAGAGCCGAAAGAGTACGGTTGCGGATCGCAAGCTCAACGTTGCGCTCATACAATTGTTCATTGACTTTTTGCAGTTCTTTGTCGATTGAAGTATTTTTTTGAGAAATATCCGCCATAAAAAAAGTATACCATCATCTTGCAAAGAAAATATTCATAAAAATACAAGTCTCCTTGAGGCTCAATAGTGTTTGATAATTTAACCTAAAGACAATTAATTTGCTCTTTTAACAAGCCAATTACACATTCTTTGTCTTTGTTTTCTGTGGGGAGATCTTCCCATAGTTGTAAAAAGTTGTTACGAAAAGATTTAACAATTATTGATTCGTTAATCATAAGGAATCTTCCTTGTGTTTTGGAAAACCAGCTTTCTAGAATTAGAGTATCTCCTTTAATTCCCCAAAAATTTCTATTAAAAAACCAATGGATATTGGTATCATCAATTAAGGCTAATTCATAGTTAGAGTTATCTTCTAATAAGTTTATGAGAGCTTTAAGATGGTCTCTTTTTTCTCGTTTTGTCTCTGGGTTACAACCGAGATTTATTAACATGTCCGCGGAAGCGAATTCACTTGTATTTCGTACATATTGCTGAATAATACTTTTAGGACAAACCTCACGAAAAAGTGATTTTTTAACCTGATTGAGAAAAGCATTCTTTCGCCTTTGATAGCATTTTATACGTTCATTAATACCAATCGATTTCTTATCGCCCCTTTTAAAACAATTCTGACTTCTCTCTTGCATAATCGAAATAGGCACAGTATTCACGCTTAAACCGCTGATAACTACGTAGCGATCACCGTCTGATTCTTCAATGCTTGTAAGTGGTTCAATAACTTCCTCTTGTGAGTAAATAACAGTTTGTTGTAATAGATCATCTGAAAAGTTATAGCTATATAAGTTATTCAAACCATGCCGATTAAGATAATCCGTTTTGAGTGTTAAAAATAGCTCATTTCTTTCATCTCTTTTTAAATCTAGAGTTATGCAGAGTTTTTCCAGCTGAGGAAATGTGAACAGCCGTTCTCCTTTAATAATTCTCGACAATGCACTTGCGTCCATACCTTTATACCCAAGCTGTTCCCACATTGTGATCGCCAATTGATTGAGCGTCATGCCATTGCAAAAAACGATCCTGTTGTTTTCCCTCGTGTAGTATTTTTTAAAAAATTGCGCAAAGCGTGTCATTAAAGTTGGCTTTAAATCTATTATAAGATTAAATCAGTTAGTTTACCATTGCTTTTTAAATATCTTGCAAAGAAAATATCTATAAACTACAATCGTACAATGAATATTCATGTCATTTCCGCAGTGGGCACAGGTTCAACGCTCCTTTCGTCTTTTGATAATGTGCTCCAAAAGGCAGGCGTGTGTAATTATAATCTCATCATACTTTCTTCCATCATCCCGCCGGGATCAAAGATTGTTAAAACGGTACGATATATAACACCTCCAGAGCATTTTGGATACAAGCTCTATGTGATCAAAGCAGAGATACGAAGTGATGAGGCGGGTAAATATATCACTGCCGGTATTGGATGGTACCAACTTGACGATGGTAGGGGATTTTTCGTGGAACATGAGCTTAAGGGGGAAATAAAAGAGGCGGTGCAGTCGGAAATTCAGGCTCGCATTATAAATTCCCTCAAAGATTTATGCCTTTTCCGCGACGTTCGCTTTGAGCCAAAATGGATAAAATCTGCCGTCTCTATCGTCCATATCAAAGATTCTCCGACATGTGCCTTAGCCCTTGCGGTGTATAAAAGCGAAGGGTGGAAATAGGTCGCCTGTTTCCAACACGATCAATCCATCACGCAGACTTAAAAAAGGAAATCCGGTCAAAACCCACAAGACGCTGCCAAACAAAAAGCTCACCAATTTAATAACGTTAAAAACATAAGAATTTTTCTCTCTTGTATTTGCTTGTTTTTTTCGTTTCGGCCCGCTTGATATAGTTTGCCGCAAAACGTTCTAATTGTTTCAACGTCATACTTGTTTGAATAAAAACTGATAACGTAATATGCAGTATAAAGACGGGTTATAAATTTGTCATTGACAGCGCTGTCAAAATGGGAAGAAAAACTTTCGCGGCGGCGGGCTGAAGGCGGGAGTTAAGAATCTCGACGGATTATTACAAGAAAGCGAATACCCTGCGGCTTGCCGCAGGTGAAGCGATATAATAGGGTATTTTATTTGAAACCGCTTGACAAATAACAAATTCAGTTATATCATAACAATATGAAAAAATTGAATTTGGTTAAATTGCACGAAAAACTTGAACAATTAAAAAAACCTGTTTTTACGCCTCAAGACATCAAGCTGTTTTTTAATCCGAGCGATCGAGCTATTAGCGCTTTTCTCAACTACAACAGTAAAAAAAATAGACTGATTAAACTTAAAAAAACTCTCTACAGTTTTAAAAATACATATATTAATCCCTTCTTGATCGCCAATCGCGCCTACCAGCCTTCTTACATTTCTTTTGAGACGGCTTTATCCTATTATCATCTGATTCCAGAAACGGTTTATTCTGTCACTTCTGCCACCAGCAAAGCCAGCCGTTTGTGGAGCATCCAGCAAACACGCTATATCTACCACACAATCAAGCAGGAAGCATTCACCGGCTATGTCTCAAAAACTATTGAGACCGATCAGATACTCATTGCTTTGCCCGAAAAAGCTCTTGCTGACTATTATTATTTTATGTATCTGGGTAAAATCAAGGATCATAATAACCGTTTGAATCTTAAAGAGATTAATTTAGACAAATTGAACGCGTGTCTTAATCTTTTTAAGAATGAAAGGTTCAAGCAATGTGTTAAAAAATATTTGTTCACCGACAAATCTCATGATAGATAAAACATTTTTAAGCCAAATCGCCATCAAAAATCAAACAACGCTGCGCAATATTTTGCGTGAATATTATCAACATCTATTTCTTTCTTATTTTTATCAGATGAAACAAAGCGAACATTTCTTTTTTAAAGGCGGCACAGCCCTAAAAATCGCCTTTCGTTCGCCGAGATTTTCCGAAGATCTTGATTTTAACGCGACAACCAATTTCTCAACTTTTGAAACCATAGAGCAAGACGTCCTTATAGCAATCAAAAAAGACGGCATTGACAGCAATATTACTGAATCCAAAAAAACAAGCGGCGGTTTTTTTGCTATTATTTCATCCCGCATGTACGATGAACAAGTCATCATTAAGATTCAAGCTTCAAAAAGAGTGAAAAAACCGATACAGGGAGAAAAGATCATCGTCATCTCTGATTTCTTTCCCGCGTATCCTTTGCAGATTCTTGCAAGAGAACTCTTGTTTACGGAAAAAATTGCAGCATTTTTACGCCGTGCCAAAAGTCGAGATTATTTTGATCTTTACTATATTTTAAGATCAGGAATCAAACTCAAAATTCTTGCCGACAAAGCGAAAGAAATAAAAAGTGTCATTGAAAAAGAAACAGGTCGTTTTGCCGAACTGAAAGAACTTTTGCCTCAAAATTTCTGGTCGATTCTCAAAGATCTGAAAAATAATATTCTTTTAGAATTACAAAAACAGCATTTCTAATCTTGAGCACGATCTTTATCTCAGAATCTCCGACAGTTGGTCATGGAAGGGAGTAGTCTTGAGACGTTTGAGGGCTTCAACGAATCTCTGATAGAAATTCCGATGCTGAAATAACTTTTATTTCTTGCGGTAGCTCTACTCTATCTGATTTTTCTAACGTTATCAGGTTAAGATTTTGACAGTGTAATGCCGCACCCGATTTGATAAGCGCTTTCATTTCGCGGCTTTGCGTTTCTTCATCGGTGAGATCAAAACATACCTGATATAAAGCGGTAACAGTCCCCTCGTTCAATATGGCAAAATCAACTTTGCCCTTGCGGTCTTTGTAATAATGTATCGTTTCGTTTTTCCGCGCTAACTGATGAAACGCTATATTTTCCAACAGTCTGCCGGTGTTTTTTGAAAATTTGGTTGAGAGCGCGGTCATAAATCCGGTATCTATAAAATACACCTTGCGAGGATATTGCAGTTGGTTGATGACTGCTTGATTATATATATACAGTTCGTTCATAAAATATGAGTTTTCTATAGAGGAAAGGTAATGATCTATTGTGGACTTCCCAACTGGTATGCTCATACTTTTTAAACTGTTATGCAGTTTGGAAATAGTTATGCAACTTGAATTAAGAAGCAGTTTTAAGAGCGTCTTGAGTGCCGTATCGTTCTCTATGTTGTGCCTCTCGGCTATATCCATTTGTACTACGTCTGAAAATAGGACTGTAGAAGCTCCTGCTTTTTCTCTTGAGAAGTCAATACCACCGCTGGCAATCCTCCATAGTTGAGATATTCATCAAAAAGAAAACGGAAACGGGCCATTTCATTTTTGACTAACGTGAGTTTTTCAAAATCTATATGTGTTTGTTTAAATCGTACAAACTCCCTAAAGGTAAGAGGCGTTACTGTTACTTCCCATGCCCGACCGCGCAACTCTGTCGGTAATTCCGCGCTGCTCATTTTTGAGGAGGAACCTGTTATAAACAACTGAATTTTTTCTGTGTCAAGAATTCGACGCACCCATTTTGACCAGTGAGGAATAAGCTGCAGTTCATCTAAAAATAAGTATTGAGGCTTTTTACCGTAGACCGCCTGTATTTCCGGCAAAAGATCTGTTAAAAGGTCTGTTGCGGGGGCTATTATTCTTTCATCTTCAAAGTTAATATAGACCACCTCATCACGATGACGACCTGTTTTAAAAAGTTTTTCTATAGCTTCATAAAGCATGTAAGTTTTCCCTACTCTTCTAAATCCTGTTATCACCGTAGCGTTATGAGTCCCCTGTTGGGCTGAAGTGTCCACATGAGTATCGCGCTCTAGTATGTAAGGTAATTTTCTGTCCTGCCATTCGTATAAAAGCGTCCTTATTATCGTATTCATAGAACAATAGTATCATATTATTGTCCTATATGCAAGACAATAATGTCAAGAGGGCTATTACATTTATCTCAATATCTCCGGCAGGTCGTCGCGGGAAGAAATTTTTTCAGTGTATCGTTGACTTTCCCAAAAAGGAAGAAGCATTGAGAATAGTAATACCGATAGGCTTTTTATTCTTTTTTCTGATTAAAACATCATCGGAATAAATTTCTGTATCATCGGCAGACTGGATTTTGTCAAAAGCAAAATAAAGTACGTCTGCTTCCTTATCGTAATTAATCACTAAATGAGTCTTTCTCTGACTATTCATCAATAAAAAAATATGAGGCAACGTATTTTGCAACGAATGAATTATTTTTTCTTCCATATGATTTCTTTTTTTAACAAATAATTCAAATTACTCGTTTTATAGGCAGTGATAATAAAATACCCAGGAACAAGCTGGCGGGGTATTTTGTTCCGCCTTGTGAAAACGATTATATCACTTCATCCTCAATGCAAGCATCGAGGTATTCGCTTTCTTGGAATAAAACCTTCCTTTGTTTTTGTTTCCTCCTTATATATTACCACAAGATAATATTTATTGCTCTGTTTTACAGCGAGGAACTCATTTTTCAATCCTTTTATTAGAAAATCTGGAGAAGTCACTGTTTCGATCAAATCAAAAATATGCTCTGTCATTTCAGGATGATTGGTCAGAATGTGAGTGAGTCTTTCACTGGTCAATCTGATTTTAGCTTTATTGACAGAGAGAAAAATTTTTGCCTATGATGATTACCTCAATATTTCGGGCAGGTCGTCGCGGGAAGGAGGGGGTTTGAGGTGTTTGAGGGCTTCCTTGCAGACTTCAACCGATGCTTGACCAAAAATCGTTGAGTAATATGCTATAATTATTATTATGAAAATAGTCCTCTCCGCACATTTTGATTTAGCTCATCCTGTCATGTCTATAAAAAGTGTGCTTATAGATTTAATTGAAATTCCATCTAGTTCTAATTAAAATGATATACAAAGATATAATTAAAACCTCTCAGAACTTAGGAATATCAGTTAATAAGATACTTGAAGTATTTTTTTTGTTAATAAATGGTGAACCCGTAGATAATTATCACCTTATACGGACAACCGGAATATCAAGAAATGTATTAAATTTGATCAAAAAGGAATTTTCTTTTATGTTTAATCCAACATCCTCTTATACTTCTCTTGCTAAAACAGGTGCTGATTCATTAAATAAAATTCTTGATTCGCACTATCAATTAGAATCTGCTATTCTTGACTTTTTAGATAAAGAGTTAAACCATATTAACGACTTAACTAAAGACTTCCCTTTTAAAAGACCTACACCACTAAGAAAGTTTGATCAATTCACTGCGACGATCAATACAACTAAGAAAAGAACAGCAATACTTAATTTTTTATGCGATATAAAAGGTAAAAAAATTCTTTTTATAGGAGATGATGATCTAACCTCTATATTTGTTGCAAGTTTGAGAAGTGCTACAGAAGTTGTTGTAATAGATATAGATTCTAGAATTCTGGATGCAATTGAGAAAATTTCTAAAGAAATGAAATTAAAAATAAAAACTATTCAATATGATTTACGAGAGAAACTCCCCCAAGAATTATTGAACTCATTTGACGTTGTCTTTACTGATCCCCCATATACTACAGAAGGGATTAAACTATTTGTTTCAAGAAGTATACAAGTACTCAATGAAGATAATAAAGCTGCTCGTATCTACTTCTGTTATGGCAATAGCGATCGAGCAAAAGAACGATACTTAGAAATATATAGAATTATTTTTGAATCAGGATTAATGATTCGGTGGATATTTGATAGATTTAACAGATATAATGGAGCTGAATCAATAGGAAGCGCAAGCGCACTTTTTATATGTGAAGTGACACCACGCACTCATTCCATAATAAAAGGAGGCTATAAAGATGACAAGCTATATACCTACTAATAAACAACTCCCATTAATTAACCAGTTCGTGTCTTTAATAAAATTAAAAAATTTCAATTTCAATTCTCTTCATGTGCTAAAAAATAAAGCGCATGCAATTGTTGATAAACTCAATCTAACCGTTGTAAAAGAAAATTATCATCAATTCCAACCTTTTGGCATCACCTATATCTTTGTGCTTTCCCAATCACATTTGATACTGCACAGTTGGCCTGAATTTAGAACGCTTCACATAGATTTAATGACATATTCAAATAATATAAATAATGAAGAGATGGAAAAAATACTTAAAAATATATTTATAAACGATGCAATCTTTTATTTAAATATACAAAAGTTGCCTAACCTTATAGAATTATCCTTAACATAAGTTATGAAAAAAATCGCAGTGTGTTTATTGAGTGGAGGATTAGATAGTGCTGTTGCTGTAGCCAAAGTTTATGAAGAAGAATTTCAGCTTCACTGTATCTTTTTTGATTGGGGGCAAAAAACCTACAAAAAAGAACTTTATTGTGCTAAAGCTTTATCAAAATACTACAAAGCAGAATTAATTATTATTGAAATTCCGCTTTTAAAAACATTGCCCTGTATCTCACTTACTAAACAAGAAACGTTAACAACAGCAATTAATGAATATGTCCCTAATAGAAATGCTATTTTAGAGACACAGGCCGTTGCTTACGCGGAATTTTTAAAAGCTAATGTCGTTTGCGTGGGATCTACAGGAGGAGATCATATTTGTCCAGATAACAGTCCTCAATTTATTAGTGCGATGCAAGAAGTCATCAATGAAGGAACTATGTTAAAACCATCTATGAAAATAATAGCTCCATTGATAAATACAGATAAAGGAGGAGTAGTAAAGTTAGGGATGAAGTTAAAAGTGCCTTTTGAATTAACTTGGTCTTGTCATAATAATAACGATCAAGTTTGTGGAAAATGTAGCAATTGCATTTCACGATTAGAAGCTTTTCAGATCAATCAGATATCTGACCCAATTCAATATCATATCTCATATCAAAAAAATTAAAACAAGACATATTGTATTTGGTATAGACGCAAATTATTTACATAAAGCGCTTATATTTTACAATTCTTTATCGAAGTTTCATAACGATTTTATATTGCATATATTTTGTTTTGATGACGTGGTATACAAAGTAATTAAAGTTTTAGATCATAAAAACATTATTGCTTACCATAGATCAGAATTTGAAAATGAAGATCTCCTCAAGGTCAAATCTTCAAAAGAAAGAATGTATGAGTACTACTGGACTTGTAATCCTTCTATGGGTATAAAAGTCATAAAAGAGCAAAAAACAGATTTTATTGCACTTGCTGATTGTGATCTTATGTTTTTTCAGTCTCCAGAGGTTATATTTGAAGAGTTTGATAATGCTGACGTAATCATACAACCAAACAATTTTTCATACAAACATGTAAAAGATTTTATTCCTGTTGGATACTACTGTAGTTCCTTTCAATGCTTTAGGAATAATAAGAATGCAAAAGCTATATTAGATTGGTGGCATAAACAGTGCATAAAATGGTGTTCAGCAGATTTTGAAGAAGGAAAATTTGGAGATCAAAAATATTTAGATGATTGGAGATTCCGATTTAAAAATGTACGAGAAGTGGCAAATCCAGGAACAAATGTAGCCCCATGGAATGTACAAAAATTTGATTTGTCAAAAGACAACGCTACTATTGTCATAAACAACAACTGGCCACTTATTTATTATCATTATCACAGCTTTAGAATGAATCTTTTAACCTATGATTATATAATCACAGGAGATAGAGAGAATCATTACGAAATCTCAAAAGAAGTTATTGACTTAATATATAAACCCTATATTCAAGAGATGAAAAAAGTTTTAAAGATTTTAAAAAATATTAAGGAATACAATGATTATCTAAAAATAAATCCCGATGGCTTACAGATGAATTTCAAAGGTCTGGTAATCAAAACATATTCACATGCAAAATGAGTCTAATTATATACAATATTTAAGCTCTATTCACTCCAGACAAACAACTCAAGATGAAATCATAAGAGATGTTATTAAAGAAGCTAATGGCCAAGATATGCTATCAAAAAGAAGGATCATTGCTGGAGAAGTAAATGAAGTTTATGACGTAACATTAAACGATCAGTCTCGAGTCATTCTGAGAATTTCACCCAACGGCTCTTCAAGTTTTCAACAAGAAGAGTTTGTCCTAAAACAGTGCCAAAAAGCTGAAATACCTGTTCCTGAAATATTATTTATTAAATATTTAACTATAGATCATAAAGAGTACGGTTTTTGTGTTATGCAAAGAATAGATGGCGGAGTCCTTGATAGAGAAGATAATGACTTCCTCCCCGACGCAAGCGTCGGGGTATCCTTACCATAGTTTAAGCTGATCTTTGTGTATTTGCATATATTCTGTGTCCCGTCCTTGCTTTTTGACGTATTGGATTAT
>Ga0209542_10019250_pt1 | contig 10958 bp, 11 predicted proteins | sample RifCSPhighO2_01_FD_184028 | JGI IMG/M metagenome (GOLD analysis project Ga0209542, IMG submission 184028) | Soil microbial communities from Rifle, Colorado - Rifle CSP2_plank highO2_0.1 (SPAdes) (version 2) | ecosystem: Environmental > Terrestrial > Deep subsurface > Rock core/Sediment ...
AGTGGTTTTAACTTCATTTGTTCCTTCAAGAAAAAAATCAATAGAGGCGAATAGTGACGGAAGTGTTACTGCTAAAAGCACTGCTTTTTGGGGAGAAAATCTTGAGGAGAACGAAACAGAAAACCCTCCGTATGTTGTTACATCAACCCCTCAAGGATGGAGAATTGAGATTAATGATACAAAGCTAAGGGAAGAGCTAGTCGAAAAAGAGAAAATCAGTGACGCTAAAAGACTTCAAAAAGAATTCATAAAAAGATTTAATTCGCTTACCAAGCGAGCTCTTTTTGAGTGCGTTGTAAAAGAGAAGCTGACGCCGGTTAAAGATGGAGAAGAGTTGAATGAGAAATTCGGTACAAAACTTATTGCGGCCGTTGGTCAGATATTGACATTTGCAGTTGTTTCATTTCCTCTTGGTGAGTTGACAATATTGCAGGGATATGCGCTTTTGTTTCCTTTGGTGGCTGGTTTCAATATTCTTACACGCCCAGCATTTCCTCTAAGAAAAATTGACTACCCATGGGAATATTTCTTGCCTACTGTGGAAATAGATAAGACCATTGGATCTTTTATCAATTTACAAACAAGAGGAAGAAAATTGGTAAAAGAAATAAAGCAACCAAAGTCGAATAAGGTAGGCTAATTCCACTCCTTGATTATTACCTATATTATCGGTCCTGACGAGGCAAAAAACAATATTGTAACTTTGAAAAATTTAAAAACCCGTGAACAAAAAACCATAGCATTAGACAGGCTTGCGAAAAATATAAAATAAAGTATCCTTACTGCACCCACAAGGAGCTTGTTGTTGGGTCGGAATATTCTTCTGGCGGTTCGTCATTGCCTCCCAACTCCCCGGGCCTTACCTCTCCATGATCTTCTCTACGACGTGTTGACGCAGGTACATGCAAAGGTATCGCTTGGCGAATAATGGCTATGTAAGGCCCTAATTCTTGAACTATTGTTGACAATCTACCTTCCCTCAACTTTTCTTTTTGAAGTAACATAAGAGCTGTAGCTCTACCCTCATCACCTGCTGCTAATGCTCTTCTACCATTGGCTACAAACTCAAGGTATTCCATCTGCTCTGGAGTAAGATTCTCCAACAAATGGTCTCTACCAATGAATATTCCCTCCATAGGAGAAGGGTTATTCAATCCCAAGCCTTCAGCAGGCGCTGAACTTGTTTCTATGGTCATAGCTTGCTATTATAATACTAATTAAAGACAAATACAAAGACCAAATAAAACCTAACTTTTATTGCATTATATTCCCTATTTTGATAGAATTGTATTTATGAAAGCAAATATCCACCCACGATACTTCGATCAAGCACAAGTTATATGCGCTTGCGGAAATAGATTCACAACAGGCTCCACCATGGAAGAGATTCGCGTGGAATTGTGCAACAAATGCCATCCCTTCTATACTGGCGAACAAAGATTTGTAGATAGCGCTTCCAGAATCCAGAAATTCCAAGCAAAACAGAGTATTGCCAAACAGTATCTAACCAAAAAAGTCAAAAAACAAGAAGATCAAAAAGCCAAAGACACTGCGCCCAAAACTCTGCGTGAAATGCTCATGGCAGTTAAGTAGATTAATTATCCTCTCATGTACGATTATAGAAAAGTTCAAATAGAAGAGTTTGTAAAAAGAATTGAAGAAACCCGTATTCTTCTTGCAGATCCCCTATTGAAAGAAATGGCGGAAAAAGAAATTGCGAAATTAGAAGCGCAAAAAAATGTTTTAGAGCAAGCGCTTAGCAAGGAAGCCGAAGAAGGCAGCTCTTTGGATGACCGCAATGTGATTATGGAAGTAAAAGGCGCTGCAGGAGGAGAAGAAGCCAAATTGTGGAAAGAAGAACTTCTGAGAATGTATCTGAGATTTGCGCAGTTAAAAGGATTTCAAGCTGAGCAAATCGATGAAGGAGTTATAAAAATCTCAGCCGGTTCGAATACTCCTCCGCCCTTCAAAACTTTCAAATTTGAAGCAGGCGTTCACAGGGTGCAAAGAACTCCGTTAACTGAGAAACGGGGAAGAATCCATACATCTACAGCAACTGTTTATGTTTTACCGGAACTTGATGACATTGATCTTCATATAAATCCTGAAGATATAGCATTTGAAGCATTTAGAGCAGGAGGACATGGAGGACAAAATGTCAACAAAGTTTCAACTGCAGTAAGGCTAAAACATATTCCCTCCGGAATAATAGTTACATCTCAAAAAGAAAGATTCCAAGCTCAAAACAGAGAGCTCGCAATGGACTTACTCCGATCTAAGCTTTGGGAAATGGAACTGGAAAAACAAAATAAAGAAATTGCCTCTCTTAAATCAACGCAGGTCGGTAGAGGCATGAGAGCTGAAAAAATCAGAACTTACAATTTTCCTCAAGACAGACTTACAGATCATAGAATTAATAGGTCTTGGCATAATTTACCGGTTTTACTTGATGGAGAAATTTCGGATGTCATCAACTCCTTTTCATAAATCATAGATATTGCTGGTCTTTTGCTTTAAGAATAGCAAGATCACTTAAATCTTTCTCGAGAATTTTTGCTAATTGCCTTCCTCCTGCTAAATGAGGTAAAACAACATAATCGGCATTTTCCGCATACAACATTTTGGCATCTTTCGAATCGAATGCGGTAACAATCACAATTGCATTGCTCTTCTTATCTTTAATTTCTCTTACCAAGATTAAATTATCTTCAACGTCGGGAATTGTAGAGACAACAAGGTAAGCTGCATGAATTTTAGCAAACTCCTTAATCTCGATATCTGAAATGTCTCCGAAAAGCCTATGCACATTTCTAAATTCCGGTTTATTAATAATTGTTGGATCAAAATCTATTACTACTACCTTCCTATTCATTGATTGAAATACATCGATTAATGATTCACCCATCTGATCCCCTCCAATCAAAACTATATGATTTTTAATTTCTGATAATTCTTTTGAAGAATGTAAAACTTCATCCTTCTTACCGTGTTTTTTTTCAAAGACAGACAAAATGGGCGCCAAAAATAAATACAATTTATTGCCATTAACAATCATATATGTAGAAAATGTGAACGTAATAATCCCAACAACCGTTATTAATGTTACCACTTCCCCCGTTAGGTGACCGATTTTATTTCCTAAGAAAACAATTATCAAACTGAATTCCGAAATCTGCGCCACAGTTAATCCAGCAAGAAATGACGTTCTTTTTCTGTATCCCAAAGCCCCCATAATAACCATAACAATAATAGGATTACCAATAAGAACAAATAACGAAAGAATTATGGCTGGATACATAATTGCATTAATATTATTAAAGGTAAGGTTCATTCCCAAAATTACAAAAAATATAGTTATGAAAAAGTCTCTTAGAGATCTTATTTTTGAAGCTATCTGAAGATTTTCGCTTGAGTTAGCCAGAGAAAGACCGGCTAAAAATCCCCCTATTTCAACCGAAAACCCTATTAATGGCGAACTAACAAGAGATGCCAATCCAAATGCCCAGGCGAGACTAAAAAGAAAGAGGGCTTCGGACGAATGAGCAACCATATCTACCATCTTGGGCAAGAGCGTCTTACTTAAGTAGATTATACCTATAAATAAAATTACGCCTTTAGCAAGAGTTATTACGAAACTCCAAGTAGATAACGATTCCCCATTGAGATTATTGAATCCTGCAAGAAATATTAATAATAAAATTGCGAAAAAATCCTGCACCAGTAAAAATCCGACTGAAATTTTCCCATACAAACTGTGTAAGTCTCTTTTATCGGATAGTAATTTTACAATTATAATTGTGCTTGAAAAAGTTAAGGCAATACTCACATACAACGATGTTATAGATATAAATCCAAGAGCCAAACAAATAAAATAACCTATCAAAGATGTAAAAACAATCTGCCCTACGCCCGTTAAAAGAGATACTTTCCCAACGCTTTTAAGGTCGCCAAACTTAAGCTCAAGTCCCACCATAAAAAGAAGAAGAGTAATGCCAAATTGCGCCATCAGCTGTAATACATCTTTGTTGGAAAAATTAAATAAAGCAAAGGGACCGACAATAATTCCTGTTAGTATATAAGCTAAAATTATCGGCTGCTTAAGCCATCTAAAAATTACTGCAAAAAAAGCAGCCAGACAGATAATTACTGTGATCTCAAGAAAAATATTCTGCATTAAAATTATTGTAGCAGATTTTAGGAGAGGTAGATTATTTCTTCTTCAAGAGAAATATTGTATTTTTCTTTCACCGCTCCTTTTGCGATTTCAATAAGCGCTTTTACATCTTGGCAAGTTGCATTGTCAATATTTACAATAAAATTAGGATGTTTATCGGATATCATTGCTCCTCCTGCCTTTCTGCCTTTTAGATCTGCAAGCGCCAGCAATTTCGCAGTTGGAACAACAGGGAAAGGATCTGTTTTGACAAATGCAGAAAACTCTTTTTGCAAATCTTGAGATAATGAATCCAGAGGAATATTTTTAAAAATACTTCCGATGCTTGGATAACTCATGGGATGGTGACTATTCCGATAATCTATTTTCTGCTGAATTTTTTCTCTTATTTCTTCTTTGTCTCCCAATACTAACTCCAAGAGTATATGCGTAATAAATTCAGATGATCCCTCACCAGACTTAAAAATGCTATCTCTATAGCCAAAACTGCATTCACGATTGGCCCTTGTCTTTTTCTCAAAGTTATTGACATCCAAACTCCTAACTTCAACAACGCTATCCTTAGTCTCGCCCTTGAAAGCTCCTGCATTTCCCCTGACTGCTCCGCCTATTGTCCCTGGAAGTCCGCCTGCCCATTCAAAACCGGAAAGTGAATTTTCAACACAATACCCCAGAAGATCTTTAACCAATACTCCGCTGCCGACAATCAAACCATCTCCCTGTTCTTGGATTCCGACTATTTTGTTATAGATTACCAATCCGTCAAACCCTTCATCGCCTATAAGAACATTTGTTCCTCCGCCAAGAACAAAAACCTTTAAATCTTGATTCTGTTTTGCGGAATGAAGGACTTCCTTCAATTCTCCCATTGAGTCAACTTCTGTAAAAAAACGCGCCGGTCCGCCGATTTTGAAATTACTGTAATTTTTTAGAAGAACGCCCTGTTGAATTGCGACCATTATCTTATTATACTACTTATTGATTGGGGGCGGCTGTTAATGCAGCTTTAATTTCCAATGTTTTCCCATCGCGCCAGACAGAAAGAGCTATTGTATCGCCTATTTTCCTGACGGCTATTATATTCGCGACTTCACCATTTTCTCCCTCAATTTTTTTGCCGTTTATTTTTGTAATGATATCTCCCCTTGCTATGCCTGCTTTTTCCGCAGGTGATTCAGGTACAACATCCTGCACATAAGCTCCCTGCGGAACATTATTTAGAATTGCAGCATCACGGCTTAAAGTTTTGTAAGCTATTCCAAGATATGGTCTGTTAAACTGCCCATTTTTATTGAAATTCTTAATGCTATCTTTTATGATATTTATAGGAAGAGCGAATCCAATATTTTCCGCCCCACTTGCAACCGCAGTATTAACTCCAATTACTTGAGCTATTGAGTTAACCAGTGGCCCTCCGCTGTTGCCGGGATTTATAGCAGCGTCTGTTTGTATAACATCATCAAGCTTTTCTGCAAATCCTTCGAATGCGGATCCTGCTGTTATTCCGCGTCCTATTCCGCTTACTATTCCTTTTGTAACACTGCCCCTAAATTCTCCTAAAGGCGTGCCGACAGCAACTACTAATTGCCCTACTTTTACTCTTGATGAGTCTCCCATCTCAACAGGCTTCAATTCTGTTGCATTAATTTTTACGATAGCTATATCATTTATAGGATCTCTATAGATACTCTTAACATCGTACTTCTTTCCATCATTAGTTATTACCTTGTATTTTCCTGGGACATCAACCACATGCTTATTTGTTACGATTAGTCCATCTGCCGAAACAACAAATCCTGATCCGATATTTTGCTCCTGTTGTGTAGCCTGCGGACGGGAAAATATATCAAACGGATCGAAATTAATAATTCTGCTTTCTATACCAACTGTTACAACCGATGGGGAAACTTTTTCAACTATATCTATTACTGCCGATTCTTCCGAAACTATTTTAACTTTTTCTAAAGAATTTACACCCTTTTTTTCAATAACTTTGGCTAGGTTGGGCAGATACGAAGAAACACTGTTCCATATCCCCAATGAGAATAAAAGTATTGCAACGATCAGAATTAATTTGCGCATGTGATTTTTATTTTATTAATTCCAAAACTGCTTTTTCAAGCTGTAGATCATGACTTGGATCCTTCTCATCTAATTTAATTTCTATATCCGGCGTCAATCCTTTGCCATTGACCCATGTGCCGTTTGGAGTCAGCCATTTCGCAACAGTTATATGAATGCCTGCTCCATTACCCAAATCTTGAGCCTGCTGAATTGTCCCTTTGCCAAAAGATGTTTCCCCGACAAGAATTGCCCTGTTTCTACCATTAGTCTTATTGTCTCTTAATGCTCCGCTCACAATCTCGCTAGCAGAAGCGCTTCCCTTATTTATAAGAACAGCGACTTGAGCATTAAGCATAAGGCCTTTTCGTTCAACAGAACGCGTAGTCCTTGTTCCCTGAGCGTTATCTTCTAAAACAACAGGAGTTCTTTCCGGAAGAAATTCAGACGCAATAAAAACCGCATCCGCAAGATATCCTCCGGGATTGTTTCTTAAATCCAGAACTAAACCCTTTATTGATTTGTCTGTCTGCATTTTAAGATTAATGTCATTGATAATAGCAAGCCAGTCATTGTTGGTGGAATCTCCGAATTGCGAAAGCCTGATATAAGCAACTTTTCCTTTTTGGTCTTTTGAAGCCTTAATTCCCTCAATGTTTTTTATATCTTTTACCCATCCCGTAACACTCTTTACTGTTATGATATCCCTTACTATTTTTACATCCAAAGGCTTTTCGGAATCTTTATGTAAAATTGACAGGACAACGCTTGTTCCTTTGGGTCCTCTAATCTTTTCAACCGTAGCGGGCAATGTCCAGTCAATTGTCGTCTCTCCATTTACTTTTAGTATCAAATCTCCTGCTTTTATTCCTGCTTTTTCCGCAGGTGAGCCTGCTAAAGGAGCGACTACAATAATTTGCTTGTTGCGGGTCCCGAGTTCCGCACCAATTCCGGAAAATTGCCCGGCCAATCCATCTTTAAAATTTGTATTTTGCACAGGAGGAAGATATACCGTGTAAGGATCTCCGAGACTCTGCGTCATGCCTGTTATTGCGCCGTTCAATATCTTCTCCGGATCAAATTTTGTTTTGTCGTAATAATTTGCTTCCAGCTTTTCCCAAACATTCCAAAAAAGAGAGAAGTCAATTGATGTTAGTTTGGCTGGAGCCTCTTTATTTGCAATAATAAGGGAAGGCTTATAATTTTTCCATGAGAGCCCTACATTGTTAACTCCTACGGAATATCCTATCAAACCCGAAACTATAGCAATTATAATAATCTGCAAGAATTTAAACTTAATTCCCATAAAGTTTGGAAGTTTTAACGGGCAACAAATGACATTAGAGCTAAGTGCCTTGAATGTTTTATGCTGAAAGTAACTTTTCTTTGGTGCTTCAAACAGAGTCCGTTTCTGAATCCCGGAGTAATCTTACCCCTTTCTGTTAAAAATTTCTGTAAAATACCTATATCCCAAAGAGAGGGTTCCTTTTTTTCGCTGCAAAAAAAACAAACCTTTGGAGCTGTAAATTTTCTCCTTGGCTTCTTAGTTGTTTTTTTATTCATAACATTAATTGTTAATTGTTAATTGTTAGAATGGTATATCATCAGGAACAACTTCATCGGTTGGCGGCACTGCAACTGTTTCCTCTTTTGTTTTTTTTACTTCCTTGCCCGCCGACTTGTCCGCCGAAGCCCGAAGCACTTGCGGAGGCGGAAGCTTTAGCGGAGGATGGGTTTTTCTCCTCTGGCTCTTTTGCAGCTTCTCCAACTGGCTGTTCAGCCGGTACTGCTGTAGCCCCTGCTGTTCCCCTATTGCTGTCCAGTAAAATCATGTCCGAAATAACAATTTCAGTTCTGTTTCTCTGAGCGCCATCTTGTCCTGTCCAAGTTCTTGTTGCCAATCTTCCTTCAACAAAAACTTTTCTCCCCTTCACTAAAAATTGGCTGCATAATTCGGCTAACTTGTTCCAAGCAACTATATTGTGAAATTCTGCTTCGTCATGCTTCTCACCGCTATCTGTTTTCCAACTCCTGTTGGTAGCCAAACCAAAAGAACAAACAGCTGTACCATTCGGCGTATATCTTAACTCCGGATCTCTGGTCAAATTCCCGATCAATTGTACCCGATTTAAACTTCTCGCCATAAGTATTTACGATGTCATTTCTATCATTTCGTCCTTAGCACCAAATGTCTCAATATATTCTCATTCTCCAACAGCTTTTTTTCAAAATCCCGGGGCATTGTCTCCCCTTCCAATGTAAAATCAAAATAAAATCCATTTGCCTCTCTTTTTATTTTGTATGCCAATTGTTTAATGCCAACTTCATTTTCTTTGATAATCTTTAAGTCTTTAAGTAAGGATTTAACTCCTGTGATCAATTTTTTCCTCAAGGTATCCGTTAAGGATGTTTTTACAACCAATATTAACTCGTACGATCTCATTAAATTTAATTTTATCATATTGCAAACCTCAAAATCAATGCCTAATTTTATAAAAAGTTTGCTTTTGGTTTGGCTGTAAGTTATTATAATGGCATCTTTTTAGATGAAGGAACGAGATGTTGAAACTACCGAAAGACAATCCGCTGTTTTTTTATTGCCGGGCGGTCAGAGCGTTGGAAAACAAAATGGAAAAATAGGATATTACCTAGGCAATACAGAAAAACAACCTCAAATATTACCCTCTACCGAGACTTCACCTGTCGGAAAGGTCATCGCACAGCCAGTAGAACAAGTAATCTTTGAAATGCCACTTACTGATGAACCATTTAAAAAACCAGAAGAAATTCCGGAAATTACTGATAAAATTCCCGAAGAAACTGACCATGAAATAGATCCTGATCAATTAGACTTCAGCAACGAAGAGATACCTGCATTAGATACTTCATGGAAAGAAAATCAAGAATTTCCTTCTGCTCTTAATCTATATTTACGAGAAACTACGCATCACCCCCTTCTAACCGCAGCTCAGGAACAAGAACTTGGAATAAAAATCTCTGCTAAAAAAATCTCTTTAAGAAATCTGAAAAGAATACTTATCATGCTGCCCCTAGACATGCAGACTGAAATACAGGAAATTCTCTCCCAATCAAAAAACACATCTCTTCTGCAAGTACTTGATAATGATATTTCGAATAAATCAGCATCTATAAAGATGCAAGAAGATGAGCTGCAAAAATTAATTATTCAGGATTCAACGGAAAACATAACGACAAGAATTGAAGAATTAAAAAAAGAGATTAAGGAGCATAAAGCTTTTCTTACGGAAGTGGCAGAGAACGACTTCTTCATGGAACATAAAATTGAACAATTCTTTGCTATTGAAGATGACCAAGAACAAGAAAAAGCTGTCTTGGACTTTACAAGACATCAACTCCTTGGGTTGATCCATGCAGGAGATGAAGCCCAAACATTATATGTGACCTCAAATCTTCGCCTTGTTGTTTCAATTGCCAGAAGATACGCTAGGTCCATCAATCAACTTTCCCTATTGGATCTTATTCAGGAAGGGAGTATAGGCTTAATGAAAGCAGTTGAAAGATGGGATTTCAGAAAAGGTTATAAATTCTCAACCTTTGCAACTTGGTGGATTAGACAAGCAATAAGACGAGCAATTGCGGATTCCGGCTCCACAATACGCCTGCCTATACACATACATGAAAGGCTTGGCCAATTACACAAACGCCAGTCTGATCTAATACAAGAGACAGGCAAAATGATCCCGCTTGAAGATATTATAATTCAAGAAGTTCCGCAAGAAGAGCAAGGTGCTTTGATACAAGCTCTCCGAGCACAACGAGTAAGCTCACTTAATCAACCTGTTGAAAATGATGAGGGTCCATCGAAAGAATTAGGAGATTTCATACCTGACCCTGAAGATTTAGAGGAAAAAGCAACAGATAACATATTAGGAAAAGCTCTAAGAGATGAATTGCGTCAAGCACTTGACCCCAGAGAAAGCGTAGTATTGTTTTTACGATTTGGACTTAATGGCACTACCCCACAAACCCTCGAGGAGATAGGACAAAAATATAATGTTACAAGAGAATGGATAAGACAAATTGAAAACAGAGCTTTAAAAAAGTTAAGCCGATCTCCGGAGATTATAAAACGATTTAAAGAAGATATAGTCGAAAAAAAACCGCAGTCTTCAGAAATTATTTTTCCGCCGGGTCTCAAAACCTAAACATTATTTTTTAGATAATCCATTCTTAATTCCTCCGGAAATCTTTCAATTGAGTAGCGGAGCATTGTGCGGGGCATTTTTTTATAATGTTTGTCCAAAAATTTAATTTCCGTTTTCATATCTCTCTTCCCCACTTCTCTTAACATCCATCCAACTGCTTTGTGAATTAGATCATGCCGATCGTTTAATAGCATTTCCGCAATTTTCAAAGTTTCGTCGAATTTATTATTCTTTATGGAATAATAAGTTGAAACAATAGCAATTCGTCTTTCCCAAATATTTTCCGACTTTGCTAATCGTAGTAGGAGCGTAGGGGTGGCGGGCGCGGGGGGCCCCCGTCGAGCACCCGCAGGGAGCGAAGCGACCGAGGATGTCGGACGGGGGTGAAGTCCGACAGGACCCCAAGCAAATAAATATCTTCCAATAATTTTGTCCGCTGACAAATCCACCAAATCCCAATTATTTACACATTGCATGTTTTCAAGGTAAAAATCAAAAATCTTTTTCTGGGCTTTTTCATTACCAGCATTAAAATT
>Ga0209542_10019251_pt1 | contig 10958 bp, 12 predicted proteins | sample RifCSPhighO2_01_FD_184028 | JGI IMG/M metagenome (GOLD analysis project Ga0209542, IMG submission 184028) | Soil microbial communities from Rifle, Colorado - Rifle CSP2_plank highO2_0.1 (SPAdes) (version 2) | ecosystem: Environmental > Terrestrial > Deep subsurface > Rock core/Sediment ...
AAGACTCAAATTCCGGTTGTTTTAGTTGATCAAACAATTGAATATCAGGTTTATTCCCATTTTGCAAATAAGTCTAAATATTTTTTTCTAAGACCTTTATTTCTAATTGATGTTGCCAAAATAAAATTTTGGGAGACTTATTATTGGAAAAAATCATCAAGAGTAATTGCAGTTTCTGAACGGGATGGGAAAGTTATGCGCTCACTGGTTAAGGGTTTAAAGGTAACGGTGGTCCCAAATGGGGTGGGGGATGATCTGATGGTTGATGTGCCCTTACATTTTAAAAAAACAATTTTGTTTATGGGTAATTATGCCTGGCTTCAAAATATAGAAGCAGCCCAAATTTTAGCTAGGGAAGTTTTTCCAAAAATTGCTGAAAAAATTCCTGATGTTAAATTAATTATTGCCGGACAAAATACAGATAAAGTTGCCGATTTAAAATCAGAAAATATTCTATTGCAGGATATTAAAGGGGATGATATAGAAGGTGTGAAAGAAGCTTATCAAAATAACGGGATTATGGTTGCACCTTTGTACGGGCCTGGAGGAACAAGATTAAAGATTTTAGCGGCTATGGCAGCCAAGATGCCGGTTGTGACAACCGAGGTAGGTAATGAAGGCATAGATGGAAAAGACGAAGTATCAATTTTAACAAGTAATAGTAAAGATAAAATGGTGTGGTTGGCTATCAAGCTTTTGACAGACCAAACTCTTTATAAAAAAATAGCTATGAATGCCAGAAAACTTGTTGAGGAAAAATATGCTTATCAGTCAATCTCTAAAAAACTAAGTGATATTTACAAGGAGTTCAAGAATGATTAAATTAACGGTTGTTATTGTTAATTATAATTCTGGTGAATATTTAGAGAAATGCATACAATCTTTAGAAAATGTTAGAGGTGAAGCAGATATGGAAATTTTTGTTGTCGATAATGCTTCTTCTGATCAGAGTATTAACAACTCTCAAAAAAAGTTTCCTGAAATTAATTATATTTTAAATTCTGAAAATTTAGGGTTTGGAAAAGCTAATAATCAGGTTTTAAAAAAGTTAAAAACTGAATATGTTTTAATACTTAATCCTGATTGTGAGGTAAATTCTGGAGTACTCAAAAGATTACTTGAGTACATGGAAGAAGATCCAGAGGTTGGTGTTGCAACTGCCCAAATAAAACTGGCAAATGGCAAAATTGATTTAACAGCACATAGAGGATTCCCCACCCCATGGGCTTCCTTTTTATACCTTTTAGGGGATAACAGTTTATATCACTTATCAAATAAAAGTTTTAAACAAATACATGAAGTAGATAGTGTCAGCGGGGCATTTTTTTTAACCGGGAAATCAATCCTGGATAAAGTGGGATTATTTGATGAGGATTATTTTATGTATGCAGAAGATATTGATCTTTGTTACCGGATTAAAAAGGCAGGTTTTAAAATTATGTATTTTCCGGATATCGAAGTTTTACACCACAAAGGAATTTCTTCTGGACTTAAAAAGCATTCCCAGGAATTAACAAGAGCTGACTTGGAAACCAAAAAAAGATCGTTAGATCATTTCTATGAAACCATGAAAATTTTCTACAAAAAACATTATGAGAAAATCTATCCTGCGCCTGTAAACTGGCTAATATATTTAGGAATTAATCTAAAATGGTTTTTGGCAAAAAGGAAGATGACAGTATGAATGAAAGGAAGTTTTTTTAGGGTCCTGTCGACTGACAGCCCCATTCGACCTCCTCGCTCTATGAATCGCTGCGGGTGGGGCTCAATGGGGGCTCTGCACGAAGTGCGAGCGGGAGTCCAGTGGACTCACAGGAGGCACGTCTGTCGCCACCCTTCAAAAACTTTTTATTTATTATGAGGATTGGCATTGATGCACGGTTATATTCTGAATCAGGGATTGGGCGGTATATTAGGAATTTGGTCTCCAACCTTTCAGAAATTGATGGGGAAAATGAGTATTTTGTTTTTTTAAATAGTAAAAATTTTGATGCGGAATTTGCTAAAAACTTTACTAAAGTGAAGACAGATATTTCCTGGTATTCTTTAAAGGAGCAGCTGCAGTTTCCTAAGATATTGGGAAAATATAATCTGGATTTAATGCACTTCCCTCATTTTAATGTCCCGATTTTTTATCGGGGAAAATTTATTGTCACTATTCATGATCTAATCCATCAAAAATTTGCCATGAAGCGGGCAACAACCCGAAACTTATTATTATACAAACTAAAACAATATGGTTATAAAAAAGTTTTTAGCAGTGCCATTAAAAAAAGTCAGAAAATTATTACTGTATCTGATTATGTTAAGGATCAGTTAAAAGATGAATGGAGAGTTGAAGATAAAAAAATTATTGTTACTAAAGAAGGAGTGGAGGAAAACTTAATTAAACTGGGAAAGGAAATATCTGAAAAAGAAGCAAAAAAAGTTTTAGATAAATTTAATATTAGACAGCCTTTCCTTTTTTATATAGGTAATGCTCATCCTCATAAAAATGTAGAGGGATTAATAAAAGCCTTTTTGGAACTCCGCAAAAAATACCAGTATTTACAGTTAGTATTATCAGGAAATGATCATTATTTCTGGCAAAAAGTTAGAAAAGATTTTCAGAATAAAGATATTATTTATACCGGGTTTATCAGTGATGAGGAGTTAGTGTCTTTATATAAAACCGCCAAAGTTTTTGTCTTGCCTTCTTTTGAGGAAGGGTTTGGAATCCCCATTTTAGAAAGTTTTGCTTTAGGTTGTCCGGTGGTTGCATCAGATATTGGAGCATTAAAAGAAGTAGGAGGGGATGGCGCAATTTATTTTAATCCCTTCCCCCCTCGTCATCCCGAACGAAGTGAGGGATCTAGTGATCTCGCTGAAAAAATAGAAAAAGTTTTGAATGATCAAAAATTAAGTAAACAGTTAATAGAAAAAGGAGAAAAAAAATATAAACAATTTAGTTGGAAAAAACTCGCCGAGGATACTCTAAAAGTATATAGCTTAGTTAAATAAAAGCTTCAACCTCTCAGTAATTTCGGGAGATAATTTAGAAGCACCTTCACCGGAAATCACACAGTTAACATCAGGAATATAAATTTCTCTTATAGATGATTCTGATTCAGGTGTTCTCCTGCCTGTTGCGTCACAAACTTCTGCTACAATATCTCCAGCTTTCCGGGCAGTCCTACTATCTGGTGCAGAAATACCTACTGTGGTCCCTCTCTGTAAAAATGTAATATCCTTAAATCGTGCAGCTTTCTCTGGAAGATTTTGACCGGAAGTGGGGGGTTCATGTTGTTTTATAAAACCCCCAGCATAAAGTAGTCCCGCAATAATTAAGGGAGCTGCTACAGGGAGCATTCTTCTAAAAGATGGTCTGGAATCCATACTACGCATAATGGACTAAAATTATAATATAAATATACCCTATAGTCAAATAATTAAATTTTCTGAATTGCTCTAAGTTTTGCCGAGCGGGCTCGAGGGTTTATTTCTGTTTCCTTATCACTTGTTTCAATAGGCTTTTTGGTTAAAATTTTAGCCTGGTTATTGTCTTCAAGTTTTTTAAAATACTGTTTAATTATTCTATCTTCTAGAGAATGAAAACTCAGGGTGACAATTCTGCCTTCTTTTTCTAAAATCTCAAAAGCTTTAGGAAGAGCCTCTTTTAGAGAATTTAGTTCATCATTAACTGCAATTCGCAGGGCCTGAAAAATTCTGGTAGCAGGATGAGTTCTGTCAGAAGGGGAGCGTCGTCTGACAGATAAGATGATACCGGAAAGTTCATTAGTTGTTTCAATTGATTTATTTTTTCGATATTCAACAATTCTTTTAGCAATGGGTTTACTCCAGTTTTCTTCACCCAGTTTTAAAAAAAGTTCAGCTAATTCTTTTTCATAAAGACCATTAATTAAATCCTTGGCTGACATTCCAGTGATTGGATTCATCCTCATATCAAGTGGAGCATCTTTATTAAAACTAAAACCTCTTTGGGCTTCTTCTAATTGATGTGTTGAAACTCCTAAATCAAAAAAAATACCGCTAATATTAATATTATCCTGAATTACTCCGGGTTGAGATTGACGGATTTTTTTAATAACCTCATCAATTTCTGAAAAATTTGCCTGCGTGACTATCAAATTATCCGTTACATTAATCACTCGATCGAGTGAGTATTGTAATTTTGGGTTAAATTCTTTTATTACATGTTGGATAGCATCGGGATCAAGATCGATGCCCACAACTTTACCACCTCGCTCTAAAATTAACGAAGTATGTCCGCCTCCGCCTAAACTACAATCAATATACCAGTGATCTTTTTTAACCTTTAAAAGATCAATTGTTTCTTTAGGCATTACAGGTATGTGGTAATTACTCATGCAGAAATTTTAGAATGGCAGATGGCAGATTGCAAATGGCAGATAGTAATAGAGATAACCTGATTGAAAAAAATAGCCATAAGCCATAAGCTATATGCTATGCGTAATATAAAAGTTGCAATTGTTCATGATGATTTAGTCCAATGGGGGGGAGCAGAAAAAGTTTTATTTGAGATTGCTAACCTTTTTCCTGATGCCCCAATTTATACCTCACTCTTTGATAAATCAAATCCTTTAATTTACGGGAAATTTAAAAACAGCAGAATAATCACCAGTTTTTTGCAAAAAATTCCTAAATGGAAAACATTTTATAAATTATTTTTGCCGCTTTATGGAATTGCTTTTGAGCAGTTTGATTTTTCAGAATATGATTTAGTGATTTCTCAAACCACCCGTTTTGCGAAATCTGTTATTACCAAACCCGAAACAAAACATGTATGTTTAATGCATACTCCTCCCCGTTTTTTGTGGAATTTTTCCGGTGAAAAATATCTCCGCCTTTTTAACCCACTATTTAATCTATTAAGAGTATATGATCAGGTTTCTTCAAACAGGGTTGATGAATATTTAGCTGGATCAAAAAATGCTCAAGAGAGAATTAAAAAAATTTATAACCGGGATAGTAAAGTAGTTTTGCCTTTTGTGGACTTTGAATATTTTAATAAATTCGAAAATTTTAAAAATGATTACTATTTAATTATTTCCCGACTTAACAAATATAAAAAAGTTGATATAGCAATTAAAGCCTTTAACAAATCCGGGAAAAAGTTGATAGTTGTCGGAAAAGGGCCAGAACTTCAACGATTAAGACAAAGGTCGAAGGGCAATATTAGGTTTTTAAATTTTGTACCTGATCAATTGCTGTTAAGTTTATTACTTGGGTGTAAAGGCATAATTATTACAGCCGAAGAAGATTTTGGACTGACTTCACTGGAAGCCCAGGCTTGTGGCAAAGGGGTTATTGCTTATAAAAAAGGCGGAGTACTTGAAACAGTACTAGAGGGAAAAACTGCAGTTCTTTTTAATGAACAATCCAGAGAAGCTTTAGTTGAAGCAATAGAAGAATTTGAAAAGTCTGATATGAAAAATGAAGACTGCAAAAAACAAGCAGAGAAATTTTCAAAAGAAGTTTTTCGTAAAAATTTTTTAGAAGCAGTTAATAATTTGAACTGAGCAATACACTCTGAGTATAATACCTAAGGTTAAAAATTATTTATGTACTATGATCTTATAAAAAGGGTGCTCGATGTTTTTGGGGCATTTATTGGACTGATTATTTTCTTTCCTATTTTACTGATAACAGCGGTAGCTATTAAACTTGATTCTTCAGGCCCGGTTTTAGCAGATACCCCAATGAGGGTGGGACGAAACGGCAAACTTTTTTATATGTATAAATTCAGGTCAATGGTAGTTGGCGCTCAGGAGATGCTGCAGAAAAATCCGGAACTTTTAAAACAGTACAAACTTAACAGCTACAAAATTAAAGATGATCCCAGGATTACCAAAGTCGGCAAATATATTAGAAAGTTTTCTTTGGATGAGTTTCCCCAGTTTTTTAATATTTTAAAAGGAGAGATGAGTCTCGTTGGTCCTAGAGCTTATTATCCTTTTGAACTGGAAGAACAACAAAAAAGATACCCAAAATCCAGAGAGTTCGTCAAAATTATTTTGTCCTCAAAACCGGGGTTGACAGGCGTCTGGCAGGTATCAGGCAGGTCAGCTATTAATTTTGATAAAAGGGTTGAAATGGATTCCCAATATGTCCAGAGAAGATCTATTTTATATGATATTTATTTAGTATTAAGAACAGTCCCGGCAGTGTTGTTTGGAAGAGGGGCAGTATAAAAGTTAATTGTTAATGGTTAATAGTTAGCTGGTTGTTGAGTTTTTGACTTTTTTTTGTTTTAACCTTAAACTTTATAGAGTATGCCCCTTGTAAACTTAAACAAGAGACTTGAGAGACAAGATCGTATTTCCAGGACTAAGTCTAAAAGAAGTCTAAAAAAACTTTTGATCAGATTATTCATTATTCTTTTAATACTCGGAGTTTTTGTTTACCTTCCCCTTCGGGGAGTTTATCAATCCGGGAGAAAAATGGTTGCTTCTGCCAGAGCCATGAATGAAAGTTTTAAGCAGGGTAACCTGGATAGTATTAAAGGTAATATCAAGGATATGAGGGAAGCTAGTAATAGTCTCAATACTTCTTTATTTTTTCTGGTTTGGGTTAGAATTATTCCTTTTGCCGGAGGATTCTATGCTGATGCAGTCCATTTTGCTAAGGCTGGGGGGTACGAACTTCAGGCTGCTGAAACTTTAGTGAGTACTCTGGATCCTTATAAGAATGAGCTGGGATTAAATGGGACTCCGGTTGCAGGTACTGACAAAGTGGCCCAAATGGTTAAAATTCTGGAGGAGGTAATTCCCCAGATTGATAAGGTTGAACCTCAAATCAAAAAAGCTGCTGATGAAGTGTCAAGCGTAGATGTTGATAAATACCCGGAAAACTTTGGTAAATATCATCTTAGGGCGCAAGTTGATGCAGCGAAAAACTTTATTATGGGTGCACACTATGCAATAACTGAAGCCAAAGATGCTGTATTGGTAGCTCCTAAAGCGTTAGGAACCCCTGATAAAAAGACTTATCTGCTGATCTTTCAAAACGATAAGGAGCTTCGTCCCACAGGTGGCTTTATGACTGCTTATGCTTTCTTAACACTTGATAAGGGACGGGTTTCCTCTTCTATTTCTGATGATATTTATAGATTGGATGAAAAATTGCTCGATGTATGTCGCAACAAAATTTGTCCTTTAACTCCTCCTGAACCTCTAGTTAAATATTTACCCGAAGCTAATGGTAAACCCAGAACAGCCTGGAGTATGAGGGATTCTAATTTGTCTCCTGATATCCCAACATCACTCAAAGATTTTGAAAAAATGTACAACATGTTAGGAGATGGTCAGTCTTTTGACGGAATTATTTTAATTGATACTAATGTGGTTGAAGAGTTAATTAAGATCACAGGACCTATTGATGTATTAGGAACAACTTATTCAGCAGAAAAAGACAGCAGATGCGATTGTCCCAATGTGATTTATGAACTGGAAGCTTATGCTCAGATTATTGAAAAAGGCGAGAAAGACAGAAAAGCTATTTTAGGAACTTTAATGCAACAGATATTAGCCAGGTCACTGGGAGCTGCTACTGATAAATTACCTGAGTTTATTAATACCGGGGTAAAACTAGCCACAGATAAAAGCATGATTTTTTATATGAAAGATACTGAAACTCAAAAAGCTCTATCAAAGTTAAATTGGACAGGGGAGATTAGACCATACACGTATGATTATCTGCATATTAATGACGCTAATTTTGCAGGGGGGAAATCAAACCTGTATGTTGAAGAAAAAGTTGAGCTTGATACTACTATTAAGGACGGAAAAGTTACCCACAAATTAGTTATAGATTACTCAAACCCCAGAAAATATGATTCCTGGTTAAACCAGAGAAACAGGGATTATCTAAGAATTTATGTGCCTAAAGGAGCAAAACTGATTTCTTCTAAAGGGTCGGATGTTAAAGTTGAGACAAAGGAAGATTTAGGAAGAACCTATTTTGAAGCCTTCGTGGAAGTCCGCCCCGAAAACTCCAGAAAAATAGAATTTGAATATGAACTACCTAATAAATTACAAGGAAATGAATACAATCTGTTAATTCAAAAACAACCAGGTTCTAAAGATTTTGAATATACAGTTAAAGTAAACGGCAAACAAAAAGAAAAGTTCAACTTAGAAACAGATAAGGATTTAAAAATTTCTATTTAAAATTGTCAAACTTCTCTTTGTCCCTTGATACCTACTCTTGTAAGAACTTGATCTACGAATTTTTTTGAGTGTCCAGATGCAAGTAAGAGAAATTCAGGTTGTTGTTCAACAGGAACTTTAAGTTCGTCTATCATGAGCTCAACAATTTGTGAAGATGGTCTTCGTTTACCGTACATCATTAAGCTAATTGCTGATTGAGACATATGGATTCTTCTCGCTAAAGTACTCTGTGTTGTAGCTCTCTCCAGCATGAAAAATTCAACCATCGCACCAAATTCAGTTAACTTGTCTTTATTCATAGTCTGAAGTATACGATATATTGAACTTTAATCATTTAAAAACTAAACTTTGCTTATACCTAGTATAACTACAGAGGGAGTAATTCTAAGAAGATCCAATTTTGGCGAGGATCAGAATTTGAAATTATATTGTATAATCAGTTTATGAATAAGGTGATTAAAATTATCCAGCCTCCTTTAGATTATTCAATGTTAATGCCATATATAGAACAATGGGTTGCTTTGACTCCCGATAATAAAAAGGTTATTGCCGCAAATAAGGATTTTAAAAAATTGAGTAAGAAACTGGATAAAATGGGCATTCCTAAAGATAAGGCAGTTATGCAGTATGTCCTAGATCCAAATTTAACGTACTCTTTTTAATGTCCAAGAATTTTCTCAGTTACTCCTATATGTATACAGAAGGGATTTTCCGTCCTGTTTTAGAAGTAGCTTTATCTGATAATGGATTAATTTCTAATCCGATTAGAGCTCTAGTTGATTCAGGCTCTGATAAAAACTTATTCCCGGCGCTAGTTGCTGAAAGTCTTAATATAAAGCTTGATAAACTTAACTCTAAGACCCTAATGGGAATCGGAGGGGTAAGGATAAAGGCTTACACTGCAAAAATTAACCTTCATTTATATAAATTTAGCTTCCGAACAAATATTGATTTTAGTTATGAACAGCGGATACCTATCTTGGGTAGAAATGGATTTTTTAATTTATTTAAAAGCATAAAATTTAAAGAAGAAGAGAAGTTTTTGGATATTGAATTGAAAGATGCCTAATTATGCCATCAATTACTACAGAAGGACTTATTTTGAGGAGATCTAATTTTGGGGAGGCGGATAGGGTTTTGACTGTTTTGACGGATCGGTATGGGAAGATTTCTGTGATTGCTAAAGGGGTGAGGAAGATTACATCCCGTAGGGCGGGGAATATTGAGATTTTAAACAGGGTGAAGATGACTTTGTTTAAAGGTAAGAGTTATACTCTTAATGAGGCTGAGAGTATTAATACTTTTGATAGGATCAAAACTAACTTATCTCTGTCGACTACTGCTTTTCATATTATAGAACTGACAGATAAACTAACTCCTTCAGAACAATGGAATCCGGCTTTATATAATTTAGTTGTTTCAGCACTAAAAATCTTAGAGCAAAATCCCAGGCAAATTTTCGTCAGAAGCTTTGAGGTTAAACTTTTGTCTATGATGGGTTTTTATAGCCGGGATGCTATAAGAGAATTAGATCCCAACACTAAGAATCTTCTTCAAACCTTAGCAGATTCCAGTTGGCAACAGATAGCTAATATGCAGTTAACCGAAGCTAACGCGCTAGCTTTAGAGAGATTTTTAAGGTATTATAGCGAGAAAGTTCTGGAGTCACCCTTAAAAAGTGTTCAGGTAATGAAGGACCTGAAGAAGTAGAAGTGTTATTTAAGACATTACCTCATGTCATTTCGAACGCAGCGAGAAATCTAAAAAAGACGTATTACGTTTATATTTTGGCTAATAAACAAGGATTATTTTATACTGGAGTTACTAATAACTTAGAAAGAAGAATTATTGAGCATAAGAGTAAGTTGATACCTGGATTCACATTAAAATACAATATAACTAGGTTAATGTATTTTTGTGAATTTGGATATATTAATGATGCTATAGAATGGGAGAAGAAAGTTAAGGATTGGAGGAAGGAAAAGAAAATTGCTTTGATTAAGACAATTAACTTTGAACTAAAAGATTTAGCTGAAGAATTAGATTTCTCATCAGGTAAACCTGATTCGAAATGACAGAAAATAATTGTCATCTCAAACAAAGCGAGAGATCTAAACCCAATAGATTTCTCGGCTACGCCTCGAAATGACAAGAAAGGAAATATGGATAATAATAAAACAGATTTAATGGAAAAAATTGTCGCCCTTTGTAAAAGAAGGGGATTCATATATCCTGGATCAGAAATTTATGGGGGATTGGCTGGAACGTGGGACTATGGACCTGCTGGAGCTCTATTTAAGAAAAACTTAAAAGATCTATGGTGGAAAGAAATGGTGCAGTTAAGAGATGACATTGTAGGTGTAGACGCAGCTATTATGATGAATCCTAAGGCTTGGGAAGCATCAGGACATGTTGAGGCTTTTACTGATCCACTAATAGAATGTAGAGTTTGTCACAAGAGATTCAGATACGATAAACCCGAAGAATGGAAACCACACGCCGAGGAGCATTTAAAACCCAAAGGGGATAAAGAGCTTGTAGCATTTAAGTCTGTTGACGAGGTTTATACAGAGCCAAAAAACTTCAATCTTTTAGTAGAAGCCAAATTAGGTGTTGTTGAAGATAGTAAACAAACAATCTTTTTAAGAGGAGAAATCACTAATGGAGTTCATGTTAACTTTAAGAATGTTTTGGATTCAACAAGGGTTAAAATCCCCTTTGGAATCGCTCAAGTTGGAAAAGCTTTCAGAAATGAGATAACTCCCGGTA
>Ga0209542_10019252_pt1 | contig 10957 bp, 9 predicted proteins | sample RifCSPhighO2_01_FD_184028 | JGI IMG/M metagenome (GOLD analysis project Ga0209542, IMG submission 184028) | Soil microbial communities from Rifle, Colorado - Rifle CSP2_plank highO2_0.1 (SPAdes) (version 2) | ecosystem: Environmental > Terrestrial > Deep subsurface > Rock core/Sediment ...
CCAAAGTGAAACTAAATTAATAAGGAAATACCTAAGCAAAGACTTCATTGATTGTTAATATTATAGCAGTTCTAATTTCACCATTTAAGAATACAAGCTTCTTTGGTGCAATTTTCGATGATATGCAATTGCAAACCTGTGAGCTTCATCGCGAAGTTTTTGAAGTAATTTTGAAGCCAAGTTAGATTTTGGTAATTTAATTACCTGTCCATCCGGACTATAAAGCCATTCCATTCTTTTGGCTAGCCCATAAACAGGCAGTTTATAGTTTTTGGCTATTAGTTCTTGGTAAACTCCATTAACCTGCGCAATTCCCCCATCAATGATCATTAGATCAGATTTTTGCCACTCAGGGTGCTTTAAACGCCGCCGCATCATTTCCCTATGCATTCCAACATCATTTGGCCTCCCGGTCATTCTAATTTTAAATTTTCTATACTGAGATTTATCAATCTCTCCATTTGTCATTACTACCATGGACCCTGTAGATTCCTTTCCCTGTATGTTTGAAATATCAAAGCACTCAATCCTTTCTGGAATTTTGGGAAGATTAAGGGCTTTTTGAAGGGCTTCCAGGACCTTTTGCTTTTCATCTTCTAAAAAGTTTGGATTTTCCAGATATGCTTTAGTTCTATTTGGCTGTGTTAAGTATGCTAATCCTTGTATCATTTTTTTAAATCTTCCTGCTTCTTCAAAATTTTGCTCTTTTGAAGCTTTTCCCATCTCTTTAATAAGTTCGTCCACTAATCTTTCTTTTTTTCCTTCCAGAAGTTGACTTAAACGAAATACATTTTTTCTGTAATCAGCTTTGCTAATTTTTCCAATACAAACTCCAGGACATTGTCCTAAATGATAGTAAAAACATGCACGTAACCTTGCAGGGCGTCCCCTTGTAGGCTGAGTGCACCAGGAAAAAACCCTTCTTAGGGCTTTTAGTGTTTCCTTGACAGTTCTTGATGAAGGGAATGGACCAAAATATTTTAGCGAGCCTTTTAAATCAGCAACTCTTGCAGTTAAAACTCTTGGAAATTCCTCATTTGTAATTTTAATATACAAATAATCTTTATCATCTTTTAAACTAACATTATATTCCGGTAAATATTTCTTTATAAGATTTGCTTCTAAAATTAAGGCTTCAAGCTCACTATCAACTATAATCGTTTCTACTGATGCAATTTGTTCAACCATAACCGATGTTTTTACACTCCCAGACACTGCATGGGAGGCTGAGAAGTAGGATCCAACCCGGCGGAAAAGATCTATGGCTTTTCCAACATAGGTCACCCGCCCATATTTATTCTTAAACTGATAAACTCCTGGTCTGTGCGGAATTTGATCACGATTGATAAAAGAAGGAAGCATAGGCGTATTATACCCGAAAGCGTATTATTTTTTAATAAAACGTTTTCTATAATTTTTGTAAAGAAATTTCAGAAAACGCACATTATTTTTTAATAAAACGTTTTCTATATATAAATCCGCCCAGTACTGCAAAGTAAACTAATCCTATTCCGCCTGCTAATCCTATTAATATAAGCGGGAAATGCTGGAAAACTAAAAATGGTCTTATTTGAATATCTTTTCTAAACTTTTGACCAGCAACCGTTACTTCTATTACATCATCATAACTATCGATAAGGGATTTAGTCCTTACATTATACTCAAATTCGCCGTTACCAAAAGCAGGAATTGGACCACTTTCTTTAAGTCCTACGTCCAAAATAGTTATCCTGCCTGTATTAATTGAGAGCGGTGAGGTTTGCTGAAGAGAATTTCCCATATTTGAAACTTTAACCTTTATTTTGCCCGGGAAACCTGAAATTATTGGGTTTCCAGCCTCAATTTGAACCTCTAGCTGGGGCTTTCCAAGAAAATCTTCAGAAACAAATTTTACTTTTACATCCTGACTATCCTCGCCAGGATATTTATATGAACCTGCAGGAAGTGGTTCTGTTGATGAAAGGCCTTTAACAACAAAAACAAAGTGATTTAAATCCAATTTATCAAAATAATCCACACCACCCGTTGTATTTTCCCATGTCGGATCAATCATTACCCAGCCTTTCTGGTCATCCCAAAATTCAGGCCAGGCATGAAGTATATCCCTTGTTAAAGAAAGCGGTCTTAGAGTTGGATTTGCAGTATAGGCATAACCATTTAGCTCTCTAGCAGGTATTCCCGCAGCTCTGGCAAGAGCTATAAATAAATCTGTAAACTCCATACAAACTGCAGATGTGGGATTATTCAAAGCAGTTACTGCTCCAAGCCGTTCAATATTAGATCCTGACAGTCTTGAAGAATCATATTTTAGACTATTGGCAATGGACCTGTGTATAAGTTTTGCTTTTTCATAACTGCTAAGAGTTTGATTGTTACCTAATATCTCTGTTAGTCTTGTCTTTATAGAAGGATGGTCACTATCCCAATATTTATCTTTTTGTGTATATTTTTGCCGCAAAACAGGATCCAGCAAGGGAGTTTTAACTTTGGATTTTGTATAGAGTTTAGCTGAACCAACAACTTTTATATCCAATCTCTGGTTTCTTTGCAATTTATACCATGCAAGGTAGTTCCCGTCATCATCAACTGTTACATTAACGGGTTTTGGTTCAATTCTTGTAAATACTACATCTTGATAAGCACTGTCAGGAGGAAGAACAATACTTGTTATTCCGGGTACTAAATTTGGATTTTCAAGGTGATAAGTTAAATCAAAGTCAAAAAGCTGTTTATCTCCAAAATTTGCTGAAACTCCGGACTCACTTAGCTGATCCTTTCCAAAGCTTAAAAACAACCTGTCAAAACTTGAAGTTTGTTTCTCCGGGTTTGGTGAAATTGAAGTTGGGGGACCGAATGAATTAGGAACAGATAAAGTAACATTATAATCAGTGAGATTTGAGGTTGAAACAATTTTTGGCAGGGTTACTTCCCAAACTTTGCCCTGATTAGATGCAAAATCACTGGATTTAAAGGTAAGCGTCCATGGAAGTTCCTTTCCTAAACCTGCAACCTGACTATTAAATTTTACTGTGATAGTTGTAGCTGTACCTTCCTGAATTGTAGTAACTTCCAGTGGTCCGGAAGAATCAGAAGCAGAAATATCAGTTATTTTTGTTGCACCAATAGTAAGGGAAAATTGAGTTGCATAATATTGACTGGTAAGATTTTTGAGTGTAACTTTTTCAGTAACAGTTGTAATTCCATTTAATCCGACATCATATGTAACATCATAAGCAGTTGCAAATTCATCAGCAGCAAAGGCAGGAGTTAGGAGTGATGAGTTATGAGTGATGAGTAAGGTTAGTATAATGCCTATAACCCATGACCAATAGCAAACAACCCTTTTTTGAACAAAATTAGAAACCTTCACAAATTTAATTGTAACAAACTCTTGTGGTATAATCTATTTATGTCAGTTAATCCAGAGTCAAAACCATCAAGCATATTACTAACTTTTAGGGATAAGTTACCTGGAGCAAACTTAGAAAGACTCCGAAAATTAGCTGGAAGTATAAAACTTACAAAACCTCTTCCGGAAAAAGCTACAAATATTTTTGAAAATCCCCAATAGAAGGAGTCTATTTCTTCCCTAACCCTCATCATGCGGGCTAATGCCAATAGAGTAAATTGAATTTTTCATCATGGTCGAGGGCTTAACTCATGATTATGATCTATCGGAAAATCCCTTAGCTAATTTAGCTAAACCGCATTAAATAATCTTTGCCAAGTATTGACCTGTGTATGAGGATTTATTTTTGGCTATTTGTTCTGGTGTTCCTTCTGCTATTATTTCTCCGCCTCCGTCTCCACCTTCCGGACCTAAATCTATTACCCAATCAACATTTTTAATAACATCCAGATTGTGTTCTATAATAATCACTGTATTACCAAAATTTACTAATTTCCGAAGTATTGTTAATAATCTCTCTATATCTGCAAAATGAAGTCCAGTTGTTGGTTCATCCAAAATATATACAGTTTTTCCTGTTTGTCTTTTGCTTAGTTCACTTGAAAGCTTAATCCTTTGTGCTTCTCCTCCTGATAGAGTCGGTGCCGGCTGACCGAGTTTAATGTAACCGAGTCCTACCTCGTTTAAAACTGATAGTTTATTTTTTATATTTGGAATGTTTTCAAAAAACTTTAAAGACTCTTCAACTGTCATCTCCAGTACATCAGAAATATTTTTTTCCTTAAAATGAATCTCCAAAGCCTCTCTGCTGTATCTTTTTCCGTTACAAGCTTCACAAGTAACATAAACATCAGGCAAAAACTGCATTTCAATTTTAATTTGTCCTTCTCCTTCGCAAACCTCACACCTTCCTCCCTTTACATTAAAGGAAAATCTTCCCGGTCCATACCCTCTTATTTTCGCCTCAGGTGAATCTGCAAAAAGATCTCTCACATATGTAAAAGCACCTGTGTACGTAGCTGGGTTGGAACGAGGAGTTCTCCCGATTGGGCTTTGGTCAACCAAAACAACTTTATCTACATATTCTAAACCCTCCAGGCTTTTGTGAACTCCTGGTCTTGATTTTGAATGGTAAATTTTTTGTGCCAGTGCTTTGTATAAAACATCATGCACCAAAGTAGATTTCCCGGAGCCGGAAACACCAGTTATTGCAATAAATTGCCCAAGTGGAAATTCCACATTTATATTTTTTAAATTATGTTCGCTAACCCCGGCTATTTTTAACTTACCAACATTTACATAATCTCTCTTTAGTTCACCGTTTACCTGAACCTTTTTCTTACCGGACAAATATTTTCCGGTTAAACTTTCAGGATTTTTCTTAATTTCCTCCGGAGTTCCAAGTGCTACAATCTTTCCTCCATGTTCCCCTGCTCCCGGGCCAATTTCTATTAAAAGGTCAGCATTTTCCATAGTTTCCGCATCATGCTCGTTAACTACAACTGTATTTCCTAAATCTCTTAAGCGTTTTAAAGTTTCAATAAGCCTTGTGTTGTCTCTTTGGTGCAAACCTATGGATGGTTCATCCAGAACGTATAAAACTCCTGATAATCCTGAGCCGATCTGAGAAGCGAGTCTTATTCTCTGTGCCTCGCCTCCTGCTAAAGTCATTGATGCTCTGTCAAGCGTTAAATAATCCAGCCCGACATCAACAAGAAACTGAAGCCTGGAAATAATTTCCTTTAAAATAGGCCTGGATATTACGGATTCACGCTCAGTAAGAATAAGCCTAGTCCCTAATTCTTTGAACCATTCCAGAGCTTCTCTAATAGATTGACTTGTAACTTCTGCTATATTTAACTTATCAATAGTTATGGCTAAAGCTTCCGGTTTTAATCTGGCCCCAGAGCACTCAGGACAAACTTCTGAAATCATATATTTTTCAATTTCTGCTTTTACAAAATCTGACTCTGTTTCCCTATACCTTTTTTCAAGATAAGTAATGATTCCCTCAAAGTTTGAATCAAAATGTGTCCATCTCCCAAGCCTGTTTTGTCCTTCCACCCGGAAAACTTCGAGTCCGGCTCCGAAAAGCAGGATTTTTTTTGCCTCAATTGTTAACTGCCCAAGCCTTGTATTTAAGTTAAATCCGTACTCTCTGCCGACAGCTTCAATTATTCTTGTAAACCAGGTTTCATGAGTTGCAAGCTTTTGCCAGGGCAGTATTCCGCCTTCTGCAATCGAAAGAATCGGGTTCATAACTAAATCAGGATCAACTTTTAACAGTGCTCCAAGGCCCCCGCATTTTGGACAAGCTCCATGTGGTGAATTAAAAGAAAAACTCCTTGGTTCTATTTCGGGTAAAGAAATATTGTCAACGGGACAAGCAAATCTTTCAGAATAAAGATGGTCTTCCATTTTTTTAGGTTTTAGAGGAAACTCTAAAGAAGTATCTAAAACATCAGCAATAATTACAGAACCCTCACCAGATTTAAGTGCAGTTTCAATTGACTGGTGAAGTCTTGTAAAAGTTGGGTTTGTCATTCTGGCTTGTCCAAAATCTTTCTTCTTGGATTCTGGTGTCGCTGCGCTCCCCAGAATGACACTTTTATCTAATACTATTCTATCTACTACTAAATCAATGCTGTGCTTATTAGTCTTAATTAATACTAAATCCTCAGTCAAATCTCTTATTTGCCCATCGACTCGAACCTTGGAAAATCCTTTTTTCAAAAGATCTTCAAAAAGATTTGAATATTCACCCTTTCTATCTTTAACAATAGGCGCCAAAACCATAATCCGTCTGCCTTTTTGTCTGACAGCTGATGACTGATGACTGATGACTGATTCCACTATCTGGTCAACACTCATTTGAGAGATTTCTCTTCCGCAAACTGGGCAATGCGGATGGCCAACTCTTGCAAAAAGTAACCTTAAATAATCATAAACTTCTGTGGTTGTACCAACTGTAGAGCGGGGATTGTGTGAAGCACTTTTTTGATCTATTGAAATTGCAGGAGAAAGCCCCTCAATGTTGTCCACGTCCGGTTTGTCCATAACTCCAAGGAATTGTCTGGCATAAGCTGATAGGGATTCTACATAACGGCGTTGACCTTCTGCATAAAGAGTGTCAAAAGCTAATGAGCTTTTCCCGGAACCTGAAATTCCAGTAAAAACTACAAGTTTACGTTTTGGAATATCTAAATCAATATTTTTTAAGTTGTGTTCACGGGCACCGCGAATTTTAATCAGATCATCTGCCATAGTTTTCAATACGAATTTTTACCGAAACCGAAACGGGTTTTATTTTACCACCTTTTGCAAGTCTTGAAAACCCTCTAGATTTATGTTATAAATTCTGACCATGATAGAGCTTAGGAAATCTCACCTTAGGGTAATTACTGGCGCATTAATTAATGTTGGATCAGGCTTATTGCTTTCCATTTTTACAATTAGAGATCCTGGCGTATTGACTGCAGTAATGATATTTGCTATATTAAGTTTTAGACTAGCCTCGGATCTTGAAGAGGTTCGATAGTTATGATAGATCTTACTGATTTTTTTTCTAGAGCAAATATAGGATTAGGAATAGCTCTTATAGCCCTTATGTTATATCTAAAATTTTTTATAAAATATCCTAATAAAAGATCTTCAAAGTAGAATATTATTTGACTTCCATATAAAACTATGATTATATTCACCTGGAGGTGGATTTCTATTGACACCTAGAGAATTTACCCAAATTTGACATTTCAAACAAGAATGTTAAAATGTGTCCATGGATGAACGTGAGAAAAGGCTTGTAAGCGAATTTGGTCATACGTATGAATGGCCTAGGCCTGAAGGTGAACCCCCTTTAGAACTTCCAAATGACCATGTAAGAAATATAGCTGGAAAACTATGGGAGGCGCTTGGCTATGAAGGCCAAGAAAGATTAATTCTTTTTCTGAGCCCAGAAGAAAGGATAACGCTATTAGAATCTCTTCCAGAAAAACCTTGGTTAACAGAATCTATGAATAAGTCAAGGAGAGCTTTTGAGAGTCGATTACTAGGAGAACCGTACACACCTGATCCAAATTCCGAAACACCTCTTTTGGATACTTTGCTATATGGTGGGATTGATGATTTCCGTGAAGAAAAATGGTTGGGCTGGGACGACCCAATACCAGAAGGTCATATGAAAAAATATATTGATGAGCTTAGAATTTTTGAAAGAATCGCTATCAGAAAAGAACAAAGAGAAGGGCTTGATTCAGCTACTTAATTCCCTTATTTGATCTCTTAGTTTTGCTGCAGTTTCAAAATCCAGCATTTCTGCTGCTTCTTTCATCTGAGCCTCCAAAAGTTTAACCATTTTTTCTCTTTCCTGCTCCGGGATATCATCTACTGTCAATATTTTTTCTCCTGATTCATCAAGTTCCTCAACAGCTTCAATTAATCTATCCCTTAGGGGTTTTGATATTGATTTCGGAGTGATACCGTATTTTTTATTATGTTCCTCCTGATATATTCTTCTTCTTTCTACCTCATCTATGGCTGCTTTCATTGATCTGGTGATAGTATCCGCATACATGATTACATGCCCGTTTACATGTCTTGCAGCCCGTCCCATGGTCTGAACAAGTGAGGTCTTAGATCTTAAGAAGCCTTCCTTGTCTGCATCCAAAATTACAACAAGCGAAACTTCCGGCAAATCCAAACCTTCTCTTAGCAGATTTATTCCCACTATTACATCAAATTCCCCGAGTCTTAAGGATTGCAGGATATCTGATCTCTCCAGTGTAGCCACATCAGAGTGTAAATAGTGAACTTTAATACCTTTTTCCTTTAAATACTCTGACAAATCCTCTGCCATTCTCTTTGTGAGAGTGGTTACAAGAACTCTTTCTCCAACCTTGGTCCTTTTGGCTATTTCAGTAAGTAAGTCTTCAATTTGCCCATTTGTCGGCTTCACATCCACTTTTGGATCCAAAAGACCTGTTGGCCTGATTAGCTGCTCTGCAACGCCGTCGGTTCCTGATAAACTCAGCTCATACTCATCCGGAGTTGCTGAAGTGTAAATCGCTTGATTTAGCCTTCTTTGGAATTCATCAAATTTTAAAGGCCTGTTATCCAAAGCTGAAGGTAATCTAAATCCATATTCAATTAAAGTTTCTTTTCTTGATCTATCACCGTTGTACATTCCCCTAATTTGTGGGAGTGTTATATGACTCTCGTCAATAATTACTAAATATTCTTTGGGAAAAAAATTAAGCAAAGTGTACGGTGGCTCTCCGGGGGCTCTTCCGTCAAAATATCTTGAATAATTTTCAATTCCATTACAATATCCATATTGTTTTATCATTTCCAGGTCAAAATAAGTTTTTTGCTCAAGTCTTTGTGCTTCTACTAACTTCCCCAGTTTTCTTAGTTCCATTAACCTAGTTCCTAGATCCTTTTCTATTTGTTTCACCCCCGGTTTTAATCTTTGTTCAGGAGTAATATAGTGCTTTGCAGGGTATATTATTTTCGGATCAGTTACTTCCACACACTGACCGGTTAGAGGATCCAGGGATGCGACTTTTTCAACTTTTTCCACTGAAAACTGTAATCTGTAACCAAAATCCAAGTACGAGGGAAAAATATCTATTGTTTCACCTCTAACTCTGTATGTTCCTCTTTTAAAATCAACGTCATTTCTCTCGTAATACATTTTCTGTAGAATTTTCATAACTTGCCCGAATGTAGTTTTCATGCCTTTCCCGATTTCCAGAATCGCCTGTCCGTATTCAACCGGTGAACCAAGGTTATATATACAGGAAACTGAGGCTACAACAATTACATCCTTGCGTGTTAAAAGAGAGGCAGTTGACGATAAACGAAGTTTTTCGATTTCTTCATTAATTGAGGCATCTTTTTCAATGTATGTATCCGATTGTGGTATATAAGCCTCTGGTTGATAATAATCATAATATGAAACAAAATATTCAACTGCATTTTCAGGAAAAATGGATCTAAATTCCTGAGCCAGTTGTCCAGCCAATGTTTTATTGTGAGAAATAATCAAGGTAGGACGTCTAAGCTTTTCTATAACGTTAGCCATAGTGAATGTTTTACCGGAACCAGTAACACCCAGGAGTACCTGGTGTTCCCGTCCTTCATTTAAACCATGAACTAGTTTTTCAATAGCCTGTGGCTGGTCCCCTGTAGGTTTAAAATCTGAAGTTATTTTGAAATTCGGCATCCCCTAATTATACACCTAAAATACCCGAAGAGAAAATTATTCTGTTCCAGTTGTTATTTTAATATCAAAATCCCCTTCTTCCACCTTATCCCCTGCTATTACATTTTCAAAAGTTTCTCTTAAACTCTCCAGTATCTCATCCTTAAGTTCTCCTGACATGTTTAAAGAAAAGAGAATTTCTGTATACTCAGAAGTTTCAGCATTCCCGACCTCTATATTTGTAAAATTATAACCCAGACGAATTAGTTGATCTCTAATTTTTCCTGCCTGACCTGCTACTCCGCTTCCGTTTAATATTTGAACTTTAATCTCTTCCCTGGCCAATTGACCGGATTCGGTTGCCTCTGTTTCCTTTGCTGACTCGCTAGCTTCATTAACAATCGGGGTAATTTCCCTACCATCAAATACCTTAAAGCTTAAATAACCAAACCTAAATGCCAGAAGTAATATTCCTGCTAAAAATAAAATAAAAACTCCAAAATAAATATATAACTTAAAAGTGGATTTTCTTTCTAATCTTTGTTCTTCTTCGTCGCTTAAAAAATCAGAGATTTTAATTAAATCTTTACTGGAAGCTATTTTTTTTGACGAATTTTCATCAAAATTATTATTCTCTATTCCAAGCTCATCTTTAAATAAAGTAACTGGAACAACTGCATTAACTTTCCAATCCAAATCTTCTAAAATATTTTTTACAGTTTCATATATTTTCTTATTCGTAGCCAAAACTAAAACTTTCTCATCTCCTCTGATTTTTTTAATTCTAATACTATCCTCCTCATGTGGAATAGATGAGAGAAAATTATCAGACTTAAATTTTAAATCATTTTCATCTTTTGCAACAATTTCTTTGGAGAATATAAGATCATCTGATAATATAATTAACGAAGTACACTTTTTAAGTTTAGATTTAGCAAAATCGCTGACAATTTTCTTAAAATTTTCTAAATCAAGAATTTCAATATTTTGGTATATTGAGGACGGTATCTGAAGTTCCTGTACTCCACCCTGAAAAAAATCTATACCATTTCTTTTTATATAAACAGTGCATTTTTTTTCAAAAAGCATATTTTAATAATAGCAGAATTGAAGATTATCTAGAAGCTGAAATTACTGTAGCTCCATCAGTGTAGCAGGCTGTAACTGTTACAATTCCGTTAGTATCTCTTTCTATTAAGTAGCCTGTTTTAACATCAGTTGCAGTTGTTCCCCCAACCGGATCAAAAGGCATAGTTTTAAGGTATGGAATTAGATCCTGGGCAACATCAGCCATTAGATTAGTACATCCTGCAGTAACACCTGTACAAAATCCGCCGGTACCAACA
>Ga0209542_10019255_pt1 | contig 10956 bp, 15 predicted proteins | sample RifCSPhighO2_01_FD_184028 | JGI IMG/M metagenome (GOLD analysis project Ga0209542, IMG submission 184028) | Soil microbial communities from Rifle, Colorado - Rifle CSP2_plank highO2_0.1 (SPAdes) (version 2) | ecosystem: Environmental > Terrestrial > Deep subsurface > Rock core/Sediment ...
TCTCCAACATTGTCACCACTTATACTTCTCCATCTTCTATGTCCTAGATATCTACCATCTCTCAAATTTCTTTGCTGGTAGACTATATCAATTTCATTTTTCATATTATTTGGATCATTGCTTTCGGCTATTAAAATAGCATTAGGATTTGCAATCGTATGCAACCGACGAAGAAGATTTCTAATATTATCGATAGAACCAGGCATACCAAATCCATTTCCATACATTACAAACGCATCAAATCTGCCTTCTGGAAGAGTATGATTTACATCGAGTTGATATGCGTTCAAACCACGTTGACGTGCTATAAATACCATGTTTTCAGAATGGTCTACACCAACAGCATCTAAACCATTTTCTTTTAAAGTTAACATAACTCTTCCAGGACCGCATCCAATGTCTAGAACTCTTCCTTTTGTTTTTTTCAAAAACAATCGTTCTAGGTGTCTTAGTTCTCTACTATTGACGTAAAATTCTACAGGGAAGTCGTCCATTACGACGCCATTATCGAGCTCTAATTTTAATTCGGCAGATTTTCCTGTACTGAGATATTCTTTACATAAAACTCCAAATAAATCACTAACAACCATGGAATTGCAAATTTGAAATAATTTATAAAGGTTATTGTTGGGAAGCGGCTACGGGAACTCGTCTCACTTCGTTCGCGTCCTCATTAGCATTCGGAGAGTCTAACACTAATTATACGCAATTGAAAAATGGCAAACATTAATAAACTTTTAAACTTAATATCAAAATATGGCAAATATTACTAATCAAGTACTATCATGACATCAATCTCTCCGCATTCTTATAAGCAAATTTTTCTTGCACTGAAGGATCAAGTCTGTCAATAAATACCCGAGTATAATTATTCAAAGTCAATGCAACCCCAGGATCTTTATCCCAAATAGCTGGACCTCCTCTATCTGTACCCCATAACACTTGATCTGGATGTCTTTCAATAAACCCTTTCCACATGGGAAGATCGATCTCAAGTAAAGCTTCATAATCTGCAAAATTTTCTAAAAATTTCTCTTTGCTTCTGCCTGGTTCCAATAACCAATCTCCCCCATAAAGTTCATTCACTGTATAATAGATATTTGGATTATTGTAAAGTAATTCTTCTATAAAAACTAAAACTTTTTCATCATGGGATATACCTGCTTGAGTCTTACTAATCTTAAACAAATTGCCTCCATGGAAAACAAAAGTAATATTCTGATTTGCTCTGGCAACATTTTCATAAGCTTCTTTTTGCCCATCATCAAGATGGAAATATACAATTAATTTATGCTTCTTAACAACTGGATAAATTTCCATCAATATGGTAGAATCTGGTGAAAGTGGTGGAGAATTAGGATTTCCATATAAACCTATTTCACCATAACCTTTGAATAATCCAAATTCTAAATTTAACATCATTTCCAGTTCTTCTGCAGATACTGTAGCTTCAACCTTGCCTGGGGGGTTTATAAAAGGAACAAAAAGATTAGGATATTTTTCTAAAGTCATCTTAACTACGTCTACAGATTCTTGTATTGTAGGCTCAGCAACTGGAAAGAAACCCCATACTTGTTTAGTCCCTTCAACATTGATCATACAAACCCATTCATCCATGCTGCGCTTTATTCCTAAATTATCTCCAGTATAGTAATCATCAGGAAATCCTGGCGCACCGCCCGGTAAGTTTTGTAGATGAATATGTGTATCTATCATTGGACCCTTGTAATACCCCTCTGGCAAACTACTCGGATCACGAGGCTCAGGACAATCAACTGTTTCAAATGCTTTAGCAAACACCCTCCTCCAGTGGCGTTCTTCTACAGATGGTTCTTCTTCGTCAGATTCTTCTACATCATCTGCTAAAGAATATTCAAATGTCTCAGCAAGACCAGACTGCTGCTGAACACATCCACTTGTGAAGATAACTAAAATGACTAATAAAATTAGTAATACCAAATAACCTCTTTTTGACTCCACAGTATAAACTATCTTCTTGTTGTATAATAACTTTTCGGCGACCTCTGGAACTCTGCGGTGCTCGGCTTCGCCTCGGAGCTGATAACACCAATTATAAACAATAAATTTAAAGCCATAAAATATAGAAGAGACAGTTCCCGGAGGCAAATTCTTTATACCGAGACCGAACAATTCCCCAATCTCAGATTATTTCAACGATGAGGGCAACCAGCGAAACAACAAGGGCGGCGCTTTCCGGCTATAAGTTCTGTGCGCGTCCTCTCGATCCGGTGATTCCTAGTCTTAGGTTTCTTGGCGGAAATAATCCAACAGACCCATTCGTTGCGTGCAAGCGGCGTAATATCCTCCCATGCTGCTCGCGCCTCTGGCGCAGAAGTAAGGATATTTCGTAAATCCATTGGTACTTTGTGCACCGCAGCGGTGGCGATTACTTTTTTGGCCATAATACTATTTTAGCAAATCTTCTATTTATATTTTTCTAAATGGAAACTGCCCATTGATTCTTGTTCTTAATGAAACGTTACAATCATTAAATTGAACAAAATTCAGATTTATTTTTCGGAACAAAATAAAATTCACAGTTTTTATTGCAGAAAAATAATCAATACTTAAACCTTTTTTCATATTCTTTATGACTAAACCATTCAAGAATAACATTCAAAATCATAACTTCATTTGTTTGAATTGTATAAATCATTCTCAAAGCATTAGGCATATCATATTTCCATAAGTTTGTTATCCCAAATTTTCTTATATACTCTCTTGGCCACAGCTTCTTAAAAATTTTTGTCCCGCAAGTAGGGTTAGTTTTCAAATCCTTTATTGCCCTTTCAATAAAATCATATAATTGTTTATCTTCAAACTTACCTTCTTTTAGAATTTCAAACTCATTTTCAATCTTTTTTTCCCCCAAAAGTAACATAGATGGGCTTATCACTCATCTTAATTTAACTCCTTGAGAAATTAGCTTTCTTATCATTTCAGGATTGTATGTCCAAATAACGCAGCCATCTTTATCAATAAGTATCTTTCCAGAATTTTCCAAGTAATCCAGTATTGTTTGAAATGTTTGGTACATCATTTTTTTAGGTAATTTTTTCCAAAGCTGGTATTTGCCACATTCTTGGCTAAACTTTTGTATAGTTTTTTCTACCATAATCACTGATTCCAATGTTGGACTATGTAAAATTGTTGTTTCTACCATGTTATATAACTATATATAAGAACAAATATATAAAACTTTCGACTTTTACTGAAAACTCTTAATGGATTATTATTTGCCAAACCTAACTCGAAGACGAAAGTTTTTAAGATAGTTAATCATTCTGCCCCTATGATTAAAAAATTAATATTATTTGATATTGACAAAACTCTAGTTAAAGAGATGAAACAGGGTAGTAACCCATGGCCACAAGCATTTGAATCCGTTTATGGAATAAATTGTGAAATAACTGTTTCGCAGGCAAATTCTCACGGAATGACTCATAAACAGATTGCGATTGAAACACTAAAAAATTATGGCTTAAAAGAAGGTGAAATTTTAAAAAAATTGGATTTGTTTATAAAAACTCTTGAAAAAATCTATAAAAAATCATTAGAAAATGGCAAGATTAATCTTTTCCCCAAAATCCCAGAATTACTACAAAAACTTTCTAAAAAGAAATACGTTCTTGGTTTGATTACAGGCAACACGAAAGAAATTGCTTTTGCTAAACTCAAAATGGCTAAAATTGACAAGTTCTTCTCAATCGGAGGATTTGGCGATGATAGTGCTAACAGAGAAGACCTTATAAAATTAGCTCTTGAAAGAGCAAAAGAAAAACACCATTTTCAGTTTGATGAAAAGAAAGTTTTTGTTATTGGAGATACTCCCCGAGATATTATTCCTGCAAAAAAATTTCATCTTCAAACAATAGGGGTTGCTACTGGAATTTACTCAAAATCTCAATTAAAAGAATCGGGTGCTGATTTTGTTTTAGATAATTTAGAAGATGTAGATAAAGTTTTATCAATTATTGAGTAGAAACTTTCACCTTTCACCGTGGTTTTCAAACTCCTCCGAATTTTCGCCTCAATTTCACCCGCAAGAGTTTTAAATCAATTTGCTTTCCCATATTATTATGAAACATCTATCTGGAAATGAAGAAAAGAAAGCGCTTTAATACATTACAAAAGCCACTCAAATAGCTTTGAAATCTACTTGTGAACGTTCTCGTTGTGGTTCTGTTATTGTCCAAGATGACAAAATAATTGGAAGTGGATTTAATAGTCCACCACAAGATAATGAAGGGCAAAGAAGGTGTTCTTATTCTAAAGATTCTTATCATAAAAAAGTAGTAGATAAAACTTGCTGCGTTCATGCTGAACAAAGAGCTATAATGGATGCCTTACGAAAAAATCCTGATAAACTACATGGCTCAAGATTATATTTTATCCGCCTTGATGATAACGGAACGCTTTCAAGGGCGAAAGAGCCATATTGTACAATTTGCAGTAAGATGGCTCTTGATGTTGGCATTGCTGAATTTGTCTTATGGCACGATAAAGGAGTTTGTGTTTATGACACAAAAGAATATAATACACTTTCTTTTCAATACACCGAATAATTGGCGAAATTCAACTCACTCACAATGTTCATTCCACTTTATCGTAAAAAAGAACATAACACGAATTAGTTTTAATTTGGAAATCGCCCTTCATCTACATCACTAAGTAACTGAAGAATTCTTTCTTCTAAGTCTCTCCCTTCAACCCTGAATTCAAGAGATATGCTTCTCCTTATTTCTTCAAAAAATGGTCGGGCCTCATCTTCTGTTTCACATTCTCCACTATGTTTTCCTAAAAATGCTCTAAAATACAATTCTTCTCTGTCATCATTAGCTTCAATTACAACAAGATTTGGTTCTGGTTGAACAGGATATTTGGTATGATATATCGTAAATCTTCTTGTACCTTTATTAATAGGAAAACTTGGTTCCCAGTAGTTAAAGGTTGCTCGATAAACCGTCCAATAACTCACATATCTTGAAAACATAGGATATGATTCTATAGTAATTTATAAAAATGTATTGGGTGTTTTTCGATCCTTAACTATTTCAGCATCTGATTTTCTTTAACACTCTTTTATTCTTTCAATAATCCCAAAACATAAGCCAAAGCCTGATTACCTTTCATAGGTTTAATTTTATCTTTTCCAAGGCTAAAAGAAGCGTCTAAATCATCCCTAACTTTCTGGCTTAATCCAAATGTATCATTACCAAAAACAAACAGTAAATTTTTCTTTTCTTTAACAAATTTAATAAAATCTTTTTCATTTCTTTTAGCATGTTTTGAAAAGCCAATTTTAAAGTAATTAAGTTCTTTCAGATCTTTAACAACTTCAACATTAAACTCAGATAATCTTCCTTTAGTTAGTTTCTTAGCTTTATTCAATAAATTTTCAAATTCTTTTTTATTATTATGAATAACTTTTAAGTTTAATTTAAAGATTAAGCATAACCTCAAAAAATCACTGATTTCTTCAACTAACCTTGGATTTTCAATTAAAATAGTTATATTATTTTCATTTTCATTCTTCATTTCTTTATATGAAAATATTCTATATTTAATCTTTCCTTCTTTAAATAATTCAATTAAAATATTATTCTCAGAATTTTCATTTAATTTTTTATTTACCACAGGATATAATTTCTTTTTTATTGTTCCTGAAGGAATCTTAACATAGCTTTTAACTCTTAAATTAAAATCATTAAATTTTATTTTACTAATATCTTTTCTTAAATCTTCTAAACTAAAGAAATTTTCATTCTCTAAAACTAAAATTTTATCAACTTCCTCTAATTCAACTTTCTCATCTGTATTAATTCTTCCAGTTAGCTTATCAATTTCAAAGGATTTCAGTTTCTTTTTCAGTCTATTTAGATCAATTTCAAATTTATTTAAAATAAGGCTGTATTTCATAATCTGGTTAGTATTATTCTATTTTTAATATTATCTCCAAAAGCCTTAAAAGTCTGTTTTTTCGAGTTTCTACCATGAGATATGCCAGGCAAGAAAAGTTAATCGGTAAACAGGCCCAGAAAGAACTCTCTAAAAAAACAGTAACTATTGTAGGCTTAGGAGCTTTAGGAACTAATGTTTCCTCTTTATTAGTAAGAGCTGGAATCAACTTAAAATTAATAGACTTTGATAAAATAGACTTAACTAATTTACAAAGGCAATCTCTATACACAGAAAAAGACATAAACAAGCAAAAAGCAATTATTTCAAAAGCTAGATTAAAAGAAATAAACTCTGAAATATCAATAACATCTTTTAATGAAAAATTAAACAATTCTAATTTACATTTGCTAGACTCAGACTTAGTAATAGACTGTACTGACAACTTAACTACAAGGTTTTTAATCAATGATCACTGCTATAACAAAATTCCATGGATTCATACAGCAGCTATTAAAGAAACAGGTGTTTTATTTAATATATTAAAAAATAAACCTTGTTTAAAATGCATTTACAAAAAAAACATAGATTTAGACAGATGTGAAGAATTTGGAGTCCTAAACTCAATAGTCTCTCTTATAGCTTCCTTAGCCTTAACCCAATCAATAAAAATATTATTAAATAAAGACCCAGAAACTAATTTACTAAGGTTTAATATCTGGAATAATAGTTTAGAAAAAATAAAAGTAAACAAAACCTGTGAAAAATGCCAAAAGTCTTTATAGAAAGAGAAAATAAACATGTAGAAGTAAAAGCTTCCTCAGTTAGAGAAATACTTCAGAAATTAAAGATTAATCCAGAAGTTGTTATTATCTCTAAAAATAATGAATTAGTAACAGAAGATTCAAAAGTTTCTGAAAAAGATGAAATAAAACTATTAAGTGTTATTTCTGGTGGATAAGATGCCTTGTAAAAATTGTCAGGAAAAACCCGTAATAAAATTAACTAATGTTAATATTAGCTTATGCAAACAGCATTTTCTTAGATATTTCGAGAAAAAAGTAAAAAAAACAATAAGAATCTTTAACTTACTAGAAAAGGGAGATAAAATTGGAATTGCACTTTCTGGCGGAAAAGATTCTTTTACTGTTTTAAGTATTTTAAAGCAGTTCCAGGATAAAAAAATTATAACTTTGGAAGCATTAGCTATAGATGAAGGCATTAAAAATTACCGGGATTTATCAAATGCTAAAAAATTCTGTAAAGAAAATAATATTATATTGCACATTTTAAAGTATGAAGATTTTTTTAATAATACTTTAGATAAAATGGTCAAGAAGTTTAAAAATAAAACACCTTGCTCCTTCTGTGGAGTTTTCAGAAGATACTTATTGAATTACGGTGCTAAAAAATTTAAATTTGATAAACTAGCTACAGGCCATAACTTAGATGATGAATCCCAGTCTATTTTAATGAACCAGTTCAGGAATAATCCAGAGGTTTCAGCTCGTTTAGGTCCAATAACTGGGGTAATGCTTGATAAAAAATTTGTCAGAAGAATAAAGCCTTTATATTTTGTAACAGAAAAAGAATCAACAACTTACTCTTTTTTAAAAAAATTTCCAGTTGAATACTCAGAATGCCATTACGCAAGCTTTGGCTACAGAAATTCAGTAAGGGATATGTTAAATGATTTTGAATCAAAATACCCAGGAACTAAGCATTCAATTATAGATTCTTTTGTTAAAATTCTTCCTTCTTTAAAATCTCAGTTTAAAGAATCTAAAGCCTTGTCTTCCTGTAAATTATGCGGGGAGCCGACTTCAAAAGAAACTTGCCAGGCTTGTGAATATGTTAAAGAGTTAAAGAAACATAACGCAAATTAAATTTTAATTATTCAAGACAAATTAGATACAGAATATCAAAATATTTACAAATCTGGCGAATTTTCTAAAAATCTCCAAAATTGCGGCCAGCTTTTCTTTACACAATCAGGATGAACAAAATTTGCTTTACTTTGTCTTAACATTGCAATAGCTTGAATCACTCTATGATCTCTAGTTATAACTATTCTTTCTTGAAGCTCTCTTTCCATCTCCGTTATCCTATCGCTTTCATGACCTTTTAGACTTGACCATCTCCTCTCTCCTTCTTCTGCAGTCATTAAATTAAACGCCCTAGAAAAACAGTAATCTTCTGCCTGTTGTGGAGTAAAATCCATCTTTCCTTCTTCTAACCATTGTAAATATGCAGAAGCTTGAGCAAGTATTGTCTCATCAAATCTTGGTTTCCATATTTCTCCCTTTTCTCTCATACTTTTCCAATGCTCAATTGCATCATAAGTCACTTGAAGTTTATATGGTGGTTCTGGTATAATCTCTCGATTGCCCATCAACACAGCAGCACTAGCCCACTGAGAAGTTCCATTATCAAGTTTTAACAATTCTTCTAATGGTAAATTAATTATAGAAGAATCATCACAGATTTTTCTTGTCTTTAATGTACCTTGTAAAACAAACACCTTATCTCTTCCAAGTTTCCATGAAGCAAATCTCAAATATCTATACAAAGTTGCAGACTCCCCAACATCAATAGTTCTTTGTTCTCCCCATTGTGTAGAAGCCCCGTATAAAGATTGAAGATCATCACTTAATTCGTCATAATGAGATTCTAGAAATCTAACAGAATCATCATACCCATCAAATAAGTCTAATATTCCCATCCTTATCATCCATGATTTATCAAATGGGATATATCCTTTATCAATTAAATCCTGACTCATAGAGAAGAAGAAATATTAAAATATAAAAAGACATAGGTTCGCCATATTAACACCAGGTCTAATGAAATTCTATCCAATATCAGATTCTACGACTTCTTTACACATTTTGCTGCTAAGACAGTTTAAGAAACATGATTCTTGAGCAGGAGTTAAGAAATCTGAATCAGGGATATTACAAAAGATATCACAATCATCCATCTGAGCTGTAGTGCATTCTGACCAGGAAACTGTGTCAACAACTTGAATATTTTGATTTACTATCACACCTTCCCCAAACACCCTTAAAGCATTCTTATAACCCACTGCTTCCTGATCTTCTGTGTCAAATCCAGCAATCACAAATCGCGAAACTTTAACTGCCCTGTCAAAAACTTCAGGATCAAAAGCATATTCAGGACCAATTTCCGTGCCCCACATAACTTTATCTGGTACAGCATCTACAAGGGGTTTATAATCTATGATTGCTTCATTGATAATAGCTTTCTCTTTACTGTCAAATGTAGAAACAAATTTATTGATAGACAATTCTTTATCTTTGCTATCATATGTATAAATAATATCATTTCCGTTAACAAAAAGAATATGGGCTGCATCCATGCTAAAATAAAGATTATCATTCTCTTCTAATATTTTAATCAATTTAGGCATACTTTTGTCCAAGTCTTCTCTGTACATATGAATCAGGAATATAGTGTCAGGGTAAGCTCTGGCAATTTTTTCTACATCATCAATTTTACTGGCAACAGGATGAAACATAAGATTAATATCATTATTCTGTGCTATTTCAATAAGTTGAATTACTTTTGGATCATTATGCCTTACTTGCCATTCCTGAGTTTCAACCTCACCAAATCCTCTTATAAATCCCTTTCCCGCTACCTTTTCAGATGCTGACAAAGTATTGCTGTACATTCCGGTTAATTGTTCACCCAGATATTGTTCTACTTCTTCTCCACCAATTCCAGGATTAAAGAAAGGAATAATACGATATGGGTGTTTTTGTGCAGCACTGATAATTACTCCCAATCCTTGGTCGCTGACAAGTGTATCAGCCGTAGGCTCCCCTGTGATGCCAAACATTCCTATAAAAAAGTTAATGCCATTTCTATCAAGATTCTCAAAGTAAGAATCCATTGATGCAGATCCTACTTGCTCAGATGTTCCATACAAGGGACCATTATAGGCCCCATCATAAGTTAAATCCGGATTAAATATTTCAAATTTTTCTTCAACAACTTGCACTTCTTTAGTTTCTCCAACTGGTTGAAACTCCTGCTCAGTTATTGTTTCTTGTTGAATATTTTCAATAACAGGTTCAGCTATTTTTTCCCCAGGCACTTCCTGTATAGCACAACCAGAAATAAACACAATAAAAATGAATATTAAAGCTATTGTACCTCTTTTCATTGTCACAATATACTTTAAGTTATATTTAAAGATTTTCAACAGAGCCGTTCAAGTAGAAACATTTAAATATTTAAACATATTACACGTATTTACACATAATGGAGGTAAACTATGACAACTATGACTTTAGCAGTTCCATCTGAACTGAAGCATAAAATGGAAAATTTTCCTGAAATGAACTGGAGTGCAGTAGCTAGAAAAGCATTTATGCAAAAAATTAAAGATTTGGAATTTTTGGAAAAATTTACAAGAGACAGTACTTTAACTGAAGAGGATGCACTAAGACTGGGGAGAGAATTAAACAAAAATTTAGCTAAAAGATACAAGAAGGCTAAATAATGGAATTAGTAATAGATTCAAATATTCTTTTTGCAGCTTTGATAAAAAAGAGTGCGACTTCTGGAATTTTGTTTAAGCACGCGCTTTACGCTCCTGAATTTATTTTTGAAGAGTTTAACAAATACAAGGACTATCTTAAGGATAAAACAAAAAGAGAAGAAGAGGGATTTGAAAATTTTTTTAATTTATTTGAACGAAATGTAATATTAGTTCCAAAAGAAGAGATTAAATTATTTATGAAAGAAGCTGAGAAAATCTCTCCTGATGAAAAGGATGTTTTGTATTTTGCTTTAGCTTTGAAATTAAGGTGTGGAATCTGGTCAAATGACAAGAAATTAAAAACCCAGAATAAAATTAAAATTTATTCTACTGAAGATTTGTTGAAAAATATTTAAAAGTTTTAGACCATAGTATTTATTCAAAGAAGAATACCAGGGTATTATTTAAGTAAATTTTATTTTAAATGCACTAACTGTAGTGCTTCAACGCAAGTTTCTGCTAATGTTTTT
>Ga0209542_10019257_pt1 | contig 10956 bp, 12 predicted proteins | sample RifCSPhighO2_01_FD_184028 | JGI IMG/M metagenome (GOLD analysis project Ga0209542, IMG submission 184028) | Soil microbial communities from Rifle, Colorado - Rifle CSP2_plank highO2_0.1 (SPAdes) (version 2) | ecosystem: Environmental > Terrestrial > Deep subsurface > Rock core/Sediment ...
ATGTGCGTCAACGCGGATGAACTTGTAGAAGAAGCGGGGGCAGCGGAAGAAGCTGTAGAAGAACCTCGTTAACGCACATCATATGCTTCCCTACCGAGAAAGCAGGTTCACGAGGATCGTTCTCATTATTTTCTTCCTCTTTGTTCTTGGCTACGCATACTTCGAGGGACGCGGACTTTTATATGGCCCGGCGATCTCCGTCGAAAACCGAGTGCTGGAAGTGGACGAGCCGTTCATTACAATAGAAGGAACGGCGCACCGCATTGCGACGCTCGCCATGAACGGAAAGGCGATACCAGTGACGGAAGACGGCGCGTTCTCCGAACCGTACCTTCTTGCGCCCGGATACAATAGGATAGTTCTCACCGCGAGCGATAGGTACAACAAAGCGACGGAGCGTGTCATTGAGGTCGTCTATACTCCCACCTCGACCCCGCAGGCGATAGCGCAATAAAAGTACTTCGGTATACTGCTTTTTGTATCCACTACTTATTACTAGCTACTTTCTACTGACTATTCCTATGGCCTTCGGAACAAAAAAAACAAAAGCTCCTCCTAAAGCAACGGGTAAGGGTAGTGACAAGGATATCGAACGCGCGATCTCGGATATAAAGATGAAGTTCGGTGACGATTCCATCATGATGCTCGGCGCGCAGCCGAAAGTCGACGTCAATGCGATACCGACGGGTTCGATAGGAGTAGATTGGGCGCTCGGCATCGGCGGCCTTCCGCGCGGCCGTATCATCGAGGTATTTGGGCCTGAGAGTTCCGGAAAGACGACTCTGTGTCTCCATGCGATAGCGGAAGCGCAGAAGAAAGGTGGTGTGTGTGCGTTCATCGACGCAGAACATGCGCTCGACCCGGAGTACGCAAAAAAACTCGGCGTTGATATCGCATCCCTCTTGGTCTCCCAGCCCGACACAGGCGAACAGGCGCTTGAGATAGTAGAATCTCTCGTGCGAAGCGGAAAGATTGACGTCATCGTCATCGACTCGGTCGCCGCACTCACTCCAAAAGATGAGATCGAGGGCGACATGGGCGCACAGCACGTGGGTAAGCAGGCTCGTCTCATGTCACAAGCCCTCCGAAAACTCACTGCTATCGTCTCGAAAACAAAAACGGTGGTCATCTTCATCAACCAGATACGCATGCAGATAGGAGTTATGTTCGGAAATCCGGAAACGACACCCGGAGGCAAAGCTCTGAAGTTCTACACGTCGGTGAGGATAGACATCCGTCGCATCGCGCAGATAAAAAAGGGTGATGAGACCGTCGGCGGGCGTCACCGTGTAAAGATAGTGAAGAACAAAGTTGCGGCACCGTTCCGCCAGACGGAGTTCGACATGCTCTACGGCGAGGGCATTTCAAAAGAGGGCGAGGCGCTCGCGCTCGGAGAGAAATTCGGCTTTGTAGAAAAATCTTCAGGCGGCTCCTATCAATGCGGCGAACACAAACTCGGCCGCGGCTACGACGCCGCACGCACGTTTCTTCACGAGAACAAACCGGTCTTGAACCAGCTTCTCAAAGACATCCGCAAGGCGCTCGCCGATGGGGGAACAACAAAGAAACCGGATGAAAGTAAGGAGGAGTGATTAGTACGTCGTCGAGGTGCGGCGTTTGAGTTTGTAAACGAGTACGGTTCGTATGGATTGATAGATGCGAAACTCCACGCGATATGAACGCACGCGACGTCGCCAGGCCTCCTCTCCTTTCAACTTCTGAATATCACCAGCGTAGGGATTTTCGGCCAGCCCGACGAGTACGGCAGTAATTGCTTCCGCGTCGTTGAGCGGGATTTTGTTCAGCGTCTTTCGCACGCTAGCGTCGACGACGACTCGCCAGATCCCGTTTGACATCCGCCAACGTATAGAATTTTCCTTTTGCGAACCGCCTCTCGGCCGCGCGAAGCGATCGTATCTCCGCCCTCGTGGGAATGAACTCTGGGATTGCGCGCGCTTTCAAAGACTCGTACTCCTTGCGCGGCAACACGACAAGGTCATCCTTGGCACCAGATATGGTTTTGGGGATCGTTATAAGGTTCATGTCGGCAAAGTATAGCACAGCGCTGACTTCGAAACAGCCGATGCTATAGTACAGGCGTGACACTCGACCAGCAAAATCCTCAGGATGACATGGTCACGCGTCTACGGTCGTTGAAGGGCGCGCAGTGTAACGCTTTATCTGAATCCAACTTTGTACTCACTGTGGACGATGCGGAGCGATGGAATGCCTCCATTGAACAAATGAAAGACTTTTGGCCGCTTATCAAAGAGGCTTATCGTCGCGACGACTCTGAACTCTCGCGTCAATTGGCGATCTCATTTGAGAACGTCGACAAGGTATTTATAAAAACCAAAGGTTCTGACATCGCCGGCTTTTGCTGCATCGAGAGACATAAACAAGATCCGTCTGTTGTTATACTACGAGACGTAATTGTCCAAGAGCAATATCAAGGGTCTGATATAGGTGAAAACTTGTATGGTGCTCTTTTCTCTGAGGACGGCGCAGAATCTGTGGTGAGCGCGACGACCAGACCCGGCACGGATATCAACGCGGTTACAAGCACAACAAATACGATCCCTGCAATAATGCATCGATTTCGTGCTGGGGCTAGAAAAGGGTTCGATACGTACTACGGTGACATGGGCGACGGCGATCCCGAGGTGGAGAGACTGCGTGGACTTGATACAGAGTATTTGAGAACTACAAATGTGCTCGTGCAAGAAGCCGCGGAGGGACACCGAGGAATTGTGGTCGTCACCACTGATTACATTCCTCCTCTAAGAATAGAGGACGCTGAAAAGATGGAGGCACGAGCGGCGCAGGAAGGTCCGGGCAAAGAAATATTTCAAGCGCTTGCGTCACAGGCCAGGACAATAATCGCATTACAGAAAACCTTGGATGAGAGTAAAGGAGCAGGGAGCGCTGTTATAGCAGGACACCTGGTGAGCATCAAGAGAAAAAGGGAGGCCAAATAATGTTGGGCGTTGCTGACGTGTATTTGCGCCCTCCACAACAAACACCTTATCCCCGACTTGTATCGCACATAATGCAATTCGGACCGCCGCCTTTTTTCAATATTTCCGACATCGATACTTCTTTTACCACCACACCGGCGCTCCGCAGATTTTTATTCGTGCGAAGGTTCTCTGCAGCGGCAATAACAACCCCCGGTTGGATAGTCGCAACATTGGCTCCAAGTGGTTCATCAGGATCAGCTTCAACAATAGCGAATCCTCTCTTAGCTAAATCGGCTCCAAGATCGGGCAGTTTTTCCACGTTTATGAGTACTTTCTTACGATCAACAACTTGCACCAAAAGATCGAGGTGCAATTCACCATGCTGCACGCCGATGAACGTATAGCTTGGAAACGACTCCTGCAGTAGGTTGAACCCCTCTTCATTTGTTGTCTGCCCCATTCCGACAAGGTATACCTCATCCCCAAGCGGTCGCACGTCTCCAAACTCCAGAATTGCATCTCCCTTCCTTGATTCATTAAGCGTCGCCAAGTTCAACACTTTTGCACCTCTCTCTTGTAGAGCGTTCCCGGTCCTCTGCGCCGCCTCAGTCTCGAATTGACGTGTTCTGGCTTTCATCATACCGATGACGAACGTGTCATGAATAACTCCTGCCGGGTCACGTGTATATGCTCCTGTCATGCCCTCGCCATCAGTAATCGCTGGCGAGTAAGCAATGTGCACCCCCTCAGCAACCAAAGCACGAATAAATGACTCGTGTTGCTCCTTGAACAACAGAGGATCAATGTTCCCGATGTGTTCTTGTGCAACTCTAGTAATCGCATTCACCGCAGTGATACCGGCACACCCTTGAGGATATCCGACGATCGCTTCGCGCAAGGGGCTCACTGCGTCAGCGAGGAGCAGGGGAAAAGCCGGTGCTTCAGTAATAGGAGGCGTACCTTCTCTTTGGAATATCAAAAGAGCCTGATGACTGGCCTCGCCGCCATAGTCTTCTGCACGCAAAAAACCAGTCCCTACGTATCCTGCCGTGGACACAGCTGAAATAACATCGCTGGCTCCAATAGGAATCGCGACCTCGGATTTGTTCCCACTTATAATGATGCCTGCTGTACCAGTCATCGCAATAGGAGTCTCGCCTCGCCTTACACGCTCTCGTTGTTGAAGCGGGTCAAAGGGTAAACTCATTCTCTTCAGGCGTTTCTCCATGAGCAACTGCGTTCCACTTTCTTTAGGATCTCTGCGAGAGCCAACGATACGAAAACCGAAAATCAGCGCGTTCTTGATACCCGACATATCTTCCGATCCTACCGAGAGGTTCATTTGCCCCTTACCCGCGTTTCGTGCTTCGTTTTCTTCCATCGCAAACGGACTTGCGGGCATTTGGCGTAGCCTAACGTTGGAATTCCTGGTCGACTCTTCAATCATAGTGTCTTCCATTGTACAATTAACGGCGGTCGCGTGGCGGGACGGAATAGTACTGTCAGGATGCGGGATAGATGTATGTGCGACCATGGACTTGCGTACTCTTAATATCTGTTGTACTATCTTGGCCTAGTTACGCGGATCTGTCGGAAGCACGAGTAATTTACCCGTAGTCTTGGATCAGAGATGAACGCAGAAAGTCCTAAACGGACAAAACACAAGAAAAAAAAGAAGAACGGCCATAAGAAATTCTGGCTGTTGGGCCGCGAAGAAGTGAATACCGCGCCCTTCGACATTGCCCCGGAGGGGACGCTTCTCGTGCGCGAGGGAAACTACCAATACAATATTTACGACATCGTAAAAAAATACGGTACCTCGACCGAAATATTCTTTCCAACCATCGTCGAGAACCGCGTGCGAGATCTTATCGAAACATTCAATGCGTTCATCAAAGTGTCCGGATATCGCGGAAGGTTTTTTTATCACTATCCGATGAAGGTGAACCAAAACCGTGAGTTCGTGCTTCCGGCGGTCGCCGAAGGTGCGAACCTTGATGTCGGCAGCGCGAACGAGCTTTTTCTCGTGAAGCGAATGATCGAGCAAGATAAGTTCAACGAGAAGATACGCGTCATTTGCAACGGCCCGAAGACAGAGCGTTACATGGAGCTCATCGAGGAGCTGAGGGGCAAGGGATTGGTCGTCATACCTATCATCGAGGACAGGGTCGAGCTCGAGCGCATGAAGAAGTTCAAAGGCGAGGTAGGCATCCGCGTGGACCTCAACGTAAAGGTCGACAGCCATTGGGACAAGCGGTACAACCGTTTCGGCTTCACGGAAGAAGAACTTTTAGAGCTCGGAAAAATAAGGAACCTTTCCGTTCTGCACTACCATATCTCAAGTCAGATAGAGAAAGTCGACGGCTTTTTGCAGCCGCTGAAGCGCGCGCTCGCGCTCTACGCAAAAATGCGCGAGAAGAACCCGCAACTGGACACTCTCGATATCGGCGGCGGCGCGGGCGTCCCCTACGACAAGCGCAAGCGCTTCTACACCGGAAGAAGCCTCATTAGCCAGATCGTGAAAACCGCGAAGAAACAGTGCGACCGCCTTGGCATCCGACATCCGAACCTCATCGCCGAGTGGGGACGCTACGTCGTCGCGCCGGCACAAATAACGATATACAAGATCACCGCTGAAAAGCAGGCTTACAATAAGGGCGGAAATAGCTGGTACGTTATCGACGGCTCGTTCATGAATGACCTCCTCGACACATGGGCGATCAAACAGAAGTGGCACGTGATACCGGTGAACCATCTTGATAGCAAGAAACTCTCTCATGTGTGGCTCGGCGGGAGCTCGTGTGACAGCGACGACAAGTACACGGCCGGCGGCTCGTACATTCTCCTCCCGCGCCTTGATGACGTTGACGAGCTGTACATCGCGTTCCTCGACACCGGCGCATACCAAGATTCGCTTGCTTCACACCACTGCCTATTATCGTCGCCGCTGAAATTGACCGCGCAGAACGGAGAGATCAAGGTCGTGCGCAAGCGCGAAACATCGGAAGAGGTCGGCAAACAGTTCGGCTGGTGATATGGGTGCGATATTCGGGGACTTCCCCAAAAAATACTCCGACCCGAGAGGCGCGAAGATAGCCATTCTTCCTGTCCCCTACGACGGAACCTCCACCTATGGGAAGGGGGCGGACAAAGGCCCCGCGGCTCTCCTTGCGGCCTCATTTCCCCTAGAGAATTACGATATCGAAACGAAGACAGAAGTCTACAGGCACGGAATATACGTCGAAAAGTCCGTGACGGAGAAACGCACCCCTGAAAAGATGGTTCATGCGGTGGAAAAGCGCGTGGCCGAAGTTCTGGCAAAAAACAAGTACTGTGTGATGCTCGGAGGCGAACACTCGGTGACGCCCGGAGCCGTTCGCGCGCACGCAAAAAAATATAGAGATCTGACCGTGCTACAACTCGACGCACACACCGATATGCGCGACAGCTACCATGGTTCTAAGAACAATCACGCGTGCGCCATGGCGAGAGTCAAAGAGTTCAATCCGGTGCAGGTGGGGATCCGGAGCATAGACATCGGAGAGCTGAGGAACATTCGCATGGATAGAGTCTTCTTCGCGAAAGATATCCACGACAACGGCGCGTGGATGGACAAGGCGATATCGAAGCTCGGCAAACATGTGTACCTCACGATAGATCTCGACGTCTTTGACCCAGCGCTCATGCCGTCGACGGGCACGCCGGAGCCAGGGGGGCTTGATTGGTACCCTGTCCTGCGGTTCCTCAAAAAAGTCGTCGCGAAGCGAACCGTTGTCGGATTCGACGTGGTCGAACTATTGCCGCGCAAAGACGCTCCGGCACCTGATTTCCTCGCCGCAAAACTTGTGTATACGCTGTTAAGTTATATATTTTCCAAATGAGCACGGTACTCATCATTGGAGCCGGAGGCGTCGGTAGTGTCACCGCACATAAGTGTGCGATGAACTCCGACGTATTCACAAAAATTCACCTAGCCTCGCGCACAATAGGAAAACCTAACGCGATAAAGAAAGATTTAAAAAAGCGCTGGGGCGTTGATATAAAGACGCACGTGGTTGACGCCGATAGCGCAAAAGCTGTCGCCGCCCTCATACGGAAAACCAAGCCCGCGGTCGTCATAAACGTCGCGCTTCCCTACCAAGACCTCGCCATCATGGATGCGTGCCTTGCGACCAAAGTTCATTACATCGACACCGCCAATTATGAGCCGCGTGATGAGGCGCATTTCGAATACAGCTGGCAGTGGGCATACAAGAATAAGTTCAAGAAGGCCGGCATTATGGCCGTTCTCGGGGCCGGTTTCGACCCAGGCGTCACCAATGCCTATTGCGCCTATCTGCTTAAGAAATATTTTGACAAGGTGCGTTTCGTCGATATCCTCGATGCCAATGCGGGGAGCCACAACAAGTCGTTCGCAACGAACTTCAATCCAGAGATAAACATCCGCGAGGTTACCCAAGAAGTGAAGCATTGGCGCAGGGGAAAGTGGATCAAAACACCGGCTGTTATGAACGAGGGCAGTGTCCACTTTTCTTTCAACTATCCCGTGGCCGGTCCAAAAGAAAGTTATCTGCTATTCCACGAGGAAATGGAATCGCTCGCAAAAAATCTCCCCGGCTTGGAGCGTATGCGTTTCTGGATGACCTTCGGGCAAAATTACCTCACCCATCTTCGTGTCATGGAGTCTATCGGCATCTCGCGCATCGACCCGATAGATTTCAAGGGCCAGAAGATCATCCCGATGGAATTCCTGAAGGCGCTCCTTCCCGACCCTGCGTCGCTTGCGACGAAATATACAGGCAAGACGGTCATCGGATGCATCGTGACCGGCGTTAAGGCAGGGAAAGAGAGCACAAAATACATCTATAATGTCTGCGACCACGCGAAATGCTTCAAAGAAGTCGGCTCGCAGGCGATCTCATACACGGCCGGAGTACCGCCTGTGATAGCGGCAATGATGCTTCTCCAGGGCAAGTGGAAGGGAAAGGGCGTCTTCAATGTCGAAGGACTCGATCCGGAACCGTTCATGAAAGAGCTCGCTAAAAATGGCTTGCCATACAAGGTGGTGAACCATAGGCCACTCCCGGCAGAGCTCGGCCTATCCAAGAAAAAATGAAAACGCGACCCCGCTCAACGCTTGACCCCTCAAAGATAGCAACGCCGGCGTTCGTCATCGAGGAGGACCTGCTCCGACACAATCTCGATATTCTAAAGCACGTTGCCGATACAACGGGTGCGACCGTCTTGCATGCCATTAAGGCGTGGGCGACGTGGCCGCTTTTCCCCATCGTCAAAGAGTATCTACGTGGTACCGAGGTCAGCTCGCTCAATGAAGCGCGACTTGGTCGCGAAGAATTCGGAGCAGAAGTGCATATGTACGCACCGGCATATAAGCCGGAGGAGTTCGACGAGGTGATGAAAAACTGCAGTCACATGATCTTCAATTCATTCGGCCAATGGAAGCAATTCAAAAACGAGCTCAAACGCTCGAAGAAAAAGATCTCCGTCGGGCTGCGGATCAATCCTGAAGTAGAGACCGGCGAAAAGCACGGCGTATGGGATCCGTGTGCACCGGATTCCCGCCTTGGCATCCGTATTGATGAATTTGAGCGAGAGCTGAAACAAGATCCAAGCGCGCTTGAAGGCATACAAGGTCTGCACTTTCACATCTTCTTCGAACGCGAACTCGGCGACCTGAAAGCGGCGCTCGTAAAAATTGAGAAGAATTTCGGAGCGTACCTCAAAAAAATGAAGTGGGTAAATTTCGGTGGCGGGCAGCGCATCACCGACGACGGATACGATGTCGAGGGGTTGATACGTCTTATCAACGATTTCCAAGAAAAATATGGCGTGGAGGTACATCTTGAGCCTGGCGCCGCCATCGCCTGGAACGCAGGCACCCTTGTTGCATCCGTCTTGGATATCATCGAGCGCGCGGATGTGCCGTACAAAGTTGCAATACTCGATATCTCTTTCGAGGCGCATTTGACCGATTTCATATTGAGCCCCGACCTCGAACTGCGAATTCGCGGGGCGGGCAAGGAAAGCGAACACTCGCATGCATATACGTTCGGCGGCGCCACCTGCCTTGCGGGCGACAAAATAGGTCGTGTGTATACGTTCAAGAACCCACTCAAGGTCGGTGACAAGATTGTTTTTGAGGATGCTATCCAATACACACTCGTGAAAACGACGATGTTCAACGGCGTGCAACATCCATCTATCGTTCTCTGGAAAAACGGAAAACCTACGGTGCTGCGAGAGTTCACGTACAAAGATTTCAAAAGTCGGATGGGCTGAGCGAGGTGGACAATCGGCGTTTTTTGAATAGAATACCCAGCAATGTTGAATTATAACGATATCAAACCCGGGGTCGCGGTCCTTGTCGAAGGCGAGCCGTACGTCTGCACATGGAACAACATCATGCAGAAGCAGCAGCGCCGCCCCGTGAATCAGACCAAGCTTCGCCACCTGATACGCGGCAACGTCGTCGAATACTCTTTCCAGCAGTCCGACAAGCTGAAAGAAGCAGAAATAACAACGAAGCCCGCAGTCTTTATATACGAAAGGAACGGCGAGTGGTTTTTCCACGACATCAAAGACAAATCGAAACGTTTTACTGTTACAGAAGAGCTGGTCGGTGAGGCCGGCAAATTCCTCAAGGGTAATACCGAGGTGGATACGCTCTGGTTCGATGAAAAACTGTTCCGCGTGCGACTCCCCATCAAGATGGACCTGAAAGTGACGGAGGCCCCGCCAAATACCCGCGGCAACACTGCGCAGGGCGGCAGTAAAGTCGTTACGGTCGAAACCGGCGCCAACGTAGACGTTCCTATGTTCATCAACGAGGGCGACGTGGTACGTATCAATACGGAAACGGGGGAATACGTCGAGAGAGCGTAACAAAAACCCCCTTGAGGGGCTTTTTGTTACTTTTGTGTATACGGAAGGAGGCCCATGAAGCGTGCTCGCTTTATCGCGGCTTCAACGGCACGCTGCTGTTTAGCGGTCAGGCCCGTGCGCTTCCTTCCCATAACGCGGCCGTGCGGATTCACAAACTGTTTCAGGAGGTCCACGTCTTTATAATCGACGTGCCGAATGTCATTTTGTGTGAGGATGTTATTGCTCATACTTTTGTATCGTGAAGGTTATTGATTAAAAAGGTATATCGTCGGGGTTGATATCGTCCTTCGGATACTCAATACCAGAGCCTCCAGCTTCGATCGGCTCGGCTTCGCTTTCGCGACCGCCTCCTTGGCCTCCGCCTGCTGAACGGCCTCCGCCACCCGGCTTCGGACCGAATTGCACGCGGTCGGCGACGACCTCCGTGCGATATTTCTTCTCTCCGCTTGTCTTGTCGTCCCAGCTCCTCGTCTGGATGCGTCCTTCGACAAAAACGGAGCTGCCCTTTTTCAAATACTGTGCCACCGTATCGGCCTGACGACCGAACACGACGACGTTGTGAAAGTCGGTCTGCTCCTGTTTCTTTCCTTCACGGTCCCGGTACACCCGATTGGTGGCGATGCTAAAATTGCACACATTCATACCCGACGGGAGCGCCCGAAGCTCCGGGTCGCGTGTAAGATTTCCAAAAAGTATCGCCTTATTGATATACATACCGGGATTTTATCACTACTCCGTCGTGATGTCCTGAAGCGCTTTCTCGAGCTCCTCTTCCGAGACAGGCCCGGCTGTCTCCTCCGTGCGTCGACGCGTCGTTTTAATCGTGTCGGTACGCTTGACCTCGCGCAAGGTCTGCGCCTTCATCTTCGCACGCGTATCTTCACGGACCGTACGGAACACTATGGAGCGAAGGACGCGCTCGTCGCGCTGTAATGCCGCCTCAAGTGCACGCGCAGTGTCGATGCTCGCCTCGAATTTTATCCAGCCAAAGTAGCCTCTGTCGTGTTCAAACCGCTTGTCCCCCTCCTTGGCCGACATTGTGTACGAAAGCCGGGTCATAGACGGCGCACCTTCCGCAATGAACGAGCCGCCC
>Ga0209542_10019259_pt1 | contig 10955 bp, 13 predicted proteins | sample RifCSPhighO2_01_FD_184028 | JGI IMG/M metagenome (GOLD analysis project Ga0209542, IMG submission 184028) | Soil microbial communities from Rifle, Colorado - Rifle CSP2_plank highO2_0.1 (SPAdes) (version 2) | ecosystem: Environmental > Terrestrial > Deep subsurface > Rock core/Sediment ...
ATTATCCTTTTGGCAGAAAAGAGCTTTTCGGTTTGGCCTACAGAACGGATTTTGATTTGACAAATCATAAGCTTGAATATATTGATGAGGAGAAAGGAGGAAAAATAATCCCGCATGTTATAGAGCCGTCTATGGGTGTAGACAGAGCCATTCTTGCGCTTCTTTTATCTGCTTATGCTACCGACGAGAAAAATGGTGAGGTTAGAGAATATTTAAAATTAAAACCTAACATTGCTCCGGTAATATGCGCTGTATCTCCGCTTTTAAAAAATAAACCGGAATTAGTAGAGTATGCCAATACCAAGGTGTATATGCCCCTGAAGGCTCTATTTGGCCGTGTGGCTTGGGATGATAATGGAAATATTGGCAAGCGTTATCGCCGGCAAGATGAGATAGGTACACCGTTTTGCATTGTCGTTGACTTTGATACTTTAGCTGACAATACTGTCACAGTCCGTGACCGCGACAGTGGAGAGCAAGAGAGGGTAAAAGTTTTGGATTTGGAAAAATATATAAAAGAAAGGATTTAATATGCAGAAAGGGATTGATTACATCGGAATATCCGCTTCATATGTTTGCCATGATGGTAAAGGTAATTATCTAATGAACAAAAGAAGCACGAAATGCCGGGATGAGCATGGATGCTGGGATTTCGGCGGAGGGAGTGTTGAATTTGGAGATACTATAGAAGAGACTCTTAAAAAAGAATTGAAAGAGGAATATTGCGTAGAGAAATTTACTTCAAAGTTTCTTGGATACAATGAATCTTTTAGAAATATTGAAGGCAAAAAATCTCATTGGATACATTTCTGTTTTTTAGTTGAAGTTGATTCAAATGAAGTAAAAAACGGAGAACCGGAAAAATTTGAAGAATTAGGATGGTTTACTTTAAATGATTTACCCAAGCCACTGCATTCCAACATTAAAGGAGAATTAAAACAGTTTTGGAATCAGCTTCCTTTTAATACCTAAATTATGAAATTCTCAAAAAAAGTTTTTAAAAACGGACTTCGGGTGGTGACTATCCCAATGAAAGACAATCCGACGGCGACGGTGCTGGTCTTAGTGGAAGCTGGAAGCAAATATGAAACAAAAAAAATTAACGGCATTTCCCATTTCTTAGAGCATATGTGTTTTAAGGGTACCATTAAAAGGCCCAAAGCCATTGATATATCAAAGGAATTAGACGCACTTGGCAGCCAGTATAATGCTTTTACTGCGCAGGAATACACAGGATATTATGCCAAAAGTGATGCGCGCCATTTCGCACAGATTTTTGATATTATTTCAGATATTTATCTGAATTCCACTTTTCCAGAAATAGAAATGGAAAAGGAGAAGGGTGTAATTATTGAAGAAATAAATATGTATGAAGATATGCCAAACCGTCATGTGCAGGACTTGATGATGAAGCTACTCTATGGCGACACTCCGGCCGGATGGAATATTGCCGGAGAGAAAAAAAATATTTTAAAGATGAAGCGTGATGATTTTGTGAAATATAAAAAAATGCATTATCTGCCGGAGGCCACAGTGCTTATCGTAGCTGGTCAGGTATCTGAACAAAGTGTTTTGAAAGAAGTGAAAAGGGTTTTCGGAAAAGTTTCGCGCGGGCAAAAAACAGGAAAGGTAAGAGTAAAGGAAATGCAAAATAAACCGAGAGCTTTGATTAAATTTAAAAAAACCGATCAAACCCATTTTGTTTTATCTGCACGCAGTTATGATTTTTTCAGCAAACAAAGTCCTGTTCTTTCCGTCCTAGGAGGAATTTTGGGCGGGGGAATGAGTTCTAGGCTTTTCCAGCGTCTGCGCGAAGAGATGGGGGTAGGATACTATGTCCGCGCCTATAATGATGCTTTTACTGACCATGGATTTTTTCAGATTTCCGCCGGAGTGGATAATAAAAGGATTGATGAAGTATTAGAAGCCGTGCTTGAAGAATGTCGGAAATTAAAAAACTATAAAGTGAATGAAGAGGAATTAAGTAAAGTAAAAGAATGCTTAATAGGTAATATGAAACTATCTTTAGAATCAACTGATGATGTGGCTAATTTTTATGGCGGACAGGAGCTTTTAAAACGTGAAATTAAGGGGGCGGAGGAAAAAGCGAAAGAAATACGCAAGGTGACAGCAAGTCAAATCCAGAGCCTTGCCAAAGATATCTTTAGGAATAATGGGCTCAATTTGGCACTTATCGGACCCTTTAAAGATCAGGCTAAATTCTTGAAAATACTCAAGTTTTAGATTATCTTTATTTACTGTTTACAAAATAATTTGAAAGTATATAATTAAAAGGTAAAGTCGTCGGAATTATTATTTATTAAAGTTAAATTTTATGGTAAATCCCAAATTAGACGGGTTTGGAAATTCAGGAACGAATATAGGTGGTGAAGCTTGGAAAAAACAAGGAGCAGGTGATATCAATGAAAATTTACAAGTAGGGGACAATATCCAATTGGGGAGCAGAAAAGTTAGAATTGCCACCGAAGAAGATCTTGAAATGTTTAGAAGAGGAGAGAATGCAGGCGAATCATTGGATGAATTAATGAGTAAACTTGAAAGGACTTATACCGTTAAATACGAATTACCAGATGAAGATTCTTTAAGAGAAGATTTTCAAAAACCGGAAAATATTGCTAAGATTATGGAAGGAGAAACTAGGCCAGAAGTATATATTGTGGTTCGCAGTTCCAAAACAGCAGGAGAGAGAGGTTATACTCGTATATTATTAAGACGGGAAGGAAATCATTATAAAGTGCAGGATGAACCATTTAGCAATAAAGACAGCAGTAAGCTTCAACCAAAAGATAAGATTATTCTGGCCGAAGGAGGTCCCGCAACTGTTCAGTAATTTTTGAGCCTTTTCGGAAATATGTTATGATGTCTTTATGTTTGAAAAAGGCACTGTTACCTCTGTCTCCGTGTCCACCGGCACGATGATCCGGGTTGTTCTGGTTGCATTGGGGGTTTTTTTATTGTATTTCTTGCGGGATTTGGCTCTGATAGTTTTGACTTCTATTGTGATTGCCTCATTTGTGGAGTCTTCCGTTCCTTATTTTCATAGAATAGGAATTAACAGGGTATTCGGAATTGTGATTTTATACGCCACATCACTTCTTTTCCTGTCAGGAATGTTTTATCTTTTTGCTCCGCTTTTAATCACTGAAATTTACAATTTTTCTAATTTTGTTTCAGTTTATATTCCTGGTGTTTCATTCTTGAATTATTTTCAAAATGAAGCGTTTTCCGGCGCTAAGGATATAGTCAGTTCTCTTTCGGGTGATTTTTCAATCACGACATTATTTTCAGTCTCCAAAGCTTTTATCTTAAATTTGTCAGGGGGATTCTTTAAAACGCTTTCTGTCGCTTTTGGAGGTATTTTTAATTTTATATTAATTGTCCTTATTTCTTTTTATCTCTCAATTCAGGAAAAGGGGATAGAAAATTTTCTCCGAATAATTGTCCCTATTAAATACGAGGACTATGTGATAGATCTCTGGGAACGTTCTCGTCGGAAAATTGCGTTATGGATGAAGGGGCAGGTGGTTTTGGGTTTTGTGGTGGCGGTTCTCACTTATTTAGTTCTTTCTCTTTTAGGTATTGAATACGCTCTTCTCCTCTCTATCATTGCAGGGGTAATGGAGCTTGTGCCTTATGGTATCCTTGTCGCACTAATTCCCGCTTTTTCTTTTTCTTATCTATCTGGCGGAATCGCAAGTGCTCTAATGGTTACTGGAGCTTATTTAATCATTCATCAGTTTGAAGTTTTTCTTTTTGCTCCGCTTATTATAAAGAGAATAGTGGGTCTTTCTCCGATTGTCATAATTTTATCAGCTTTAATAGGTTTTGAATTGGGCGGATTTTGGGGAATAGTGCTGGCTATTCCGGTGGCTGTTATTGTCATGGAATTTTTAAGTGATATTGAAAGAGATAAAATTTTAGCACGAACAAAAAATGGCTAAGAAGAGTTTCTACATAACTACGACAATTCCCTATGTAAATGCGGATCCTCATATTGGTTTTGCATTAGAATTGGTGCAGGCGGATGTTATTGCGCGATATGCCCGTCTGCAAGACCGCGATGTTTTTTTTAGTACCGGCACGGATGAATATGGTCAGAAGATCTGGGAAGGTAGTGTGAAGGAGGGCAAAGATGTTCAGGATTATGTTGACCATTATGCGCAAAAGTTTCTGGAGCTAAAAAATGTACTTAATCTTTCCTATGATAATTTTATTAGAACTACAAGTAAAGAACACATTATAGCAGCGCAGGAATTTTGGCGTCTGTGCGACAAGAAGGGGGATATTTATAAAAAGCTTTACAGGGGGCTTTATTGTGTAGGGTGTGAGAAATTTATTACCGAGAAAGATTTAATGGATGGCTTCTGCTCATTTCATCCGACTAAAAAGCCCGAGATGGTTGAGGAAGAAAATTATTTTTTTCGGTTATTAAATTATAAAAAACAACTTCTGGAATATCTATCAAATGAAAAAGTGATAATTCCAGAGTGGAGAAGGCAAGAAGCTATTAATTTCGTGCAGGATGGCATAGAAGATTTTTCAATTTCTCGTAATAAAAAGCGTTTTTCCTGGGGCATACCGATACCTGGGGATGATACACAAGTGATGTATGTTTGGTTCGGTGCTTTTGTGAATTATATCTCTACCCTAGGCTGGCCCAATAGTCATGGAGCATATGAGAAATTTTGGGTAGAAGGGGAAAAAGTTCAGACTGCCGGTAAAGATATGGTGAAATTTCAGTCAGTAATGTGGCAGGGAATGCTAATGTCGGCTGGAATGCCGACAACTGACACAATTGTCTACCACGGCTTTATTACAGGTGAGGGCGGGATTAAAATGTCTAAATCCATCGGCAATGTGATAAATCCAGCTGATATCGTGGCCGAATACGGCACGGATGCATTGCGATATTTTCTTTTGCGCGAGATTTCTTCTTTTGAAGATAGTCCGTTTACAATGGAAAGGTTTAAAGAAGCCTACAATGCGAATTTAGCAAATGGTTTGGGTAATTTAGTTTCTAGGATAATGAAAATGTCAGAAACAAATATTCAGGCTCCCGATATTAAATTTTTAGATAATTTATGGAATGAATATGGCAATAGAAAAGATTATGACACCCATCTTTCTTTCTTTAATTTTACTAAAGCATGTGATATTGTTTGGCAAAAAATTGCCAATACAGATGTGTATATTCAGGTTTCTCAACCATTTAAAGTTATAAAAGAAAATAAAGAAGATGGAGAAAAAATAATCAAAATTGCTATAGGTGATTTATATTTAATTACTAAAATGCTAGAACCAATTCTTCCAGAAACGGCACTAAAAATTAGAGAATGTATTCTAAAAAACAAAATGCCAGCACTGCCATTATTCTTACGTAAAGATTAATATGCCTAAATACATAGGTTAAACCTATGTATTTATTATGATTATGATAGATTTCACAAGAATTTTACAAAGCATTATAATCGGAGTTTCTATTGCTGTCATTCCAGGACCTATTTTTTTTGAATTAACTAGAAGAACACTGGCGGGAGGATTTTGGCATGGCGCACTTTTGTCGGTTGGAGAGTTTTTGGGTAATATTTTTTTATTGTCCATAATTTTTTTTGGTACTACACAGTTTCTCACATATTTTTTAGTAAAAACAGTTTTATACATCTCTGGTAGCGCGATACTTCTATATCTTGGTTATATTGCTTTAAAATTAAAAAGTGAAGAAATTGAATTATCATACAATAAGGCTCCTAGAAGTGGGGAGTCAATATTTGCTGGTTTTCTTATTGCAATTACAAGTCCGATTGTTATAGCATTTTGGATTTCTTTGTCGGGTTCATATTTAACTGAATTTCCATCTTCTTCATCTGCTTTTCTTGCTATCTTTTTTATAGTTTTAGGATTCGTAATGTTTTTCTTTGGTTTGGCTGGGGTAGTTAATTTAACCAGAAAAAGGATACCAGTACATTATGTGATAATTCTATCTAAGGTATTTGGCATCGTACTTTACGGGTACGGATTTTTCTTTATTTATAAACTAATATCAATTCTGTAAAATACAGAGGTTTAACCTATGTATTTGTGTTATAATCATAATCATGAATAGGAAAGTAGCATTTACGCAGGGTGAATATTATCATGTATATAATCGTGGTGTTGATAAACGTGTGATTTTTCCGAGTGTTATGGATTATAAAAGATTTATTTTGTTATTAAAAATCTTGAATACTACTGAGAATGTTGTGGTGCGCGATCTTTTTAAAACTAAAACTTACGAAGAAATTATGTCCCAAAAAACTGATGACCCTATTGTTGCGATTGGGGTTTATTGTTTAATGCCAAATCATTTTCATATATTAATTACTCCATTAGTAAAAAATGGTGTAGAAAAGTATATGCAGAAATTACAAACGGCTTACACAATGTATTTTAATAATAAAAATGAAAGAAGCGGATCTTTATTTCAGGGCACATTTAAATCACAGCATCTTGATACTGATGAATATTTGAGATACTTATATTCTTATATACACTTAAATTCTGCGAAGTTAAAAGATAAGAATTGGAAAGAATGTGGACCGAAAGACTTCAATTCTTTAAAAGAATTTATTTTGAATTATAAATATTCAAGCATAGGGGAGTATATTAGAGATGATTTTTTTATAACAAATCCCACATCCTTCCCAAATTATAGAAAAAATTATAAATCAAAAGAAGAGTTTTTTAAAACAATGGTCGATGATTGGCTTAGATATCAAAATACAGAGGTTTAACCTATGTATTTGTAAATTAATGACTCCTAAATATATAGACATACATAGCCATGTGAATTTTAAGGCTTTTGACGAGGATAGAGATGAGGTTATTGCTCGTGCCCTAGAAAATGATACCTGGGTGATAAATGTCGGCACGCAGGTGGATACTTCCAAGAAAGCAGTAGAGATGGCAAATAACTATAAAGAGGGTGTCTATGCGATTATCGGGCTTCACCCAATACACACCGGAGCATCTTACCATGATGAAAAAGAGCTGGGCGAAGGCGGTAAAGAATTCACTTCTCGCGGAGAAATTTTTGATAAAGAATCTTATCGGGAGCTTTTAAAAGATAAGAAAGTCGTTGGTATAGGGGAATGCGGATTGGATTATTATCGGATGGACTTGGAATCAATTGAAAAGCAAAAGCAGGCCTTCGTTACGCAGATAGAGCTTGCGAATGAATTTAATAAGCCTCTTATGCTTCATATTCGAAATAATGAAAAAAAGGAGTTAATAACTGGCCAAGAGGGAAGTCCAAATGCATACATAGATGCACTCCAAATCTTAAAGAAATACGCAAAAGTAAAAGGTGATGTGCATTTTTTTGCCGGGACCACAGAAGAGGCTAAAGCTTTTAATGATTTTGGTTTTTGCCTTTCTTTTACCGGAGTTATTACATTTACAAAGGATTATGATGAGGTTATCAGAAATACACCGCTAGATATGATTATGTCCGAAACAGATGCTCCGTATGTCACGCCTGTGCCGCACCGTGGGAGCCGCAATGAGCCTGTTTATGTAAAAGAAGTGGTGAAAAAGATCGCGGAAGTAAAAAATCTGCCGGAAGAAGAAGTGTCGCAAGCATTTATCGCAAATGCCAGGCGCGTATTTGCAATTTAAAGGGTTTTTTGCTATTATGCATCCTATGCCAGATATGGAAATTGAAGAAAAAAATAGTGTTTCGGACAATAAAGTTTATGAACTTGGCTATCTTTTGGTGCCGACTATTGCCGAGGAAGACGTGCCGATAAATTACGGCAACATTAAAGAACTTGTCTCATCTTTCGGTGGCGAGATTATTGCCGATGAAATACCAAAAGCGATAAATTTGGCATATTCTATGGGAAAGGTCATATCTAATGTACGCCATAAATTTAATAATGCATATTTTGGCTGGACCAAGTTTACGATGAATCCGGAGCATGTTTTGGATCTAAAAAAACATCTTGACCTTGACCCAACTTTTATTCGATTTTTGATATTGAAAACTGTGAAAGAAAATACTATTGCCGCAAAAAGATTTGTTCGCGGAGAGGGTTATCGCAGAGCACCGGCCACCAAGAAGATCATGGAGAGTGGAGCAGTCACTCCGATAGATAAGGAAGAGATAGATAAAGAAATAGACGCATTAATAGCGGTTTAACTTTTTAAATTATGTTTTTAAACAAAGCAATTTTAATAGGAAATTTGACCCGGGATCCGGAGTTGCGGTCTTTACCTTCTGGAGTTAAAGTTTGTTCGTTTTCTCTGGCTACCAACCGTGTTTGGAAAGACAAGAACGGTGCTCGTCAGGAGTCTGCTGATTATCACAATGTCGTGGTTTTCGGACGTCAGGCTGAGACGGTTGCGCAATACATGAAGAAAGGGAGTTCCATCTTGGTGGAAGGCAGAATGCAGACAAGGAGCTGGGATGATAAAAATACCGGAGAGAAAAAGTATCGCACGGAAGTCATTGCGGATCGTACGCAGTTTGGCCCTAAAGGAGGCCAGAGTGGAAGCGGAGGATCTGGAGTCGGTAGCGGTGCCAAGGCGCCAGCCTCGGATGGAGGCGAGGCTGATGCGATAGAATATCCGGAAGAAGATATTAATCCTGAAGATATACCCTTTTAAAACATACAGCAATATGAAACAAGATTACTTTTCAGCCAATAATATAAAATATATAGATTACAAGGATATTGAAATCTTAAAGAAATTTCTGAATCCAAACGGCAAAATTATGAGCCACAAGCGTACCGGGGTAACCGCTAAAAATCAGCGTGCGCTCGCTTCCGCCGTCAAACATGCACGTTTCTTGGGCTTACTTCCTTTTGTTGTTAAGTAAAAAAGCAGAAATTCTTTTGATTTTGAGCTTCCCGAGGGTCCCAACCCGTACTCGGGGAAGGGCGCAGGGATGAAAAATCGGAAGAATTTCTGCTTATACTCGTTCCACGTATTCTCCGGTCTCGGTATTGATACTTACCGTATCACCTTCATTGATGAACATTGGGGCGTTTAATGTTGCGCCATTTTCCAGGGTTATGACTTTATTTCCGCCTTTTGACGTATCTCCACGCACGGCGGGAGGAGCCTCTTTCACTTTAAAATCCATTTTAATCGGCAAAGTTATCTTAATGATTTTTTCCTCGTCGTCATCATTCGTCCAGACCAAAGCCGCTACATTCGCATTTTGTTTTAGGAATTTAGAGCTATCTCCCATCAGTGTTTCTTCTAATTTGAATCTATTTGCTTTATTTACCGGATCACAGAACCAATATTCACCTTTATTGGAATATAAAAATGTTACATCTCGTTTTTCTATATCAGCTTCGTCTGCCGAGTCGGAAACATGGAAAGTAGCCGGGAAAACTTTGCCGGATATTAAACTGCGTAATTTTACCTGATTTTGCGGTTTTCTTTGCTGAGTACGGGCGACGTGAGATTCCACCACTTCACATGGCTCGTCATCATGGATGATTATTTTCTTTTGGCGGATTTCATTGTATGGCAGTTGGGACATTGTGCCATCCTAGCAAATTTACGCTTCTTCGGCAAATTTTTTGCGGATTTCTTTTAGGATTTGGTCGGAGATTTTTTTATTTTCCTTCAGGAACTTGCGGGTGGCATCGTAGCCTACGCCTAATTTTTCTTTTTCTTCCTTTTTTGATTCAGCGGAATCATGTCGCGCACCATCCTTTAAAGCGTGGCCAGCAGTATAAAAGTAAGAATTTCCTGTTTTTTCTATGATTTTAAATTTTTCTCCCAAGGCCATGATCTCGCCTTCTTTAGAGATACCTTCATTGTAGATGATGTCAAATTCTGTTTGTTTAAATGGGGCTGCGACTTTGTTTTTTACTATCTTTACGCGTGTGCGACTTCCCACGACTTCTTCCCCCTTTTTTATCTGGGCGATTTTGCGTATGTCCAAACGGACGGAAGTGTAAAACTTTAATGCTTTTCCTCCCGGTGTTGTTTCTGGGTTACCGAACATTACTCCGATTTGCATGCGGATTTGGTTGATGAAAATTACTACTGTTTTTGAACGAGCAACGATGGCTGTGAGCTTGCGGAGTGCCTGAGACATCAGTCTAGCTTGCTTGCCGACATGGTACGCGCCCATGTCCCCCTCAATTTCATCTTTTGGGGTGAGTGCTGCTACCGAGTCAATAACAATGACATCAATTTTGCCTGTGCGCACCAGACTCTCTACGATTTCCAGAGCCTGTTCGCCGTTATCCGGCTGGGAGATAAGCAGATTATTTATATTAACTCCTAGCTTTTTAGTATATTCCGGGTCCATTGCATGTTCGGCATCTATATATGCGCAGACGCCTCCCAATTTTTGCGCTTCCGCTACAATATGGAGGGAAAGGGTAGTCTTGCCGGAAGATTCAGGTCCGAATATTTCAATAATTCTACCGCGTGGTATCCCACCGACGCCGAGCGCCATATCCAAGCCGATGGAACCGGTCGGTATTACATTGATGTCAACCTTTGGGCTGTCGCCAAATTTCATGATTGAACCTTCACCAAATTTTGTCTGGATTGATTTTAAGGTGTCTTCCAGCACAGCCATTCCCACAGTCTTGTCTTCTTTTTTTTCTTTTTTCTTGAGCATAACTATTGTTCATAAATTATCTTATAATTTTTTTCATCAATATAGCCGAATTTATCCTCTGCCCTGATGTTGATTATATTATATCCTGACAAGAGCGCAATTGTCTCGTTAAAATCACCTTTTTCATCAATTGAAATTTCCCGGCCGTTTAAGCTCAGCTTGGTCGCGTTTTTCGCATTTCCCGTAACACTGAGAATGCTATTTTCAACCTTTACTCCATCCGTTATGTTTACATTTTTTATTTTTACTCCGAAAATCAAGTCATGGGAGCGGAAGAAAGCATAAACAATAATCAAAATAAAAA
>Ga0209542_10019260_pt1 | contig 10955 bp, 12 predicted proteins | sample RifCSPhighO2_01_FD_184028 | JGI IMG/M metagenome (GOLD analysis project Ga0209542, IMG submission 184028) | Soil microbial communities from Rifle, Colorado - Rifle CSP2_plank highO2_0.1 (SPAdes) (version 2) | ecosystem: Environmental > Terrestrial > Deep subsurface > Rock core/Sediment ...
AGAATAGGAGAGTATATTTGCCCCTGAAATGGCGTCCTCGATCGTAGCCCTATGGGTGAGGCCCACGAAATGGACGAACATTACAGAGGCAAGTCCCATTAGAAATTTTCGACAGGTTGATACGCGGCTATTTAGGGTTTTGTTGTCTAAAATAGTATCAACAATCGAAACACCTTTTGTAAATTTCTAACGGGACAGGTATACTTCTTTCAAATAGCTCATTGTTAATATATATGGCAAACAGGCACCTTTCAAGATCGGTTGTGATGCAGACACTCTTCGAGTGGGATTTCGCGGGTAAAACAGTAGACAAAGAAACGATTGACGAGATACTTAAGCGCAACGCTCTTGAGTTTGCTCCCGGCATGGGCGACACTTCGTTCATGAAGTTTTTGGTTGAGAATATTCTCAAGAATCGTGAGACTATTGACTCTATTCTTGCAAAAGCGGCACCCGATTGGCCTATTGAAAAAATATCCATTGTTGATCGAAACATCCTACGTATCGGACTTTACGAATTGTTGTATATGGACAAAGTAGAGGTTCCCGCTAAGGTTGCCATAAACGAGGCGATCGAACTTGCAAAAACATTTGGCGGAGAGAATAGTGGAAAATTCGTGAACGGAGTTTTAGGGGCGGTCTACAAAGAAATGGGTGAACCTGGTAAGGACGACGCTCCGCGAAAGAAAAATATGAATACCCCCATAGATCCTTCGAAGTTTCCTATAGAAAAACTTTGTGGGGCGGTGGTATATGCAAAAGAGGGTGATGATGTGTATCTTGCGCTTGTGCATGATATTTTCGGCCGCTGGACTCTTACTAAGGGACACCTTGAGGCGGGGGATAGCGATGAGGGTGGTGTGGGGCGGGAGGTATTGGAGGAACTTGGTATTAAAATCTCCGTCAAAGAGAAATTGGGCGAGAACGAATACATCGCCTCCGATCCCGAAAAAGGAAAGATTCGCAAACACGTAACTTATTTTCTTGCCGAAGCGCCGTACACCGATCTTGCGCTCAAGAAATCCGGAGGTTTGGATGATGCAAGGTGGTTTCGTCTTGCCGACATTCTTGACCTCAATATTTACGATGACATTCTTCCTATTATTACGAACGCGATTAATATATTGCTAAAAAAGTGAGCATATACGTTAATGTTAAGTTGCCCATGTTACATAATCAAACCGTGTCTCTAGTTTTCAATTTTCAATTTCTAGTTTTCAATCAATGTACCAATAAAAATTATAACATTGGAAATTACACTGATATGAATGTATGAATCTCGTAGTGAAAAATGGCATTAAGGTAAGTATAGATTTTATAAATATATGTATGTCGAAATATAATTACTAAATTAAACGATATGGTAAACTCGCTTTAAAAAAGCGATGCCATTTTCTACTACCGGATGAAAGACTTCGCACAGTTCGAAAAAAAGATCGGTATACATTTTTCCAATAAGGACCTATTGCGTGAAGCGTTTACTCACCGTTCATATATAAACGAAAGCAAGCGGAGTGATTTGACGCACAATGAACGTCTCGAATTCTTGGGAGACGCGGTTTTGGAGCTCATTGTCACGGATTACCTGTTTAAAAAATATCTCGATAAGACCGAGGGCGATCTTACGAGCTATCGTTCTGCGTTGGTAAATGCCGTCACGCTTGGTGAAGTAGCAAAGAATCTCGGCATGAACGAATACCTCCTTCTTTCAAAGGGGGAATCAAAGGACATCGGTAAGGCGCGCCAGATAATTCTTGCGAATACGTTTGAATCGTTTGTCGGTGCGTTGTATATGGATCAGGGGTATGAAAAAGCGGAACTCTTCATTAAAACACATTTACTTCCTCTAACGGATACTATTGTCGCGAATGAACTTTGGAGAGATGCGAAGAGTCTGTTTCAAGAAAAAGCGCAAGAAGGGGACGGGATTACACCAGTATATAAAGTGGTCAGAGAAAGCGGTCCCGACCATGATAAGAAATTTACCGTGGCGGTATATTTGGACGATGAGCTTGTCGCGGAAGCGGATGGAAAGTCAAAACAAGAAGCGGAGCAAGGGGCGGCAGCAGTGGCGTTGGAAAAAAAGGGTTGGAAAACCGAACGGGAATCATAATTACGAATATGTATCTTAAACGACTTGAAATCACCGGGTTCAAATCATTCGCGAAAAAAAGTTCGCTTGAGTTCAACGCTCCCATATCCTCGATCGTCGGTCCCAACGGTTCGGGAAAATCAAATGTTGTAGAAGCGGTGCGGTTCGTCCTTGGCGAGCAATCACTTAAGTCACTTCGCGGCAAGCGCGGGGAGGATCTTATTTTCAACGGCTCAAAGAGCTTGAGCCGTTTGAATCACGCCAAAGTGTCAATCGTATTCGATAACACAAAACGTGAGTTCAATATTGATTTTGATGAGGTGGTAATCTCCCGCGAGGTGAATCGCGATTCCGCGAGCGAGTACTTTATCAACGGTACTGCGGTACGATTGCGAGACATTATTGAGCTTCTCGCGGGGGTGCACATTGGGGCATCTGGTCATCACATTATCTCACAGGGTGAAGCGGACAGAATTCTCAACTCTTCCGTGAAAGAACGAAAGGCAATGATTGAGGATGCTCTTGGGCTTAAGGTCTACCATTGGAAGATATCAGAGAGCGAGAAAAAACTTCAAAAGACGGAAGAAAATTTTAAAGAAGCGGAATCTCTCCGCCGCGAGCTTGCACCACACATTAAATTTCTTAAGAAACAAGTTGAGAAGATAGAACAAGCCAGAAGCTATCGTGATGAACTCTTGAAGCTTTACCATGAATACTTGAAACGCGAAGAAGAGTATCTTGTACATGCAAGAAATACCCTCAATGAAGAACGAAAGATTCCGGAGGAAGAACTCAAACGTTTGGATGAAGAGCATATTAGACTCGAGGGAACGCTCCGTTCCCGAGAGGAAGGGGAGAGCGAGAATGTAAGAAAACTTAAAGGAATAGAAGAAAAACTTTCCTTTGTTCGCAAAAAACGCGACGAACTTACGCGTAAAGAAGCGCGTCTCGACGGGATGATTGAATATCAGGAAGAAATCATTCGGAAAGAAAAAGAACGCTCTTCTCATGACGAACAAGCGCCTGTCCCCAGAAGTGTGGTGAATGATTTTACCGGAACCCTTGAAGAACATCTTACGGAAGCGGAAAATGCGGGGGATATCTCGATTGTTCGTGGTGTGGTGCAGAAAATACGTAACCTTATTACGCTCTTTATAGCGAAAAGTCGCGAGGGGGTCTCAAATCTTACATCCCAAAATGGTGAAGAAGTGGAAGCTCTCAAACGAGAGCGTGATGATGCGCACCATGAACTGGCAAGTATCCTTGAGGAAGAGAAAACTCTTTCACGGGAATACGCGGAAGCGCGAAGCGATATAGAAAAAGAAAAAGATTCCTCACGCGATGCGGAGATGGCACTGTTTGACATTCGAGCAAAGAAAAGCGAGCTTCAATCCGCAATTTCCACCATTGAGATGAAGGAAGAGAATCTCGCGCGTGAAGAACAAAACTTCAAAGAGGAACTTGAAGAAGCGCAGGTTCTTTCCGGCGCGGCCGTGCTCGAGTACAAACACGCGCATATTACAGAAGAGGGTTCAGATTCTCGTGAAGCGCAAGAAGACCTAAGAAAAAAGATAGAGAAGATAAAGATACGTCTTGAGGACATGGGAAGCGGAAGCGGCGAGGATGTGGTCAAAGAGTATGACCAGACTATCGCCCGTGATACGTTTTTGGAGCGCGAGATTGAAGATCTAAAAAAGAGCGCTACCGCACTTTCGGAACTCATCAAGGATCTCACCTTGAAGCTTGCGGAAGAATTTGAAACCGGTATTAAAAAAATTAATAAACAGTTTGAGGAATTTTTCGCGCTTATGTTCGGCGGTGGCGCGGCAGGATTGTCAGTGGTAAAAACAGAGAAACGACGTCGTGCCATTGATCCCGAACTGGAAGATATGCCGGAAGAAATGGAAGATGAGGATGCGGAGGAAGAAGAGGGGATCGAGATTAATGTCAGTCTCCCGCACAAAAAAATCAAAGGGCTTCATATGCTCTCAGGAGGAGAGCGTGCGCTTACGTCCATCGCGCTTCTTTTCGCCATCTCCCAAGTAAACCCGCCGCCATTCCTTATTTTAGACGAAACCGATGCCGCGCTCGACGAAGCAAACTCAAAGAAATATGGAAATATGTTGGAGAACCTTTCAAAATATTCCCAGCTTATCGTAGTGACCCACAACCGCGAAACGATGTCCCGCGCGGGGATTCTTTATGGAGTGACCATGGGTTCCGATGCGGTCTCAAAACTCCTCTCCGTTAAATTCGAAGAAGCTGTCGCGATTGCGAAATAGAGTCCTGTAACTTGTAACACGAAACATCTAACCTGGGGCGTAGAACACAGGAGAGTGTTGCGCTTCAGGTTAGAATTCAAGGCGGTGAACTTGACAGAATAGTAATAATATACTATAATTTTTTATAGATAGATTTTTGATTCCATCAAACTTCACAAGGAGAAAATCATGGTAAAGTTCCAAACTTTTCCAAACCCACACATTGTTGCATACCATGTTCGTGGGAGGCTTATCAAGAGCAGTATACTATCGTTTGACAGTATGGCATGGGGAGCTCTTGAACGTGCTGACAGTGGTCTCTTGCTGAGGATATTGCGGCGTTTATTGGGTAGGGGAGCGGCTGATTACGAACGCTTTGAGTGCCAGGAGCGACAAAGGAACGCACCCTTGATTGATGATCTGTTCGCAATTGAGGGGATTCAGGCAATAACTCTTCATCCATATTCAATTAATATTACAAAAGGACAGGCTTTTACCTGGAAAGAGCTTGATCCTCAGATTTCTGCAATTCTTTCAAAGCATGGATTTGAGGAATAACAAGAAGGTTTCTCTGTAATTTTCAAAAAGCCGCATGGTTTAATCCAGCGGCTTTTCTTTTTGTTGTTTTTTATCTTGCGCCTTACGCCCTACGTTCCACGCTCCGTGTTTTATCTACACAAACTCATAATCAATCTGCCGCTGGTCCATGTTTGCGCGCTTTTTTAAGATAACCCCAGCCATACTATCATATATAGCTACCTATAGGTAGCTATATATGATAGTTGACAGAAAGTAAGAAAGTAATACAATAGGAATATGGCAAAATCAATAGAAAAAATTCAAAATGTAACGAGTAAGGGGCAAATTACGCTTCCCGTGGCATGGCGCAGGCAATTTGACGCAAACCAAGTGCTCGTCACTACTATGGGGAATAAGATTGAAATTTCCCCAACTCGCGTTCATGTGCGACAAGAACAAGAATATACCGTATTTGATGCCCTTCGTGATAATAAAGGGAGAGGAGTCAAGGCAAAGGATTTAATAAAAATTCTCAAAAAACTCGACCGATAATTATGCGCGATATTGAAAAACTGTTGCGCAAAATCTCAAAGAAAGATCGGCAGATGCTCTTAGATATTATCGGGGCGCTCACACAAAAGAACCACACAGGACTTGTAATCAAAAGGTTGCAAGGAAACAATTTTTATCGTGTACGAAAAGGAACTTTTCGCATCATTTTTCATTACAATAAAAACAAGGAAACCATCATTGATTCCATCCGCATGCGTAACGAGAGCACGTATAGGGATTTTTGACGAACACTCAAAACTCCTCTCTGTTAAGTTCGAAGAAGCCGTTGCCATCGCAAAATAAGTGTTATGTAAAAAAGAACTTGGAAGCGAAGTTTCTAAGTTCTTTTTTGTTCTTGGTTGTCAGTTATCTACACAAATTCGTAATCAATTTGCCGCTGGTCCATGTTTGCGCGCTTTACTTTAACGCGTACCGTGTCTCCTAAACGATATCGTTTCTTGGTTCTTTCGCCGACGATCTGATAATGTTTTTTATCAAATACGTAAAAATCATTTCCTAAATCCCTCATGCGCACCATTCCTTCCGATTTTGTTTCTTTTTCTTCCACATACACCCCCCATTCGGTAACACCGGAGATAACGCCGTCAAAGACCATCCCCACGCGCTCCGTCATATATTCGACTTGTTTGTATTTAATGGAAGCACGTTCCGCATCTGCCGCGAGTTGCTCCATTTGGTTGGTATAGCTTGAAAGTCCGGCATATCGATGGAGTTCTTCTTGCGTGGCATGTTTTCCCGCAAGATAAATTTCAAGGAGGCGATGGACCATCAAGTCCGCATAGCGGCGAATAGGAGAGGTGAAATGCGTGTAGTGCTCAAACGCAAGACCATAATGGCCGATATTTTTTGTTGAATAGATAGCTTTTGCCATAGAGCGTATCGCTGCGGTCTGTATCATATCCTTTTCCGCCTCTCCCTCGGTCATCTTGAGAATATCCCCTAATTCTTTTGACGAGATTCTTTGATGTTTGCCGATCTTAACGTTGTAGCCGAGCTTGTTTAAGAATTCAATAAGGTTTTGTATTCGTTCTTGGTCCGGTTCATCGTGAACACGGTACACGAATAATTTATTTTCCTTCTTGCCAAGCTCATGCACGTAGTGGGCCACTTTTTTGTTCGCGAGAAGCATGAATTCTTCCACCAGTTTGTTGGTATCTTGAAGGATTTTTTTGTACACACGCACTGGTTTTCCGTCTTGATCAAGTTCAAATCGCACCTCTTCGTGCTCAAATGCAAGCGCTCCGCGCTCTTCGCGTTCTTTGCGCAGTTTCTTCGCGAGAGTATTTAATGTAAGAAGCTCGTCATAAAAAATTCCACTCTTTGCGTCAAGGATTCCCTGCGCTTCCTCATAAGTAAAGCGTTTATTAGAGTTGATTACTGTTTTCCCGAACCACTGACTTGTGATTTTGGGATGTTTTCCGTCAGTGAGCGTGCTCTTGGGGAAGGTAAAAATTGCCGAAAAAGTGAGCTTGTCCTCATTGGGATTCAAGCTGCAAAGATCGTTGGACAGCACTTCCGGAAGCATTGGGATGGTCCGGTCTACAAGATAAATTGAATTTCCACGTCGGGCCGCTTCGGTGTCGAGATCCGTTCCCGGTATCACGTAGTGAGACACATCCGCGATGTGCACCCCGATTTCAAGTTCGCCATTAGGAAGATCGCGCACTGAAATTGCGTCGTCAAAGTCTTTTGCATCAACGGGGTCTATGGTGAATGTGGTGATGTTACGAATATCTCGCCGTGCCGCGAACCCTTCCGCCACCACCGCCTCTTCGTTTTGCTTAATTTTTTGAGCTTCTTCCAAAACGTTCACCGGGAAATCAGGTCGAAGGCCGCGATCCAAAACGATTGCTTGCATTTCAACATTATGGTCGCCCGGTTTCCCGATTATTTTAATAACCCTTCCTTCAGGATTTTTTTTAGGGTCATCCCATTTGGTGATGGCAGAAAGAACCTTTTGTCCGGCTTCGGCGCCACCTGAGTCCGCGAGGGGGATGATGATGTCTACATACATCCGCTGATCTTGCGGGACAAGAAAAAAGAAACCGGAATTTTTTTCAAGCACTCCCACATATTCCATTTTGTTGCGAACCAAGATTTCTGTTACCTCCCCGCGCTGGCGTTCACCTTGAATGAAAGGGTGAAGAAGCACTCGCACGCTATCCTTGTGAAGCGCCGTATTGAGAAATTGTGACTCTATTTCGATATCTTCTTCGGTATCGGGGACCTCAACATACCCGACCCCTTTTGGGGTCACATTGATAATTCCTTCAACGAACCGCCCTTTGTTATCGTTGCGAGGAGGGCTTTTTATAGGTTTTTTATGCATAGGGTACATCCCGTAGTGAAAAATGGCATTGTGCATGACACCATACTTATTTTCACAACAATTTGGTTTATGATTATTTTAGTTACAAAAATACCAGAAAACAGCTTAAAACAATAGTTTTGATGCCATTTTCTACTACAGGATACATACTACCACAAGAAACCAACATAGAAAGATGGAGGTTCTCTCGAGGCGGTATCCACAGAATTAAGAATGTAGAAGATTTTCTGTATTGCTTTACGTGCGATAAAATATATAATTTGAATATACACTAACAACAGCATCATGCTTTCACCCGCACTTAAAAAAATTCTTGCATTTGGTATACTCGCCGTGGTTGCTCTCGGGGGCATCGCTATCTATCTTTTACAGGTACAAGGGGGAACAAAAGATGCAAACGTTGTATCAGGCACAGCAACAGTGATAAAAGCCGATCACTATTTTGAAAATGGATTGCATACCTATAAAGGAACGATTGCGGTTCCAACACCTTGTCATGATGTCATCTCAACAGTGACCGTAATGGAATCATATCCGGAACAAGTTTTGATTGATTTAAAAAAAGAAGGAGCATCAAATTTCTGCGCGCAGGTTATTTCACAAGCTCCGTTTGAAGCAACATTTCAAGCAAGCAAAGATGCGCGTATCTCGGTAACACTCGATGGCGAACCCGCGCAATTTAAGGTGACCGAAAAGATCGGCGGGGCGGGGGAGAGCGTGATGCCTGTTTCTGTCGCATCTACTACAGAGGTTGAAATTTTTGATGACTCGTTTCTTTATGAAGGAAGCGCGGTGGAGTAGAAATTAGAAAATCCCGACAAAATAAAAACCCCAATGTTGGGGTTTTTATTTTGGGGTAATGTCGTATTATTTCTGCTCTCGCCCTCCTTCCATTTTCTCTTTCCTTCTTCTTTCCAGTTCTTCGGGAGTGACAACCTCACTAGTGTCCGGGTCAACCTTCATTTCCCCGGTATATATCCGTTTTTCTTCTTCATTTCCATTTCCAAAAAATTTTTCAAACATAATAAAAAATTTAAAATGAGTAATTCTGTGCTTATATTGACACGAGTCAATATTTATGCTAGTATTATTATAGCATAATTTCAGAACTTTTATAAGGAGGGTATGTGGAAACAAAAGAATTTTTTGAAGAGCTGTTGAAGAAACGGCAAATATGGATTGGGGATATCAACCCTGAATCATGCGAGAGGGTAATTACTTCCATCGCGTTTTTAAATGCCAAGGACAGCACGCAACTCATTCAATTGATGATTGACAGTAATGGAGGCAATGTCAGCGAGGGGCTTATCATTTATGACAGCATTACGTTGTCCAAGGCCCCTACTGAGGGAGTCGTGTGCGGTGCGGGACATTCAATAGCAAGCGTGATTTTGCAGGGGTGTCTAAGAAGAAAGGCAAGCCGCCATTCAACGATACTCATCCATAATATTGGACGGCAAGTAAGACTTAAAATGGTTTTACCGGATGCAGAAAATCCTTACGGAAAAATCGATGTGGATGCCATTGTTCGCTCCTGGGGGGATTTGGCAACACGATCGACCGGGAATATCATAAAAATTCTCTCCGAAAAAACAGGAAGAACACCCACAGAGATCATTACCGCCATGAACACCGAGAAAGTTTTCGCCGCAGAGGAGGCGAAGGAATTTGGTCTTGTGGACGAAGTGATTTAGGTGAGTATTTAAAACGCGCACGTAATGCGCGTTTTTCTTTTTCCAATTTTTTAAACCCCGTCAATCCGCACCATCCTTGATTGCTCTATTGCCGTATTTTGCGCGCGTGATACGCTCTCGCGAATTTTGTGCGGGTTGGGTATTCCTCGCACCACTATTTCAGGAACTTCTCCAGCTGTTTGAATATGTAAATCACCGAAATCGAGAAATGTGGCGATAACTCCATCAATGCGCGCCGTAATGTCTTGAATTCTATCCAATCGAAATGTTGAGATCTCTCGGGAAAAAAGCCCGCGCTGTTCAATATCAAAAATTCTTTGGTCCGTCACGATGAGGATATCGAGATAGTAATCAGTCCAGATCAAAAAGAGCGCTATCCAGACGAGAAGCACCCATGTCGCCGCAAGGAGTGTCAAAATTTCCTGTGGATGTTTTGCAAGCGTAATGAATGAAGAAAAACCAAGAGTCCCAAATCCCCATTTTATAAAGAGCGGGGCAAAAACGACCACAATCAGGGGAAGCCACTGCGCAACGAGCATGAACCAATGGCGCCGCACTTCAAGGATTATTTTTTCGTTACGTTCAAGTTTTATCATGATATCGCGTTTCCGTATGCGAGGAGCGTAATAAGTATGACCGAAAAGATAACGAACGCTCCGGCAAAATAAACAAGCATCGCTAGGGTGACTGTTGTCGCCTTGTAGCCATACGTAATCCAGTGGTATACCAAAATAAGGCTTATGATGACAAAGAAAAGGAGTAAAACGCCCGCACTTACCCAAAGTATTTTAGGATTCACAAAAAAATCGATTTGCGCCCCTTCTTTAAAGAATCCCGAGTCAATAAAAAATGCCTTAAAATCCGGCGGAGTGAAAGGCGCACCCGATGCTGTTTCCATGAAAATATTGTATCGCGACCCGGCCTAAAGGGCAATTGAGATAGGGTTTTGCGTAAGGGTTTGACCCCCACACCTATCAAACTGTTGTCCTGCTTTTTAAACAACCCTCTGTATATTTGATTACACTATATTCATAATTTAATTTATAAGTTGCACACTGACAGAACACAAAAGGAACAGTTTGATAGGTGTGGGGGTTGACTCTACCCAAACTCTTGGTATTATAGCGTCTTATGTTAATGGTACGACTACAAAGAGTAGGACGAAAAAACGACCCGTCATTCCGGGTTGTTTTAACTGACTCAAAAAACTCAACCAAGAGCGGTAGATTCATCGAAGTACTCGGTTCATATAACGCTCGTTTCGGTAAGCCGGAAATTAAGGCGGATAGGATAAAGCATTGGATGTCTGTTGGTGCGCAGCTTACTCCCACAGTACATAACCTGATGGTCAGCGAAAAAGTAGTTCAAGGAAAAAAGATAAATGTACTTCCTCGCAAAACCCCTCCCAAAAAGGAGGAAACAGCAGAAAAATCAGAAGCCCCCACAGAAACTGTTAAAGAATCAGTCTCCGAAACAGAAACCCCAAA
>Ga0209542_10019261_pt1 | contig 10955 bp, 12 predicted proteins | sample RifCSPhighO2_01_FD_184028 | JGI IMG/M metagenome (GOLD analysis project Ga0209542, IMG submission 184028) | Soil microbial communities from Rifle, Colorado - Rifle CSP2_plank highO2_0.1 (SPAdes) (version 2) | ecosystem: Environmental > Terrestrial > Deep subsurface > Rock core/Sediment ...
CCGCGCAGGAGATGCAGAAAGAAAAGAAGAAATTATTCGACCAATTCCGGCGAAAATGCTAAACTCATTTCGGTTCCGTTTTGCCACTAGAAAATACTATCGCCCGGAATGAAGGGGAGCTGTTCCTGCTCTCTGTTCATGCTCGCGCCCCAAAAGTAGAGCGCGCCGAATCCGAGGAGGATGAGGATGATGACGATACCGACGGTGGGTCCCGCGCCGGAGCGCTTGTGCGCGGGGAGCATGTGGTCCGGGCCGATATTTCCTTGTGGGGGCGTCGGGGGCATGTTGCCATTATGACAGCGAACAGCGGATGGCAAACAGCGAACAGTGGGGATATCGCTATGCTCCGAACTTTTTCCGGTACGTCTCGATGGAGCGCTGGACGGCTTTCAGGGCGTCGGCGCGGCCGGAGAAGCCGTGGACCACGATCTCGACCGGCTTGTGCTTGAGCCTCTTGTTCTGCTCGAAGAAATGCTGGAGCTCCTTAAGTGTGTGCTTGTTCACGTCTTCGAGCTTTTGCACGTGATCGAAGCGGATATCCTCGGTCGGCACGGCGATGATCTTGTCGTCTGATTCTCCATCATCGGTCATTTGCATGAGGCCTACCGGGCGCACCGAGACGAGGATGCCGGGGGGGATGGGATTCGTCGTAAGCACGATGACGTCGAGCGCGTCGCCGTCGTCCCACAGCGTCCGGGGCGCGAAGCCGTAGTCGCACGGGTACGTGGCGGCGGAGTAGTTGACGCGGTCGAGCTTAATGAGGCCGCTCTCCTTGTCTATCTCGTACTTATTGTGCGAGCCGCGCGGTATCTCGATGACCGTATTGAATTCTTCAGGGGCTTTTTCGCCGAGCGGTATGTCGTGCCACAAATTCATGATGAACAGTGTACAGTGTACAGCGAACAGTGAACAGAGGGCATGAGACGAAGGACCGTCCTTCGTCTTCTTGCGATTTTTTTGACAATTTGTTATATATACAACATGAGGACCATCAGCAGTATCGTGGAGGCAATTATCGCGCAGTCGCCCTTTTATGCCGAGGCGATTGCGGAGGGGATTGTCAACAACGCGGAGATCGCGCGGCGCATCAAGCCGCTCGTCGAAAAGCGTCTTCTTGAAGATGTCTCCGAGGCGGCGGTCTCGATGGCGCTCCACCGGCTGGAGAAAACGATGAAAAGGCCGGAGACGACCGGCATTCTCCCGCGCATCAGCGATATCACGGTGCGTTCCAATCTCGTCGAATTCGTGTTTCCGAACGCCGAGGACATGTTCTCCGTCGTCGACGAAGTTTCGCGGCTCGCGCGCAAGCGCAAAGACGCGTTCGTCAATTTTTCCCGCGGCCTCTATGGATCGCTCCTCATCGTGAGCAAAGAATTCGAGAAGGACGCGGCGCGCGCCGCGAGACGCGCGCGCGCCGAGCGCGTGGGCGGCCTCTCCGCCATAACCATGCGCCTTCCCGACGAGTGCGTGGAGATGCCGGGCGTCTACTATCCGCTCCTGAAGGCCATCGCGTGGGAGGGGATAAGCTTCGTCGAAGTGATGTCAATAGACACCGAGTTCAGCATCATCTTTAAGGACGAGGATGTCGACCGCGCGTTCTCCGTCTTGAAGCGAATCACTGCGGCGGCAACCACCTCAATGCTCCCTTCGGGGGTTGTCTGATGCGGCAGCATGTATGACGCTTGCTTACGTGGCCGCGTGAGGGAGAGTCATATCTAGAATTTTAGCGTTGCGAAATAGTCGTCCACGGTCTCGGCGCGGCGGATTAGTTTGAGCTCGGGCAACCCGCCTCCGCCAGAGGCTCCGGCGTGGCGAAGAAGGAATTCGGCGGAGCGGAGTTTGCCGTTGTAGTTGAAGCCCATGGCGTGAGCGTGCGCGCCCGCGTCGTGAATGACGACGATGTCGCCCGGTTCGATAGTCGGCAGTCGTCTATCGATAGCGAATTTGTCATTGTTCTCGCACAGCGATCCGACCACGTCATATGTCCCTAATGAACGACTTCGTAAGTCGTTCATATTTTCTTTCTCTAGTATGGTGATGTGGTGATACGCGCCATACATGCCGGGCCGCATGAGGTTTGCCATGCTAGCGTCGAGGCCGACGTAGTTTTTGTACGACTGTTTAACGTGCCGCACGCGGGAGACGAGATAGCCGAATGGCCCTGTGATGTAGCGCCCGCATTCCATGTGCAGTGAGGGAATAGAATCGCCGAGTATTTCCCGCGCGAGCTCCCGCACTCCATTTGCGTATGCCATGAGATCGAATTCTTTCTCTTCGGGTCGGTAGGGAATGCCGATGCCGCCGCCGAGATTGATGAATTCGAACGTGATGCCGACCTGCTCCAATTCTTTCGCAACAGTAAAAAGCTCGCGGACTGCCTCGAGATGGTACTCGACGCGAAGCTCGTTGGAGACCGGCATCGTGTGAAGCCCGAAGCGCTTTATCCCTTTTTCTTTCGCGGCGCGGTAGCCCTCGAAGAGCTGTTCGCGCGTGAGGCCGAATTTGGATTCTTTTGGATTGCCGATGATGGCGTTGCCAAGCTTGAGTCCGATAGGCGTATAGCGGAAGCAGAGCAACTCCGGCAAACCGGCGTGTTTCTCGAGGTAGTCGAGGTGCTCGAGCGCGTCGAGATTGATGATAGCGCCCCTTTTTTTAGCTTCGATAAATTCTTCCGCAGGCGTGTCGTTCCCGCTGAACATGATGTTTTCTCCTTTTATTCCAGCTTTGTCCGCGAGCGAGAGTTCGGGCAAGGAAGAGCAATCCGCCCCGCTTCCCTCCTCGCGCATGGCGGCGAGAATTACAGGGTTCGGGAGCGCTTTCACGGCGAAGTGCTGTTTAAAGCCTTTGTTCCACGAAAACGCCTCCGATAGAGCGCGCGTTCGCGCGCGAATGCCCGCTTCGTCGTACACATAGAACGGCGTCGGATGTTCACGAGCCAACGTTTCTATCTGCTCTTTGGTGAATGGAAGCGTTTTGGTCATGGTTTGATGTTCTCAACGATAGAGCGCACTGCTTTCTCAATGGTTTCTCGATGCCCAAATGCCGAGACGCGCATGTATCCTTCGCCGTTTTTCCCGAACCCCGCGCCGGGTGTTGCGACCACGCGCGCTTTTTCCAAGAGTTCGTCGAAAAATCCCCATGAGGACAGTCCGCGCGGGCATTTGAGCCAGATGTATGGCGCGTGCTCGCCGCCGAAGACCGTGAAGCCGGCGTTCGCGAGTCCAGCGCGGATGAGCGCCGCGTTTTCCATGTAGTGATCCACCTGCGCGCGCGTCTCTCGCTGTCCTTCCGGCGAGAGTACGGCGAGGCCGCCTTCCTGCGCGATGTTGGATGCGCCGTTGAACATCGTCGTCTGCCGCCGGTTCCAATAGCGGTTCAGCGTCCCTTCGTTCGCGTCTTCCGCCGTGAGCGTCCGCGGGACGACGGTCCATCCCAACCGCACGCCGGTGAAGCCGGCCGATTTGGAGAAGCTCTGTATCTCGATGGCGCACTCTCTGGCGCCCGCTATCTCGTAGATGCTTCGGGGCAGGGAACCGTCCCGGATGTATTCGGCATACGCCGCGTCGAAGATGACGACGCTTCGGTTCGCGAGCGCGTAGTCCACGAACGCTTTCAATTGCTCGCGGCTCATCGCGGCGCCGGTCGGATTGTTGGGCGAACAGAGGTACAGGAGATCCGCGCGTTCGTTCGGGAGAGCGGGAACGAAGCCGTTTGCCTCCACCGCGTCCAGGTAGACGATGCGGCGTCCGGCAATGATGTTGGAATCGCGGTACACGGGATAGACGGGGTCTTGCACGGCGGCGACGCTCTCGTCGGAAAAGATGCTCGCGATGTTGGCGCAATCGGGCTTCGCGCCGTCGCTGATGAAGATCTCGTCCGGCCCTACCGAGACGCCGCGCGAGGCGTACCATTCTGCGAGAGCTTTTCGCAGGCGCGCGTCTCCCTGCTCGTCGCCGTAGCCGGTGTACGTTTCGCGTGAAGCCAATTTTTCGACGCCGTGCCGTAATCCCTCGACTACGCTCGGGACAAGCGGCTCGGTCGTGTTGCCCACCCCGAGCTTGAAGATCTCGACGCCGGGGTTCGCCTTCGCGAAGGCGTCGGCTTTGCGCACGACGTCGCGGAACATGTAGTTTTCCGAAACGTCCGCGTAGCGCGAATTGATGTTCGCCATACCGGGATTCTACTACTTCTTAAGTCCGAGGACGTCCTGCATGTCGTAGATGCCGGGCTCGCGCCCGACCACCCATTTCGCGGCGCGCAAGGCGCCGCGCGCGAAGGTCGCCCGCTCTATCGCGTGGTGCGTGAGAGAAAGTTCCTCGTCCGGCGTCCTGAATGCAACGGTATGGTCGCCGACGACGTCGCCCACACGAAGCGATTCGACTGGCACATCTCGTCCGAGGACGCGCTCGAGGATGCCTTGAAGCGTCTTTGCCGTGCCGCTCGGCGCGTCTTTCTTTTTCGCGTGATGCGTTTCCGATATCGCGACATCGGCATCCCGCATAAGCTCACCCACGAGGCGCGTGATGTGGAAGAGGATGTTCACGCCGGTCGAGAAGTTCGACGTCCAGACCGCCGGGATGCCTTGTATCGCCTCGCGTATCGCCGCGCGTTCGCTTTCCGAATGGCCGGTCGTGCCGATGACGAGCGCTTTGCCGCGCGCCGCCGCGATCTTCGCAAGCGGGAGCGTCGCTTCACGCGTCGTGAAGTCGATGACGACGTCGGCTTCCGCGATGGACGCTTCCGGATCGTCGCCGGAGTCCACGGTTCCGGCTATTTCGAGCGCCGCGTCTTTTTTCGCGCATGATACGAGCAGTTGCCCCATGCGGCCGCGCGCGCCGCAGATGATTATTTTTGTGCTCATACGCCGAGGCCAAACGCAGTGAGCGTCTGTTGTAGCTTTGCGCGACTCGCCGCGGCCATCGGCACGAGAGGAAGACGATAGGTTTCTTGGATGCGTCCCATCATCGCGAGCGCGGCTTTCACGGGGATGGGGTTCGTTTCGATGAAGAGGTCTTTGAAGAGCGGCGCGAGGCGCGCGTTCAGCTCGCGCGCCTGCGCGAAATCTCCGCCGAGCGCCGCGTGCACCATCTCGCGCACTTCGCGCGGAACGATATTCGAGGCGACGCTGATGACGCCGTCGGCGCCGAGGCTCATCATCGGGAGCGTGAGGGAATCGTCGCCGGAGAGTATCGCGAAATCGCTCCCGAGGAGCGAGCGAAGCTGGGCGATGCGCTCCGTCGTGCCGGTCGCCTCCTTGAGGCCGATGACGCGTTCCGGAATATCGCGCCGCAGGCGCGCGAGCGTATCAATGGCGACGCCGACGCCGGTGCGCCCAGGGATGTCATACACAATGATTGGCAGTCCTCCCTCCTCCGCTATGCGACGGAAGTGCCGGTAGAGCCCTTCTTGCGTCGGTTTGTTGTAGTAGGGCGAGACCTGCAACGAGGCTTCGGCGCCGACCGCTTGGGTCTCTCTCGTAAGCTCGACGGCCTCGTCGGTGGAGTTGGAGCCAGTGCCTGCGATGACGGGCACGCGACCGTTCGCGAATTGCACGACGAGCTCGACGACACGGATATGCTCTTCGTGCGAGAGGGTGGGCGACTCTCCGGTCGTACCGCATGGCACGAGACCATTGATGCCGCCCTCTATCTGCGCTTCGACGAGCGCACGCAATGCCGCTTCGTCTACCGCGCCATCCGCAGTGAAGGGTGTGACTATCGCCGTGTATGCGCCTCGATAGGTCATGCGCGCATGATGGGGGAGCGCGCCTGTTCACGCAAATTTTCGGGGGATTCTTACAATTTTCCTTCAAATCGTTATAAAAATAACAGACGAAGGACCGTCCTTCGTTATACGAAGGACGGTCCTTCGTATAACTTTGCTTACTCGACCGGCACACCCCCTTCTTCGGTGCCGGCGATCTGCTCGCCGCCCATGGAGCGGATGTCTATCTTCCAGCCGGTGAGGCGCGCGGCGAGGCGGACGTTCTGGCCGCCGCGGCCTATAGCGAGCGACTGCTGGTCTTCGGCGACCTGCACGACCGCGCGGTTTTCTTCTTCGAAAAGCTCGATGCCGAGGATCTGAGCGGGCTTCAGGGCCTCCTTCACGTACTCGCCCGGGTTTTCGTACCACTCGACGACGTCTATCTTCTCGCCGCCCAATTCGGAGGTGACGACCGCGACGCGCACGCCCCGCTGGCCCACGAGAGCGCCGACCGGATCGACGTGCTCGTCGTTGGATTTCACGGCTATTTTCGCGCGACTGCCGGGCTCGCGCACGATGCCTTTCACCTCGACGACGCCCGAAGCCATCTCGGGCACTTCGGCCTCGAAGAGTTTCGTGAGAAAGCGCGGGTGCGAGCGGGAAAGGCGGATGAACGTGCCGCGCACGCTTTCGTCCACCCGGAGCAAGAGCGCGCGCACGCGCTCGCCCTGGCGGTAGCGCTCGCCGGGGATCTGCTCGTCGTAGGGGAGGATGGCGGTCGCGCGGCCGAGGTCGACGAACAGATTGCCGCGCTCGAAGCGCTGGACGTGGCCGGTCACTATCTCGCCCTCGCGCTCGCCGTATTCCGAGATGATGCTCGCGCGCTCGGCTTCGCGCACCTTTTGCATGATGACCTGCTTGGCGGCCTGCGCGGCGATGCGTCCGAAGTCCTCCCGCGTCTCCAGCGGGAAGCTTATCTCCTCGTCGAGCTGGGCGTCCTTCTTGATGCGGCGCGCGTCCTCGAGCATGATGTGCTGTTCGGGATTGAAGCGGGAGCGGTGATCCTCCTTCGCTAAAGCTACGGAGGACAAGTCCTCTTCTTCGTCTGATGTTCTGACCAACGTGTTGTCCACGACGATCTTCGCCTGGCGGAATTCCATGTCGCCGGTCGCGGGATTGAACGTCGCGCGGATTATCTGCCCGCGCTTGCCGTACTCGCGGCGATAGGCGGCGGCGAGCGCCGTCGAGAGCGCCTCCACCACGCTCTCGCGCGAAATGCCGCGCTCCTGTTGCAACTCATCGAGCGCGGAATTGAGTGACTTAAGGTCGAGTAGGGACATGTTAGAGATTGTTATGAGTGGAGCGAATTACAAGTTCTTACATCGGCCACACTTTCAGAAAGTGTGGCGATTAAGAAAAATATACTCGTTGCACTCGTTATTTTTCTAAAAAAACGTTCCGCCAACGGCGGAACCAATATGGGCAGTATATATGTATTTAATTCGGTGTCAAATGTTGCACAGCGTTGTTGACATCCGGGCGATAGTAGCTACAATGGCTCTTATGGCCAAAGTAACCATCGTACCGGCGAGAGAGGCGAAGAATCGTTTCGGAGAGCTTTTGGATTCCGTACAGCGACAACCTGTCATTATTACTAAGAAAGGGCGCCCGGTCGCCCGCATGATCGCGTTCGTCGATGCCAAACGTTTTGAGGAAGTTGAAGATGAGATTTGGGCCGAGAAGGTACGGAAAGTCATGAAGAACCCTCAATTTCTGGGACCGAAAAAGAGCGAGGAGTTTATGAATAGGCTCCGGAACAAGCATGCTCGTTCTCAATCTCGAAAATAGAGCGCGGCACTTTTTAAACAAATTGCCGCCGAAGCAATTTGGCCAGGTTGACCGAAAAATCACGGAGCTCCAGGAGATTCCATTCCCTCACGACACTAAACGAATAAAGGGGATGGACTGGTATCGGGTCGATGTTGGTGAATATCGCATCATTTTCAATGTTCGTGACGGGGTGCTCAACGTTCCCCTCATCGGGAAGCGTAACGGGGACGAAGTATACAAACAGTTAAAACGTCTTATGCGTTGACTCTCCGATGATATAATTCATGTATTCTCATTTTGCCTTTTGATTTTTGCATTTTGAATTACTTTCTATGTACATTTCCGACACGCATCTCAAATCATTCCTCGCCGACGCGGGGCTCGTCTCCCAGCGGGACTTCGACGCGGCGGAGATGGAGGCGAGGGAGGAGGGGAAGCCGGTGGGCGAGATACTCACGGCGCACAACGCTATCGGCGAGGACGAACTGCGCCGCACCTATGCCTATATCCTCGGCATCCCGTTCATCTCGCTCGCCGGGACGACCATCCGGTACGAAACACTCTCCCTCGTCCCGGAGCCGGTCGCGCGGCGCAACAACATCATCGCCTACGCGCACAAGGGCGACGAGCTGGAGGTCGCGATGCTCGACACCGACGACCTGGCGGCTATCGATTTCATCAGGAAGAAGACGCATTTGAAGATCCTTCCACGTCTCACCGACGCGGCGTCCATCAAGTTCGGACTGAAGCAGTACCAGCAGGGACTGAAAGACAACCTCGGCGAAGTGATACGGCGGGAGACGGAAGCGCTCGAGAAAAATCTCGATGTGCAGGAAATAGACCTGCGGCAGATAGCCGAAGGGGTGCCCGCGGTGCGCATCGTGGATACGCTCTTGCGGCACGCCAACGCCCAGAATGCCTCCGACATCCACATAGAGCCGATGGAGGAGACGCTCCTGATACGCTACCGCATCGACGGCCTCCTCCACGACGCGATGGAGTTGCCGAAGTCGGCCGCGGCCGCGATAACCGCGCGCGTCAAGGTGCTCTCCAACATGCGCCTCGATGAGCACCGCCTGCCGCAGGACGGCCGCTTCGGCGCCGAGAGCGGCGGCGAAAAAGTGTCGTTCCGCGTTTCCGTGCTTCCCACCTACTACGGCGAGAAGATCGTGATGCGCCTCTTGCGCGATTCCGTTTCGGGGTTCACGCTCGAGAGCATCGGCTTTCACGGCGCCGGACTGGAGCGCATGCACGAGGCGATGCGCGCCACGACCGGCATGGTCCTCTCCTGCGGCCCCACGGGCGCCGGCAAATCCACGACGCTCTACACGCTTCTCGACATCGTGAACACGCCGCACGTGAACATCTCCACCATCGAAGACCCTATCGAATATCAGATGAAGCGCATCAACCAGACGCAGGTGCGCCCCGAGATCGGCTTCACGTTCGCCAACGGCCTGCGCGCGCTCGTGCGCCAGGACCCCGACATCATCATGGTCGGGGAGATCCGCGACAAGGAGACGGCCTCGCTCGCCATCAACGCCGCTCTTACCGGCCACCTCGTGCTCTCGACCCTGCACACCAATTCCGCCGCGGGCGCCATTCCGCGCCTCCTCGACATGGGCGTCGAGCCCTTCCTGCTAGTTTCGACCCTGCGCGTGTGCATCGGCCAGCGGCTCGTGCGCGTGCTGACGCCCTCGAAAGAGAAGTACGAGCTTTCGCGCGACGAGCAGGCCCGGCTCGAGAAAACGGTTGACGCGGGCGCCGTGCTGAAAGCCCTGAAGGAAGAGAAGGTGGCGCCCAAGGACGCCACGTGGAAGAGCGTGCCGTTCTACCGTCCGAAGGAAACCGCCGAGCATCCTTCCGGCTATGCGGGCCGCAAGGGCATCTACGAAGTGCTTCCTATGACCTCCACCATCAAGGAGCTCGTCATGAAGAACGCGACCGGGGACGAGATCGAGAAGCAGGCGCGGAGCGAGGGCATGCTCACGATGCCAGAGGACGGCATCTTCAAGGCCGCGCAAGGCATCACTACTATTGAGGAAGTGCTCCGCGTGGTGACAGAGTAGCGACTTAACACGAGAAAGAGAGTGTATATGATTTGTATATGTAGCTCCTTCAAGAGCGCGTTCATATCTTTCTCAAAACAATTATTCTACTTCGCCGAATACCCCGTAGCTTGCTGCGGGGATGAAGGCGTGAGTAGAACCCTTCGTAGCTTTAGCGAAGTAGGGTTGGCGGCTACGAAGAATTCCGCAGATACCTCGCAGCTTGCTGCGAGGAGCTTCATTCCGAGCCGGAAGCACACAAAAAGCTTGTTATCAGATGTATCATCGCACCTATGAATACAAAAAAATTTCAAGATAGGAAAGAATTCGAAGCCTGGGCGAAAAGGTGGAAGCTTGACGACGAAGAACGCGAACAACTTCTCTCGGTTGAGCGCGGAGAATGGAAACCGTTACCGAAAAAAGAGTTCGAGAAGATGAAAAAGCGCCTGCAGACTGCAGCGCGGTTTACGCTACGCAAATCCAAGAGTATCAGCATCCGCCTGACATCGGTGGATCTTGAGCGCATCAAGTCGAAGGCTATCCAGGAGGGGTTGCCGTATCAGACGCTCATCGGTTCCATAATCCACAAATACGCGCACAAAGAATGATCGGGATATTCAAATCAGCGGCCAGAGGTTTTAGGCTCCGGGTGTTGAACTCCCGGAGTCTTCGGTCTCGTTGACTTTTTTGGGTGATAGAAAGGACTGGGTAGCTCGTTGGTGATCTGTCCTCATCTATTTGGATTTTCGAGCCGAGGAGCCAAAAAGTTCTATGGGGGAACTGTATATACATTTCAAGGCGAAATCCCGCGATTGAGAGAATCCGCGCGCTATACCCAATGAGATACATTCTTCGAATGCTTCATTACCGTTGAGAGATATCGGGAACCGTTTCGCGTGTGCACAAAGGTCAGAGTGAAATATCTCACAGGGTATACTTAACTGAATGGCGCGCTTTTCATACACCGCAGAGAAAGCGGGCGGAGAGATGTACACCGGCGTCGCGGAGGCGCGCGACCGCTTCGAGCTCTACTCCATCGTGCGGCGCGAGGGCGGGAAGATCGTCGCGATGTCGGAAGAGGGAACCAATAGTTGGTTCAATCTCAAATACTGGAACGCGAAGCTCACGACGGTGAAGGAGTACGACAAGATACTCCTCGCGCGCAACCTCGGCGCAATGCTCGGGGCTGGGCTCGCGCTCGCCCGCGCGCTCTCGGTCTTGGAGCGGCAGGTCAAGAATCCGAAGCTCTCCGCCACGATTACGCAGATCGCGAGCGACGTGCGCCGTGGGGCGACCCTGCACGAGGCGTTGGCGAAATTCCCGCGCCTCTTCTCGAACCTTTTCGTCGCGATGGTGCGCGCGGGCGAAGAAGGG
>Ga0209542_10019262_pt1 | contig 10954 bp, 16 predicted proteins | sample RifCSPhighO2_01_FD_184028 | JGI IMG/M metagenome (GOLD analysis project Ga0209542, IMG submission 184028) | Soil microbial communities from Rifle, Colorado - Rifle CSP2_plank highO2_0.1 (SPAdes) (version 2) | ecosystem: Environmental > Terrestrial > Deep subsurface > Rock core/Sediment ...
TTCTGCCTTTGAGAAATTTATTGAAATTATAGGCGGGGATAATATCAAAGTCTTAAAAGAAAGCCAGTTAAAGAAGAAAACTGTCGAGTATTCACTAAGCCTAGTATTAGATAATTGGCTAAATATTAATAGGTTAAAGAAATGAAAGCAGAAAACTTAAGAAATTGTAATAATAGGGTAAGGGCATCCGTCTATCCTACTAACCGCATCATCCTTGCGGAGCACGGGATTCGTCAGGTCGCTTTTCCCTATTACAAATTATATAATAAAAGGACCTATAAAAATTTATCGTTTTTTCGTGTATTTTGTGTTATCCCGAAATGCTTAAAAACGCTTAAAATAAAGTAAAATAGAGGTGAAAGGCCTCAGACTTGTTCTGGGTTTTGTAATCATGAAAAAAATAATACTGTTACTGTTAGCAATGCTTTTTACTAGCTCTGCTTATGCAAACTCAATCACAATCTCTTCTGTCACCTCAAGGCCGAGCACAATAGAGCCAGGAGGAAGGATAGACATTAGCGTTAGTCTAGATAATCAGGGAGATAGAGATATTATGGATATAAGTGTCAGCCTTGACCTTAGCTCAAGCAATTTGCCTTTCATCCCAATAGGGAGTGCTGCTAAAAAAGTGATTAAAGAAATTGAAGAGGATGAATCGGGAAGAATTGAGTTCACTTTAATGAGCAGCCCGGATGCCAAGCCAGATACTTATAAGATTCCAATTATTGTAAGCTACAAAAATGGAGATGAAACTGTAGAGGAGAAGAGCGTTATCGGCCTTATAATCGAAGCGGTTCCCTTGCTTGAAGCTGCTGTGGAAGAGAGCGAAATATTTAAAGTCGGGCAAGCTGGGGAAGTAACCGTAAGATTCGTGAATAAAGGATTGGGTGATGTAAAATTCCTGTCTGCCGAGCTTGAGAAAAGTGCAGACTATAATATCTTGTCTGTTAACACGATTTACGTTGGCAATATTGAGCCTGATGACTTTGAAACTGCCAGCTTTAAACTTGTGTTTAAAAGAAGAGTTGGCCAGCTACCATTGCGTGTAGAATATAAAGACAATAAAAACAAATTATTTGAGCAAACATTTAACCTTAATTTCCCGATTTACAGTGAGCAGGAAGCCATTGAATTAGGGCTGGAAAGTAAATCTAGAGCAGGAATTTACATCGGCATTGCAGCTGCAGTTATTTTATTTTTTTTGTATAGAAGATACAGGAAAAAGAAAAGAGCGAGATGATAAATGATTATTTTTTGCTTGCTTTCAAAAGCATTCGCCACAGAAAACTAAGGAGCTGGCTTACAATACTCGGGATTGTGATTGGAGTTGCTGCTATTGTTGCACTTATTTCTCTTTCACTTGGATTACAGGCAACTATCGAAGAGCAGTTTGAGGCTTTTGGCGCTGATAGGCTGCTGATTGCTGCTCGAGGATTTCAAGGACCTGGTAGTCAAAGCGAAGGAATAACTGACGATGATATATCTATTCTTGAAAGGATGAATGAGTTTAAAACAATCTCTTATGGATCCGCCCGCCCAGGAGAAGCTGAGTTCAAAAATGAGGTAAAATTTCCAAGCATTTTTGGCGGTAAAAACGGAAAAGAATTATTAGAGGATACTACAGATATAGCTGAAGGAAGATACATTGATACCGGTGATGACAATGATGTTTTGATTGGAAGCAGAATTGCTGAAGGCTTGTTTGAAAATGAAATAAGAATAAGGAATAAAATTAAGATTGCTGAAAAGGAATTTAGAGTCGTAGGAGTTTTAGAGCCTGTTGGAAATCAGCAGGATGACAATACCATATATATAACACTAGATGCTTACAGGGAAATTTTTGGCGAGACAAATGAGGTTGATTTTATTTCAGCTCAAGTCAAACCTGGAGTTGATGTTTTATCTTTGCAAGAAAAAGTTAAAAGAGAATTTAAAAGGCAGAGAGGGGATAAAAATATTGAGGTTGTTACCCCTACACAAATATTGGAACAGATTGGATCAATACTGGGGGTTGTGCAAGCTGTACTCGTCGGTATTGCTGCTATCAGTTTGGTAGTTGGTGGGATAGGCATAACTAATTCAATGTATACTACTGTCTTAGAAAGGACAAAAGAAATAGGAATTATGAAAAGCATTGGTGCCAGAAACTTTGATGTGCTCGCCATATTTTTAATTGAATCTGGATTGATGGGATTGGTTGGCGGCTTTTTTGGAGTCTTGCTTGGAACTGGAATATCACTAGCCATCGGGAAATTTTCAACAGAAGCGGGATTCAAATTATTAGTTGCAGTAAATCCTGGACTGATGCTATTCGGCCTGCTATTTGCATTCATAGTTGGAATGATCTCTGGAAGTTTGCCTGCGAGACAAGCAAGCAAATTAAAACCAGTGGATGCGCTGAGACATGAATAAAATAAAAAATAAAAAAATAATTGAATTGAAAGAAGTCTGGAAGGTTTACAAAATGGATGAAGTAGATTTCCCTGCACTAAGAGGAATGAATTTGGAAGTCAATCAAGGAGAATTCTTAGCTGTTATCGGACCAAGTGGTTCAGGAAAAAGCACTGCTCTGAATGCTATCGGGGCTTTGGATGTCCCAAGCAAGGGAATCATCTATTTAGACGAGAAAGACATTTCAAAATTACCTGAATCAGAGCTTGCTCAAATTCGTGGCAGAAAAATCGGGTTTGTTTTTCAATCTTTCCATTTAATTCCCAGCTTATCAACTCTGGAGAATGTCATGCTTCCTATGATATTTCAAGGAATTTCTAGAGAGGACAGGATTAACCGAGCTAAAGAATTGTTGAATGCTGTAGGATTGAGCGATAAGATAAATAACCTTCCAAGCCAGTTGAGCGGTGGGCAGAGACAGAGAGTTGCAATTGCTAGAGCTCTTTCTAATAACCCAGAAGTAATTCTTGCTGATGAGCCAACAGGAAATTTAGACAGTAAGACAGGAGCTGAAATTTTGAGTTTACTAAAAAAACTGAATGAAGAAGGGAAAACATTAATAGTAGTAACTCACGACGAGAGAATTGCAAGAGAAGCAGACAGGATTGCTTATCTGGAAGACGGGAAAGTTGTAAAAGTTGAGAAAAAATAGGAAGGCAGATGGAAACCTTTGGTGTCCATTTTTTAAAAAAATTTATATTCATTAAATTCTTCCTAATTGTATGATTAATAAGGAAATAGCCAAAATATTCTATGAGATTTCTGAAATTTTAAAACTGAAGAATGTTCAATGGAAACCTCAAGCCTACAACAAAGCTGCTCGAGTAATTGATAATTTGGATAAGGACTTGAAAGAGACTTATGAAAAAAAAGGATTACATGGACTGGATGAGATACCTGCTGTTGGAAAAGCGATGGCAAAAAAAATTGAGGAATATATCAAAACTGGAAAAATAAAAGATTATGAGAAGCTGAAAAAATCTGTTCCTAAAGGCTTGATAGAAATGATGGACATTACAGGCATAGGTCCAAAGAAAGCTCAACTTTTGTTTAAGAAATTAAAAATTAAAAGCATTAGAGATTTGGAGAGAGCGGTTAAAAGACATAAGATAAAAGAACTGGAGAGATTCGGAGAAAAAAGCGAGAAAGACATTGAAGAGGAGATTGAATTTTTCAAGAAAAGGAAAAAAGACAGGCTACTTCTTAGTGATGCTTTAGACTTAGCTGAAGACATTGTAAAAAAATTGAAAGCAAAAAGAATAATGGTTTGTGGCTCAATAAGGAGAATGTATGAAACTGTTGGAGATATTGACATTTTAGCTGTTGCCGATAAAAACATCGTCGAAGATTTCTGCAAGCTTGCTGATCGAATTTTAGCCAAAGGTAACGGGAGGGCCAGCATCATTATTGGAAGCACGCAAGTCGATTTGAGAATTGTTCCAAAAGAAGATTTTTGGAGCGGGGTCCATTATTTTACTGGAAGCAAGGACCATAGTATTGAGCTCAGAAAAATAGCAATCAAAAAAGGAATGAAACTTAACGAATATGGTTTGTTCAAAGGAGACAAAAGAATTGCTGGAAAAACAGAACAAGAAATTTATAATAAATTAGGAATGCAATACATCCCTCCAGAGCTCAGAGAAAATAGAGGAGAAATTGAAGCATCGGTTAAAAAAAGAATACCAAGATTAATTAATTACAATGAAATAAGAGGAGATTTGCATGTGCATACCAAATACAGCGATGGAAATAACAGCATTTTAGAGATGGTTAAAGCAGCAAAAAGTTTAGGATACAGCTACATTGGTATAAGTGACCATTCCCAAACAAGAAAGATAGCTGGCGGTTTAAGTGAAGATGAGCTGATGAAAGAGATTAAAGAAGTCAGGAGGATAAAAGTTTTTGGAATTAATGTACTTATTGGAAGCGAAGTGGATATTTTAGGAGATGGAAGCTTGGATTACAGCGATAATATTTTGAAAAAGTTAGATTATGCAATTGGCTCAATACATTCTGGATTCAAGGGAGATGTTACTAAAAGAATCTTGAAAGCCATGGAAAATAAATATATGAATATTCTTGCACACCCTACTGGAAGGTTAATTCAAAGCAGGAAGGGATATGAAATAAAATTTGATGAGGTGTTGAGGGTTGCGAAAGAGACTAAAACTTTATTGGAGATAAATGCTCATCCTGAAAGATTGGATTTGAAGGACGAGATGATTAAAGCAGCAATTGAAAATGGAAATAAATTAATAATTGGGACTGATGCTCATAACGTCGATGGATTAAGGTATATGAAGCTGGGAACTGGGCAGGCTAGAAGAGGATGGGTAAAAAAAGAAGATATTGCAAATACTAGAAGCTGGAATGAACTAAGAAAAATATTGGGAGGTAAAATAAGATGGCAAAAAAATATAAAATAAAAGCAAGAGGATGGCATCACCCAGTAAAGATTATTGAGCATGGTACTCATGGAAAATGTAAGCTGTGCAAGAAAAAAGTTAAGAATTTAGAAGCACATATAAAGAAGACTCACAAAGAGAAGACTATTAAGTAATCTTTATAGGATATATTTATTTTTAAACTTTCAATTCTTTTTTTGTTTATGCCCCTGGACACTTCTCAGTATTATTGCAATATTGATGATAGATTAAAGATAATTGCCAAAAAAACCTATACCGAAATCCAACTGAGATATGGTCTGCATTGCATAAATAATAGAGTAATGAGAAATAAAAATGAAGTCGCAGTTTATATCTTACCTGCAAGAAATGGTTATAGAAAGAGCGGATACTCAGGTGTAGATCTTATTTTTGAAAAAATAGATGAAGATAAATGGCAAATAACTGATGCATGTAGAAAGGTAGTATTTAGTGACGAGAATAAAATAAATCGTGCTGAATATTTAGAAGAAATATTAAAAAATCTGGGAATTGGTACCATTGTAACAGAGAAGGCTCGGTTCAATCTCCTTAGGCTTAAGGACCTATTAGAGTAACAAAGTAATTAATGCAGTTTTTGCTGCTCTTTTTTCATCAATGTCACTTTAACTAAATCTTTATGCTCAAAATCGTCATGCCTGTCTTTCGGAACTTTAATCACTCGGTTTTTACCCATCTTTGAGATGCGCTTTGTAAATGAAATATCATACTCCATATATATCACAGGTATACTTAAGGTATAATTTATATATAAATTTAATGTAATTACTGTTTTGTAAGGATTTCTACTGGAATCTTGGCTAGTTTCTTGAATTTTAATGCGTCCTGCTCTGTTCCAACTATGTCGCCATAATGATAAGGAATCGCAATCTTCGGTTTCATTGTGTTAACTAAATCAGCTGCTTCCTTATAATCCATTACATAAGTTCCGGATATTGGAATTAGAGCAATATCTGCTTTTATGTTTTTTATTTCGGAAATGTTATCAGTATCTCCTGTATAAAAAATTCTTTTCCCGCTGCTATTGATTATGAATCCTACCCAATCATTTTCTTTTGGATGGAACTTTTTATTTATATTATAAGAAGGAGTTGTTTCAATTAAGATATTTTTAACATTGTATTTTTTCCCAGGATAGATTAAAGTAACTCTTCCCGGAACATCTCTCAATTTTGATTGGCAATCAGGGGTCATTAAAATTTCTGTTTCTCGAGTTGTTATTTTCTTAATATCTTTCAAAGAAAAATGATCATAGTGAGAATGAGAAATTAAAATTATGTCTGCTTTTTCCTCATCTTGAATTTTCCAAGGATCTATGTATATTACTTTTTCTCCTGAAATCTTGAATGATGCATGACCATACCACTTTATTTTCTCCATTATTTTCAAAAACAAAGATTTATATATAAATATTTATATGATAGATTAGAATGACCATGATGAATTTCTCAGGAATGAATTTTTACATGCAGGATTGGTTTCTATTCCCTGAGTTTATGATGTTCGGAATTACTTTAGGTATTTTGCTTTTGGCTTTTTGGGTTTGGATGATTGTTGACTGCGCCAGAAGAAATTTTAAAAATGGTAATGAGAAAATTATTTGGATTCTGATTATTCTGTTTGCCAAGGTCTTTGGAGCTGTGATTTATTTCTTTGTTGTTAAGAATCGGAAGAGATGATTAAAAGAAAAGATTATTTTTTTAAGAAGGCTAAACGCGAAGGATACCTAGCAAGAAGTTCTTATAAGTTAATTGAGTTGAACAGAAAATACAATTTAATCAGAAATTATAGCGATGTATTAGATATTGGATGCAGCCCTGGCAGCTGGGTACAAGTTTGCTTGAAGTTGAAAGCTAGAAGAATTGTTGGCATCGATATTGAAACAGCTAAAGTTAAAGACAAAAAATTTGAATTTGTTAATGAAGATATTGGTGAGATTGATGTTGCAAAGCTTGGAAAATTTGATGTTGTGCTGAGTGATATTTCTCCCAAGACAAAAGGATTTTTCGACGCAGAAGAGAGCACAGATCTAAGCAGAAAGGCATGGAAAGTAGCTAAAAAAGTTTTAAAACCTGGTGGAAACTTTTTGTGCAAGATTTTCCAGGGAGCTGAATTTGATGCTTTCTCGAGGGAAATTAGAAAACATTTTTCATTTTTCAAGATCTCAAAACCCAAAGCGAGCAGAAAAGAGAGCAGAGAAATGTATTTGATAGGAAAAGGTTTCTTGGTAAGCAAACCATCTGAGGACAAAAAGATATATAAATGAAAAGATATATTAAAACAATAAAGAGGTGATATAATGGTTAAGAAAAATGGAAGTGTGAGTGGATGCTGGTGTGGAGGTGTTTCTAGCAAAAAATTTGCAATAACAATGATTTTAATTGGAGTTGCTTATGTTCTGCAGCACAATGGAATATTATTTAGCAATATTGTTTTATGGCCATGGGTTTTAATTGCTCTTGGAATATGCACTTATCTTTGCAAGTAAAAAAATAAAATCAACAAAATGTGGTTTGCAAAAGTTATCAAGAACTTGAAATGGTGGGATATCTCTCTCATGAAGTTGGGGGTATTTTTCTTCACGTTTTTCATTGCAAGCTATATCAGCTCAAATACACTAATTGGCGGGAGATGGATTTGGCTTACATTAGCTATCCTTTTTTCTATTAAGCCAGTAAGTATTGCAATTAAACATATGCATTAAATAAAATGGAGGTAAAAATGGCAAGAAGAAGATCAAGAAAAAAGTCTAGTAGCGCAGTCAGAGTGAAGGGATATACTAGAAAAGTTGGAAGGAAAGTTGTTAGAGTAAGGGGCTATTCTAGAAGGTAATAGCCTCTCTTTATTTTGTGTGAAATTCAACGATGTCTTCGTCAAATAGAACATGGTCTAGTCCGCATCTCATGTTTTCAAATTTTACAGATTTCCCGGTTACTCTCGCATATTTGAAATTCTTAATAAAGTCTTTATGCACTATTTCTGCTAAACCTTGAATCTTTGATCCTTTTTTTAACGCTACAGGGGGATAATCTTTTTGCTTGCCTGGCTGCTTTGTATAAACTTTGATTATATTTAACGAACACCATATTTTTTCTTCGAAATTCTTTTCGTCATTGTAGATAATTCTTCTGGCATTGATATTTACTAACTCTTTATCCAAAACTTTTTTTTCCTGTGGTGTGTTAAATGTCAAGATGATCAAATCTGCCTGCTTGATTATTGAGAGGAGAGATGGTCCGAGGTCTGTCTGATTAAGGTTATCTACAATCGCCGGGATTTCAACTATCTGCAATTTTATACCTTCGTAATCTAGTATTCCTTGAATAGGCACCTTTGTAGTGAATTGATAATCTGCAACCTTTGCATTTGCATTCGTCAATTTATTTAGAAGTGTTGATTTCCCTGAATTTGTTGTGCCTACAATGCAGATTAATGCTGCTCCCTCCCTTTTAAATGAAATTTTTTGATAAGATCCTTTCTTAGCTGATTTTTTTATAGAGTCTCTCAGCTTTGCTATCTTTGTCTTAATCTGCTTCTGGAGCTTTTCAGTTCCTTTATGCTTGGGGCAGAGAGAAAGCATTTTCTGCAATGCAATTAACTGATCTTCCGGTGTATCTGCCTGCAGATATTCTTCCTCTGCCTTCTGATAATGTATTGTCGGATTTACTGGCATGTTAACAACTTATAGAAAACTGTTTTTATTTGTTTCTATGTTTTACTTTTCGAATAATTAAGTTTTTATATTGACTTTGTTTCAATATTTTATGGTAGATGCCAATCAAGTATTAGATATTATTGTAAGCGGAAACTTGAACAAACTTATTGCTGCGATTGCAGTTTTGCTAATTACTTTCTTGGTTGCTAGATTCCTTAGGAACTTAAGCTCTAAAGTATTGAATGAGCTGAAAACAAATAAGGTGCTGAAAGAAAGTTTTGGTGTAAGAGCTCCTATTGAAGAGATTATCAGCCATAGTGTGTTCTATTTAGTTCTTTTTATAGGTGTGATCATGGCATTAAACCAGCTTGGATTGAGCACAATTGTTTTATATATCATATTAATTATCATACTTCTTGTAATTGTCAGTTTCGTCGTGCTTGCATTTAAAGACTTTATTCCAAATGCTTTTGCCAGTTTTTGGATTCATCAAAAAAGATTAATTGAGAAAGGTGATTATGTCGAGATTAGAGATGTTTCTGGAAAAGTTGTCGAGATAAACCTGACAGAAACCAAAATAGAGACAAAAGATAAAGAGATAGTATTGTTTCCAAATTCTCTGCTTTTGAGAGAAAAAATAAAGAAAATTAAAAATAAAAGCTAATATCTTCACTTTTTTCTTTGGACACGATTTCTTTTTCTTAAAAAGAAAGTGTGAGGGAAAGGCAAATGGAAAACTTCGTTGTCCATCAGCGAAGCGATTGCAAAATAGTTTTTGAAAGATAAGATTTATAAAGAATGCATTCTATTATATAATTATGAAAAACCCTAAACGGAATAATAAATTAATGATTGCGATTGGTGTGCTGAGTGTTCTTGTATTGATAAACATCGTTGTCAGCTTTCGTGATAGCGGAATAAAGGATGTTACTGGCAGCGTTGTTCAAGAGACTGCAGATTCCGGGAATGAAAATTATAATGATTTAGTTACTGAAATTTCCAGGCTTAGAAGCGATAATGAAAGATTAATTGTAGAAAAAAGTGCTCTTTCATTATCGCTTCTAAGCCTTGAAGCAGAAATAAAGGCTTTTGAAGAAGAGAAGGAAGTAAAAAAAGAAACTTGCCCGTTAACTTGCGGTGTAGATGAACTTTGCTCTCCAGTTAATAAAATAGATGGCAGCGTTGAGTGGCAGTGCGTTGATGACCCTGCAAAATTTGTTTAAATAGATTTTAGATTAGGTTTTTAAACTAACTTTCTTGGGATAATATAAATATGAAAGTGGGTAAAACTTTTTTAAATGTGGCATTTCTGGCAGTAATAGGAGTCTTGATATTTCAAGGGTATCTTTTATATGACTTAAAAAATGATTTGAATAAAGAGATTATATCCCTAGATAATTCTTTAATAAATTTGAATAACAAGGTAAACTCCGACAAAAGCGAGCTTAATGAGGAAATAAGCGATTTAAGGAATGAGAGTGCAAATGCAATCAAGGGACTTGGCGGGAACATAGACACTTTGATAAAAGAAAATAAGGAAAGTAAAAAAGCCATTGAGCAATTGTCTGAAGGCCTTGAGGAATTAGAAAATGTTCAAGTGCAGGCGAGCAAGGATTTCTCTTCTATAGTCGAGGACGTTATCGGGAGCGTTGTCATTGTAAAAGCAGGAAATAGTTTCGGCTCTGGTGTTTTTGTTTCTCCTGAGTATCTTATTACAAACTATCATGTTGTTAAGGATAATCCTGATGATATTGTTATAGGCACTGTTAACAATAAAGGGTATCAAGCTGATTTAATTGGATACGAACCTAATATTGACCTTGCTGTTCTTTATGTAAAAGGTGGCAACTTTCCATTTTTAGAATTTGAGAATGTGGAGAATGTTAAAATTGGGGAAAGTGTTATTGCTGTTGGCAGCCCTCTTGGGTTGAGCTTTAGCGTTACTCAAGGAATAATAAGCTCTAAGCAGAGAACAGGTCCTAATGGATTGAATATTTATCTGCAGACTGATGCTCCAATAAATCCCGGGAATTCTGGAGGTCCTTTGATAAATTTGAACAAAAAAATTGTTGCGATAAATACCTGGAAAATAGCTAATGTTGAAGGGCTCGGGTTTTCTATCAGAAGCGATGTTGTTAAAGATGTTTATGAAGAGATTTTGAAGAAAGTTTAATTGAAAGTAAAGTTTTATTTTATGGTTTTCAGAGATGCTAAGACCTGCTTTTGTATGCTTTTTGAATAGATTTTAAGATAAGCATTGAGCTTTTTCAGGTTTATTTTTTTAAAAATATTCTTCATAGCTTCCTTGCTTAACTTTTCCTTAAAATAGAGCATATCTATAAATGTTTTTTCAATGTCTGAGTAAGGGAAATAAAGATTCCCCTCCTGACAATACTCAAATCCG
>Ga0209542_10019263_pt1 | contig 10954 bp, 5 predicted proteins | sample RifCSPhighO2_01_FD_184028 | JGI IMG/M metagenome (GOLD analysis project Ga0209542, IMG submission 184028) | Soil microbial communities from Rifle, Colorado - Rifle CSP2_plank highO2_0.1 (SPAdes) (version 2) | ecosystem: Environmental > Terrestrial > Deep subsurface > Rock core/Sediment ...
CATGAAGCCGCAGGAACACAATTATTACGGGCCTGAATATAGCGAAGCGGAGATTAAAGAGGCGATTAAAAAATATAAATTAACAGCGCGACGTATCGAAAATATCGAGAAACATGCCGCCACGCTCCTGAACGATGGGAAGATCATCGGTTGGTTTCAGGGGAAAATGGAATTCGGCCAGCGCGCGCTCGGCAACCGGTCCATTCTTGCTGACCCTCGTCGCGAGGAAATGAAAGACCTCGTCAATCGTAGTGTGAAATATCGCGAGGGATTCCGTCCGTTCGCACCGTCAGTGCTGGAAGAAAAGGTAAGCCAGTACTTTGAATGTGACTCGAAGGACCGTGTGCCGTTCATGGAGCGTGTGTATCTCATTAATCTAAAGAAACGTTCCGTCATTCCAGCGGTAACGCATGTGAATGGAACCGGCCGTTTACAGACCGTGAGCAAAAAAACGAACCCACGCTATCACAAACTCATCAGCGAGTTTGAGAAATTAACAGGTGTTCCTGTAGTGCTCAATACATCGTTCAATCTTAAGGGGGAGCCGATTGTCATGACGCCAACAGATGCGATACGAACCTTTATGTCTTCAGGTCTTGATGCTCTAATAATGGGCAATTATGTATTAGAAAAATAATAGAAATGACCGATCAAATCGAGATATATATAGCCTATGACTTATGGCACGTTGAAGAGGCCATCTCGTATTCGGCGCGAGGGACAACGATAGTGTGCCTCGATTTTTGGGTTGAGCGTGAGCTTGAGAAAAAGAACATCCCCTGCATTTCGCTACGAGACGTTATAGACGGAGAGACCGGAGCTGAAAAATGGTGGCTTTTAGCTCAGGATGTCGCACGTGAATGGTATCGTCTGCCCTCGATGAAATTTTTTGAGTATCGCGGTATTCGGATTGCTGAAGCAATAGAACCCATACTGGAAACGTACCTTTCTAGACTTTTTTATTATGTGCGGATATATATGGCTCTTAAAAAAATATATCCGGACGTACACTTCTCAATCCCGGCCATTATTGTAGAGGACAGACCGACCGACGAATGTCTTGTATCTTTTGAACAACGAATAGTCACAGATGCGGCACGCATAGTTGGTCTACATTTCGACACTCTAGGCAGGCCGGTGGCGTCCCGCGCATCCTCATTTTTTCAGACCATATGGAAGTCACTCCTCATACGAATATATAACAGAATCATTAGTTTCGTACCACGCCTGCCTGCGCAGGAAGGTCGCAATCTCAAGATATATGCCGGCGAGTACTGGTCGCATATAGCACCCGTTATAGAGAAGATGGAGGATGTAGAAGTCGTGTTGATGGAGAGTGGTGCGCTTAAACAGATATCCTGGCGACAACTGCTTAAACATCGCATTCTCCTCCGACATCCTAGCGATGAGATACATGATGAAGAAAGGAAGAGGGCGATTCGGATTTCATCGGAGTTTGCGAAGCCGTGGGAAATGGCAAAGGAAGAAGTTGTAAAGTACCTTGCCGGTGCGCGAGGAGAACTTGATTGGAGTTCGATACTTGAAGTCTTTGAATATCTCGTTGCGTATGCACCGCGAGTTATCGCAGACATAGACGCGATACGTCGCATCATTGAGGAAGAAAAACCCGATGTTTTGCTACAATCGTCATCAGTCAGTAGCCGGCATCATCATTTTTTCACCATGGCGCGCGTCGCCGCACAACTGGGAGTTCCATCCGTAGAGTTGCAGCATGGGGTAGCATATCTTGATCCACGCTCCATATATTCTCGTGTTGAAACGGATTACCTCGCGTCCTATGGCACTGACGTGAATAAGTGGCATGAACTCCTCGGTACAGAGCGTAGCAAACTCGTTCCGGTTGGATCACCGCGTTTTGACAGGTGTATTAATTCACGTAGTCAGTTACTTGAAAAAGGGAAACGAATTTTCCAACAACTTGGGATTGATACAAAACGTCCAGTTCTACTTGTTACAGTTCCAAAATTTAATGCAAGTGTGTTTCGGTTAGATTCCTATCAGTTTTCCGAATTTTTTAAAGCAATTCATGCGGTACAGAGTAAAATTCCAGGTCTGCAAATGCTTTTCAAGTGTCGTAACCAAAGCTACGTTAATATGTTTGAAAAATATTTTAAGAAGTTATTTCCACGCGACAGTTTCGCAGTGGGTAACGATGACCTATTTGCATTAATGTTGGCGAGTGATGCGGTAGTATGTGGGAATTCTACCGTTTTGTATGAAGCCGTTCTAGCAAAGAAACCTTTAATTCTATATCCATGGAGATCTCTTGATATTTACAACGCGCGAATTTACGAACAATTGATACCGATTGTTCGTAAGCAAGAGGAACTTGTGGACGCATTTGTCAATCTTTTTTCGGATGAGTCGTATAGAAAAGAATTATTAAGGCGTCAGGAACATTTTATAGGAGAGTACTCTTTCGATGGGAGATCATCCGAGCGCGTGATAAAGCTCATTGAGAAACTATCGTACAAACGGAAAAATAACATGATTAGGCCACTAGGGGCATAATCATAGAATAGAATAGTCAGGTGTATCCTTTAACCAGTTACACAGGTTATAGTTATAACAATCTATGAAAGACGGAATAAAGACGCTTCTAGAAGCGTTTGGCAGGTATCGATGGCACGTCGTGGCGCTGGTGTTATTTGGCATACTTAGCCCTCTTCTTGAGGGTATCGGAATCAATGCCGTTATTCCACTCATGTCATTCTTTATAGGTGGCAGTGCCGGTGGTGTCGCGACAGATTTTGTTATCGGAACAATACAGAACTTATTCGCTTTTCTTCACGTACCATTTAGTTTTCGTTATTTGCTAGTCTTCATATTCATCCTGTTTATTGTGCGCGCGATTTCAGTCGTCGCGTTCGGGTATATTCGCGGTTGGATAAGTGCCGACTTTCTAGGTAAAGAAAGCGAAAATGTAATGCGCAAGACCCTTCTGTCCTCATGGCCGTTTTCTCTCAAACAGAAAATAGGCACGCTCCATAACACGCTCGTTCGCGACGTTCAACAAACTGGCGGTCTGTTGAGTTCTGGAGCTCAAATAATACAATCCTTCAGCGGTTTTTTAATGTATCTCCTCATAGCAGTAAATATATCACCAGTGATGACGTTTTATTCAATAGGCGGAGGGGCGATTCTGTTGTTTGTTCTGCGGCCGTTACTGCGCCGTAGTCAGAGTATCGGGCAGCAGACTGCTGGAGTTGAAAAGCAGTTTTCGCAATTTTTAAGTGAACATATTATTGGAATGAAGTCTATAAAAGCCGCTGGTGTAGAACGTGATGCCATAAATAGCGGGGCAGCGCAAATTCGACTCCTTCGCCACCTCTCGATACGACAATCTCTAATAGGTACTATTAGCTCCAGCTTTTTTCAGCCGTTCGCAATGGTGCTGGTCGTACTACTTTTCTTGCTGACCTACCATACGCCAGGGTTCAATATAATTTCATTTGCCGCATCTCTGTATCTGATACAGAAAATATTTACCTATCTTGAATCAGGTCAAAATGGTTTACAATCTATAAGCGTACTCTTGCCATATACTAAAAATTTATCGACATTCAAGCACAATCTCGGAGTGCATAAAGAATCATCATATGGCACCTTACCGTTTGTATTCGTAAAAGAACTCTTCTTCAAAGACATTTCATTTTCGTATGATGCTGGAAAGAAGCCTGTTCTTGACGATGTAGATTTTAGAATTCGTGCGGGAGAAACAGTCGGGCTCGTTGGACCGTCTGGAGCCGGGAAGACATCAATCGCTGACCTACTTCTGAGATTGTTTAAGCCGAATACAGGAGAAATACTTCTTGACGGAGTACCGAGCGAGTCTATCGTGCTTTCAGAATGGCGAAAACATATCGGCTACGTATCGCAGGACGTATTCCTACTAAACGACACTATTGAAGAGAACATACGGTTTTATAATCAAACATTGACCGAAGAAGATATTAAAAATGCCGCGAAGCAGGCGAATATTTATGACTTCATAATTGGACTGCCCGATGGATTCAAAACGACGACGGGCGATAGGGGGGTAATGCTCTCTGGCGGACAACGCCAGCGAATTGCGCTCGCCCGTGCTCTAGCGGGGGAACCCAGACTTCTCATTCTTGACGAAGCCACGAGTGCGCTTGATCATGAGTCAGAAAAACTCATTCATGAATCGATTCGTGCGCTACGGGGTAAGGTAACTGTATTTATTATCGCGCACCGTCCTTCTACTGTCGCCGAGGCCGACACCATACTAGTTCTCGGTCACGGTCGTATAATAGAACACGGCTCGCCTAATGAACTTCTCCAGAACAGCGAATCGTATTTCTATAAAATGCAGAAGACATGATATAGTGTCTATAATCATGCAATCTGAAGGCACGGTGAAAGGTGTGGCGAAATGGGTGGCGCTTGGCGCCTTATTTTTGCTACCGTTTACTCCGCTTATAGTCGCGAACAGCTACTTCTTCCCCTTCATTACCGGCAAGGCGTTTTATCTGCGCATTTTAATAGAAATAGCTGTCGCCGGATGGGTTGTGCTCGCTCTTCTAGATAAGGAATATCGTCCGAGATTTTCTTGGATAGGAGCGGCTGCTGTAGGATTCGTAGTATGGATGTTTGTCGCGGATGCATTCGCGCCCAACGCACTGAAAGCTTTCTGGAGCAATTTTGAACGTATGGAGGGCTGGGTACTTCTTATCCATTTGCTCGGTCTTTTCTTCGCTGCGAGCGCTGTGCTGCGGGTGGAGAAAAAATGGCGCGCGTGGTTTCTCACCTCGCTCGGCGCTGCAGTTGTAATTTCCGGATATGCGCTTTTACAGCTAAACGGTACTTACGCGATTCATCAGGGGTCTGTCCGAGTGGACGCCACGCTCGGCAATTCTGCCTATCTCGGAATTTACTTTCTCTTCAGCACATTTGTAGCGCTCTGGCTCGCACTCACAGAGAAGTACTCTTGGCTGAAGTGGTCGCTGATCGCGCTCGCGATTGTTGAGGCAGTGTTGATATTTTTCACAGAGACGCGTGGGACGATTATTGGACTTGTGTTGGCGCTCGCACTCGCGGCATTTCTTACTGCAATGACAGCAAGCAGACGCGCTCGTGTATGGGCGGCTGGCGCACTTGTCTCCGTGCTTGTTCTCGTTGGAGGATTTTATATTGCGCGTGATTCGTCCTTTGTGCAGAACAATCACATTCTTCAGCGCATCGCCTCCATTTCCCTTAACGACGGCCAAACACGCTTCACCATCTGGCGTATGGCGTTTAAGGGAGTAATGGAGCGCCCTCTCACAGGGTGGGGACAGGAGGGTTTCAACTACGTTTTCAATAAGTACTACGACCCATCGCTATATGGACAGGAGCAATGGTTTGATAGAGCTCATAACGCGTTCATAGACTGGCTCTCCGCTGGCGGTATTCCTGCGTTCCTGCTTTATCTCTCGCTCTTCGGTTCGGCAATCATGTTGTTGTGGAAGAGCTCAGAACTATCGCGTCCAGAGCGCGTTGTACTCACCACCGTACTCGTCGGCTACGCCGTTCACAACTTCTTCGTCTTTGACAACCTTTACTCATACATATATTTCTTTGCAATACTAGCGCTTATTGACTCGCAAGTCTCTAAGCCCATTGAGAAGTTTGAAAATGCCCCGACACTCTCCGCAGAATACGGCATGACCTATGCGCTGCCCATAGCCACTGTCGTCGTAGTCGTCTTAATTTGGTTTGTGAATATTTCTGGAATGCGTGCGGCCTCCAATCTAATTGTCGCCATATCGCCATCTACGGACATATCGAAAAATCTCGCGGTCTTTCAGAATTTTGCCACACATCCGGTCTTCGCCATGCAGGAGATTCGCGAACAAATGGTTTCATTCGCTGGTGCGGTAGTACAAAGCTCGTCCCTGCCTAACGAACAAAAACAGCAGGTAGTCGCGCTCGCCATAACGGAGATGCAAAAACAGGTCGCTAGCTATCCGATGGACGCACGCGAACATCTCCAGTTATCGTACTTATATCGCATAGTCGGAGACAGCACGTCTGCACTTAAAGAACTGCAGAATGCCATCCTGCTCTCCCCGAATAAAGAGGGGTTTTATATTGATAAGGGAACAGTTGAGTGGGACATCGGTGATTCTAAGGCGGCGCAGGCCGACTTCAATACCGCATACACACTAGGTCCTCAGTTCTCCAGCCTGGCCACATACGCCGCCATCGGCAATATAGCCGTCGGCGACCAAGCTTCTGCTGATAAGATATTGCTTGCAGCTTTCGGCACGACGACCGTTGATGATCTAATGTTCTCGACTGCATATTATCGCGCCAAGGATTGGCCACGCCTAATAAACTTTTGGAGAGCGCGTGTTCAGAAGCCGAATGTCGGCGCCGATTCATGGTTCTCTCTGGCTGCTGCATATTACACGTCCGGCGACAAGGTCAATGCGATAAAGACGATTAACACAGCAGTCGAGAAGTATCCAGACTCTGCCGAATCAGGTGCTGCGGCAATCAAACAGATAGAAGCTGGAAAATGAATCCCGTTTGAAATGAAGTTACAGGAACACGTACTGCTCGCGCCACTTACCACCATCGGCGTGGGAGGGGAGGCTCGTTTTTTTGTTGAAGCTAAGTCAGTTGAAGAAGTAACAGGAGCGCTCGCATTCGCTCGCTCAAGGGCGCTACCGGTATTCGTGCTCGGCGGGGGCTCAAACATTGTAATCTCCGATCGCGGTTTTGACGGATTCGTGCTAGCTCCACGCATGGTGGACATTACGTTTGTGGAACAGGGAGATTCAGTGCTCGTGACCGCAGGCGCGGGTGTCAGTTGGGACAAACTCGTTGCAGAATCAGTCGCTCGTGGCCATGTTGGTATCGAATGCCTTTCCGGTATTCCTGGCACAGTTGGTGGTGCTATTGTTGCAAATCTCGGTGCGTACGGTGCGCAGGCGAGCGACACATTCGTGAGTGCAGATGTTCTCGATCGCGTAAGCGATGAGAGCGCCGCGCTGCATGTTTTCGAAAAGGATGCATGTAATTTTTCATACCACGACAGCATGTTCAGTCATTCGAACTGGCGCTACGTTGTGCTCTCGGCTCGTTTTAAACTACATAAATCAGGTACGTCGCGATTCTCGTATCATGGCAATCGCCTCAATCTCACCGCACTCGCCAAGGCACTTGGTCACGAACCAACTCAAGAAGAGGTGCGCACCGCAATACTTAAGATGCGTGCAAAAAAAGGAATGCTTACCGATTCGTACAAGAGTGCAGGTTCATTTTTCCACCTGCCATTCGTTTCTGCAGAAAAATATGCAGAAGTTGCTGACATCTCCAGAAAACTTGATGCAGAAAAGGAGAAACTCCTGCGACCGTGGGCGTGGAAACAGCCGGACGGTTCGTACAAAATCGCTAGCGGATTCCTGTTTGAATATACTGAATTTCAGAGAGGATATGTACGCGGGCCTGTCGGTATCTCTCCAAAACACACGCTCGCAATCATTAATCACGGTGGTGCACGCGCAGAAGACATTGCGCAACTCGCGCGCGATATGCAGGACGCAGTTGGAAAAATATTCGGCATTCATCTTGAAAGAGAAGTTGAATATGTCGGCGAGGTTGGAAAATAATTTTTTGAAAGTTATCCACACTTTTTATTTTATCGTCGCACAAAAAGTTCTTTACGCGCGATAATGATGTATAGAAACGTTTGCGCACTTAAATTAATTTGTGCACAGACGGGTCGACATTTAAGTAGTTATTCCTAATTCGCAAAACCACCATGGCAAAGAAACGAAAGGCCGCGAAGAAGACAGTAAAGAAGACAAAGAAGCGCAAGGCTGCAAAGCGCCGTCGCTAGTTTTATGGAAAAAGAGAATCGTCCCGTTTGCGGGGCGATTTTCTTTTTAGCCAATTAGAAGACAAAATGTTATAATGCTCAATCATGCTCGAGCTCTCCAGTCTTTTCTCTAAAAACCAATCTGCTGCCTTTTTGAAGGCGGCCGCGCCTGTAGTGGCGGCCGTGAACAAACTTTCCTATGAGTTAATGAGTCTATCTGATGATGCCATACGCGCGCGATTGTTAGAGGTGCGCGTTCGTGCGCTAGAGGCTGGGGATGCATCTGATGCTGATATCCCGCTTGTGTTCGCGCTTGTGCGCGAGGCGGGATATCGTACGCGCCGCGAGCGCCACTTCGACGTGCAGCTCGTCGGTGGCCTCGCACTTCTTCACGACAAGATTGCCGAAATGCGTACCGGGGAGGGCAAGACTCTCGTAGCTACTCTTCCAGCGACCTTTCACGCGCTTTCTGGAAAGGGTGTGCAGATAGTTACTGTGAACGACTACCTAGCTCGCCGCGACACCACTTGGATGGGACAGGTTTATGACTACTTAGGGCTTACTGTCGGCGTTGTCACCTCGACCGGTTCGTATCGTTATGACGCGTCTCACGTTTCTAAAGAAGAGGATTCAGAGCGTGATGTAGAAGGCTCTTTCAAAGTTTTCTACGACTATCTTCGTCCGGTTACAAAGAAAGAGGCGTATGCCTGCGACATCACATACGTAACCAATAACGAACTCGGTTTTGATTATTTGCGCGACAATACGGCCTATGACGCATCGCAGATTGTGCAACGCAAATTTCATTACGCGATTATTGACGAAGTGGATTCAATTCTGATTGACGAGGCACGCACGCCGCTTATCATCTCTGGACCCGCCGGAGATTCGCAAAGTCTCTATGAGCAATTTGCCGGCATTGTTCGGGACTTGAATGAGGGTGAGGACTACACTATTGATGAGAAGCAGAAGGCGATTCAGATTACTGATGAGGGCATGCACAAAGCAGAATCGGCTCTAGGGCTCGAGAATCTCTATACTGAAGGCGGTGTTAAATATGCGCATCACCTGGAAACAGCCGTGCGTGCGAAAGCGCTTTTTCATAAAGATAAAGAATATGTAGTTCGAGACGACGGAGTGATGATCGTAGATGAATTCACAGGGAGACTCCAGCCAGGACGTCGCTGGTCTGACGGGCTCCATCAAGCGATAGAGGCCAAAGAGGGTGTGAAAGTGCAGAATGAGACTCGCACATACGCGACTGTCACGTTTCAGAACCTGTTCCGCATGTATGAAGGGCTCGCAGGCATGACTGGCACAGCGCTTTCTTCAGAAGAGGAGTTCTATACGGTTTATAAGTTGGATGTTGTCGTCGTACCGACAAATAAACCGTCGGCACGCAAGGATCATGACGACCTCATTTTCCAAACAAGTGTAGGGAAATATCGTGCAGTCGCACGCGCCGTGAAGGAGCGACACACAATAGGCCAGCCTGTTCTAGTGGGAACCGTTTCTATTGAGGACAATGAGACTGTCAGCTCATATCTAAATGATGCCGGTGTTCCGCACGAGGTCCTGAACGCTAAGAATCACGAACGGGAGGGTGAGATTATTGCAGAGGCTGGTTCGGAGGGGCGTGTTACTGTGGCGACGAACTTGGCTGGACGAGGTGTGGACATCAAGCTCGGTGGCGCGCTTGCTACACCAGAGATGCGCGCGTCTGTCCTAGAGAAGGGAGGTCTGATGGTCATTGGCACTGAGCGACACGATGCGCGAAGAATAGACAACCAGCTTCGCGGTCGCTCAGGCCGGCAGGGCGACCCTGGCGAAACTAGGTTTTTTGTTTCTCTGGAGGACAAGCTCATGCGCGTGTTCGCATCCGAGACCCTGAAGAAGGTTATGGGTCGCTTCGGCATACCAGAAGACGAACCTATCGAGAGCTCGATGATTACCAAATCTCTTGAGACAGCACAAGAGCGCATTGAAGGGTTCAACTTCGACTCGCGCAAGCAGGTTCTCGCCTACGACGATGTGATGAATACCCAGCGTCTCGCGATTTATGCTCGTAGGCGCTCGGCACTTACCGGAACTGATTCAGAAATGGAAGAACTCATGAAGACTCTTCTTGGAGATAGTGAAGAGAGTCGTGCCGTATTTGATGCGAAGAAAATTGAGTTCGGCAATGATTTTGTACAGCATCTTCGGCGACTTCTGTTACAAATTATTGATATGTTCTGGCTGGAACATCTGGAGACGATGGACTACCTACGTCGCTCTGTGTCGCTCCGCGCCTACGGACAGCGCGATCCATTGATTGAGTACAGACGCGAGGGACTCTCTCGTTTCCGTCAACTTGAAGAAAATATCAGAGCAGCGGTTAATGAAGCGTTTCCGCGGCTGGAGAATATGAATGATTCGCGAATCCGAGCCGAACAGGAAAAAACTCGCGCCGCGCTCGTAGTCGCAGGCCAAGAAGAAGGAAGTACGCAAACGCCAATTAAAAAAACCGCAGGATACAGTCGTAACGACATTGTCACCATCAAGAAGGGGGACGAGTTGAAATCACTCAAGTTCAAAAAGGCAGAGCAGTTGTTCACAGAAGGCTGGACTGTAGTTGAGCATAATTAAAAATATGGCATTTGTTGACGAAGCGAGAATATATGCGGAGTCGGGGAAAGGCGGAGACGGCGTCATACGCTGGCTACGCACAAAGGAGTCTGCTCGCGGTGGGCCTTCCGGCGGAGACGGCGGTAAAGGTGGCGATGTTATTCTCGTCGGCGTTCGCGACCTAGCGGCGCTCTCGCACTATCGCTACGAGAAAAAATTTCATGCTGAAGATGGCGAGGCTGGCAAGAGCGAGCTGAAGCACGGAGCAAACGGAGTTGATACTATTCTTAAAGTGCCGGTAGGTACTCTCGCACGCATCAGTGAGACTGGTGAAGAATATGAAATTACAAAAGAAGATGAGCGCATAGTACTGTTTCGCGGAGGTAAAGGAGGGCTCGGCAACGCGCGTTTCAAGAGCTCCACACACCAGAATCCATTTGAACGAACTGTCGGTAAAAGTGGTAAGGGTGGGGATATTGAATTTACCCTTAAAATTAT
>Ga0209542_10019269_pt1 | contig 10948 bp, 11 predicted proteins | sample RifCSPhighO2_01_FD_184028 | JGI IMG/M metagenome (GOLD analysis project Ga0209542, IMG submission 184028) | Soil microbial communities from Rifle, Colorado - Rifle CSP2_plank highO2_0.1 (SPAdes) (version 2) | ecosystem: Environmental > Terrestrial > Deep subsurface > Rock core/Sediment ...
CCAGAAAATTGAGCTGCTCAGCAAGAAGAAGTATGCGCACGAGCAGCGCACCATGCGCATCATTGCCGATCATATTCGTGCTGCCACATTTATTCTGGGCGATGAGCAGGCAGTGCTTCCGTCGAACATGGATCGCGGCTACGTGCTGCGCCGGCTTATCCGTAGAGTTGTTCGCTACGGGAAATTGCTGGGCATTAGTCAGCTTTTAACGAGAGCCTTGGCAGAGATAGTCGTGCAGCAGTATGGCAATCTCTATCCCGAGTTAGCGAAAAATAAAGCGAGGATATACGCCGAGCTGCAGAAAGAAGAAGAAAAGTTCGAGCAGACGCTGGACCGAGGATTGCGGGAGTTTGAGAAAATGGCTGCACAGGGCAATCTCGGTGGCAAAGATGCCTTCTTGCTCTTCCAGTCGTATGGCTTTCCTTTGGAAATGACTGAAGAATTAGCTGCAGAGAGAAAGATAACCATCGATGTCAAGAGCTTCCTGCAGGAATATGAAAAGCACCAGCAGCTTTCTCGCGTGGGAGCAGAGCAGAAGTTCAAAGGGGGCCTGGCGGATACTTCTGAAGTGGTGGTGCGCATGCACACCGCGACGCATCTGCTGAATGAAGCCTTGCGCCGGGTGCTTTCCAAAGACATCCACCAGCGCGGCAGCAATATCACGGCAGAACGGCTGCGCTTCGACTTTAATTTCTCCAGAAAGCTGACGTCCGAAGAAGTGAAACGAGTAGAAGATGAAGTCAATCGCGTTATAACGCTAAATCTTCCCGTCGTGCGGAAAGAGATGCCCTATAAAGAAGCGATGAAACTCGGCGCCCAAGCCGAATTCGGGCAGAAATACCCGGAGCGCGTTTCCGTCTATATTGTTGGCGATTACTCCAAAGAACTCTGTGGCGGGCCGCATGTGCAGCACACCAAAGAAATCGGGCATTTCAAGATAGTAAAAGAAGAAGCGTGTGCTGCCGGCGTGCGAAGGATTAAGGCGGTTGTTAAATGAAAAGTGTGAGGATGTATGTCTAATAAAAGTGTAAAACTATTTTTGGTAATCTTGGTAGTCACACTACTAATTGTTGGAATAATTGTCTGGAAAGAGAAAGTATTCAATACCAATTCTCTTGGAGAAGCATATTATCAGTTTTTTGCTCCCAATAAATTAGTGCTCACAAACATAACACCTAAACCTCTAATACTCCAAAAGTATAATAACAGAATTGCCATAGTATTTGCTTACATAAATGAACCTATGCCCTCATTTTTAAAAGAAAGATTAACGGGGAAAAACTGGTATTCGAGCACTGAATTTAGGAACAATTTTACTGGTTGCACGGAAAAAAACCATTGCTTTTTGAACAACTTTTATTATCTAAATGATTGGGGGCAACGAGAAGCTGCAAAGTACAATCAAGCTTTTGGATTTTATAAGATAGATATGTTTCGTGGGGATAATGAGATATTTGATAGTGAAATAGGAATACCGGAAGACAATCCCGGTTCATTTAACTTTGTGTATCCTTCTGAATTCTACAAGAGGGTTTTTATAAGATATCCAGCTTTGAAACAGTATAAATATTTGAGTGTCATTATTTATAACTCTGATTTTATGGTTAGTACTAACAATTTGCTCACATTCGAACATTGGGATGAAGGAACTTGGGGTGAGGGGGATGAGGAAGCTTGGACGTGGGTAAAACCGGAATGGGGCAAGTTTCATTCCATTCAAGCAAATGTATTCCGAATTTCTCTTTCTCCAGAAGAATATGAACCCCTTCGCGAACAGGAAAGACAAGCTTTCTTAAGGAGTTGGATGCACGAGTTTTTTCACATTTTTGGAGCTACGGACAAATATGAAACGACACCAGACAGGGCTTGTCTAATCGACCAAGCAACTGGCCAGGAATATGACTCGCATGATATAATGTGCCACAGAATTCCTACGGAAGGAGGCGGCTTTTCTTTTCAAACTTATCGTCAAATTGATGAGATTAATGATCTTATCATAAGTGAACCAACTGCTCGAGAGATTGGTTGGCGTTAAAGATCTTTTGCCCACTTCGAAAGAATTTTTTCAAAACTTCTCCAAAAAGTTTATATAATAATCTGTACATCTGTACATAAAAATATACAGTTGTATAAAATGATAGTCAAGAAAGAAAAACTCCTCAGAACCCTGTTTACGAAGCCGGAATATTGGTTTCATATGCGGGAGCTGGCGCGAGCCACCGGCATTCATCCGAATATTGTCAGTACCCTTACCAATCAACTCGAGAAAGAGAAGCTTATTCTTAAGCGGAAGCACAAGCATCTTGTTGAAGTGGCTTGTAATCGGGATGACCTTACATATAAACGGAAGAAACAATTGGTAAACTTTGCCATTTTGCACGAGTCCGGGCTTATTGACTATTTAGTAGACTTTTACAATCATCCTTCAGCCATTGTCGTTTTTGGGAGCTTTGCCAGAGGGGAAGACTGGTCGGAAAGCGACATCGACCTTGCCGTTATTTCTTCCTCAAAAAAAGTGCCGGATCTGGGCTCATTTGAAAAAAAACTATCCCGGAACATCCATCTACTCCCCTTGGAATACAAAGACCTCTCTCCCGAGCTCTACAATAATTTAATAAATGGCTTTGTGTTGTATGGCTATTTCAAAGATGAGAGAGTTTCAAAGCTATCTGGCAAACCAAAAGGTGCATAAAGCCTCGCCCGATCCAGAATTAGCGCGAGCGTTGCAGAAAAATGTTGAAGAGAGAGAAAAAAGTACGCTAAAATTGAAGAGTGGGGAATTTCCGCTCCTCGTCTTTGAAAATTTGTACGACTGTCTTCGGGAACTCTTGGATGCTCTTCTGGCCCTGGAAGGATATAAGTCTTATTCGCATGAAGCATCCATCGCCTATCTAAGAAATTTTCCGGAAGTCTCAGAAGAGAAACTCAGGCAATTGGACCGCTATCGGGTCAAACGAAATAATTCCAAATATTATGGAAAATCGCCTTCGACAGAAGATGCTGACGAAATTAAAAAATTTTATGGTGAGAACAAAGATCTCTTCAAAAAAATAATCCGGAGCAAATTAAAATGACCTACACCTTCCTCGACCATACCGCGGACGTGCTCTTCCAGGCAGAAGGGAGAACGTTGGAAGAGCTCTTTGCGCAATGCGCTTTAGCGGTAGAAGATACGCAGGTCAATATCCAAAAAATTAAGCCGAAGAAAACGGTAAAAATTGCCCTGGAAAATAAGACACTCGAAAAGCTGCTCTTTGATTTCCTTGACGAGCTGCTGTTCTACAAAGACGCGGAGCAGCTGCTGTTTAGCGCATTTGCTATTAAAATTCAGGGAAATGAAGGGAAATATCTGCTGTCGTGCACTGCTTCTGGAGAAAAGCTGGATGTCAAGAAGCACGAGTCGAAAGTTGACATCAAAGCGATCACCATGCATCTTTTCGAGATAAAGAAGACCAAGAAAGGCTGGTGGGCGCAGGTGCTGGTGGATGTGTGAATAACAGAGCTTCTCCGTAATCCTTTTATACTTCTGCTCTTTCTTCTTCCCCATGCAAAAAAGAGGGCTGTTTGTTCTTCTTCTCGTAGCATTGACCCTCTTTATCCTAGCTTGCACCGAAAGATCCTTATACGGCGAAGCGCTGAAAGTGCCCACCACTTCTTTAGGGAACCAACAGGAGCAAGTCCAGCGGGAAGCCATCCAACGCTTCGGCTTTGGGACCCAGGTCACGCTCGATAGCCAGGGAAAGCCCGCTCTGGTGCTGGGAAAGCTGGCGATAAAGACAAAGAAGGTTGCCACCATCACAGAAAAGACCCTCCCGAGCGCTACTGCCGATTTCCTGGCGAAGAACAAGCGATTCCTGCGCATAAGTCCACAGGATCTCAAGCTTGTTCGCCAGTGGTGCGACAAGCCTTTTTATCCAGGAAAGAAGGAAGGCATCTGCAGCATCTTCTACCAGCAGTACTACAGAGGAATCCTGGTCTATCAAAGCCTGGTGGGCATAACCACAAATGACGGAAACGCCGTGCTTGTCCAGAATAAATATTACTCCGGCATTTCCGTTCCGATTACGCCTACGCTACGGCAGGCAAAAGCCATAGAAATCGCCCAGCAGCATCTTGAAGTAACGACGCAGCCGCAGCACGTTTCTCTCGTGATTTATCCGGAAGAACAAGAAGAGAAAATACGCTTTTACCTTGCGTATCAGATTGATCTGCCTCCCGTCTGGAAAGGGTTGGTCAATATCACGGAGCCCGATCAGAATGTTCCGGCCGCACTAACATATTTCATCGATGCGCACACGGGAAATGTCATTGCCTATCATAACAGGATTCGTGCTGAGGTCGAAGGGACGGTCCAGGGCATGATCTTTCCCAACCATCGCTTACAAGAAAAAGAAAGCAGGCTTTTCGCACACGAGATGGTGATCGCGGGAACAGTGGAAGCGGTCACTGATGATACGGGCACCTATTCCGCTGCAACGGCCCCGGATACCGCAGTAGGCATAACGACCCAGGCGACCGGGCCTTTTGCGAGCGTCGTAAACCGCTATCAGGAATTGTCCCGCTACACCGCCCAAGGCTGGTCTCCGAGCATCCACAATATTGATTGGCGCAACCATGATCTCTCTTACGAGCAGGAAGAATCCAATGCGTTTTATCATGCGAACATCATCCATGATTTTTTCACGAAAGGCGATCCGTTCGATATACGGGAGATGGATTATCCTATTGAAGTAGCGGTTGAACAAGGGCGTGCCCATGGGGCGCAGTGCAATGCGTATTCCTGGTGCGATCCTTGGTCGCAGGGAACCGGCAGATCGGGCATCGCTTTCTTTGGTCCTGGAGACAAATGCGACAGCATTGCCCTTTCTGCTGATGTGGTCTACCATGAATATACGCATAGCGTCGTCTGCAACATGTATCCGGGAGGGCTGTTTCCGTATTGGGATGAATCTGGCGGCCTGAATGAAGGGCTGGCGGATTATTTTGGCGCCACCATTCCAGGAGATTCCTGCATGTCCGACTACTTTTTCCGAGAAGAGTTCATCGAAGAGATCCGCGCTTCCTGGCCGGACGATCCGTTAGTAAAGCTCTGGCCTTGTTTGAGAAATCTGGATAACGACAAGACGTACCCGAATGATTATAATCCGGAGCCCCATGATGCCAGCGAAGTCTTCTCTGCTTCCCTCTGGGACTTGCGGGAAAGCCTTGGCGCTCCGCTGGCGGATGAGCTGGTCATTCGTACCATGAAACTACTGCCTTTCCGTTTCAAGGAATTCCTCGACGGGATGCTCGTTATTGATGATGACAACGCCAACCTGAATGACGGCACGCCCCACAGCGGAGAGATCTGCCAGGCTTTTGCCCAGCATGGCTTATCGACAAGAAGCTGTTCCGGGCAGCTGGCAGAGCCGCTCATCCAATTGGTAAAGCCGGAAGAAGGCAGCGTGACGCTGGGAAAGAATCGCCTGACCATTTATGGAACGGCCCTTGCAGAGAGGGGAACAGCTTTCCAGAGCTATGCGGTCGAGTATGCGCCATATGGAACAGAAGACTGGTCTTCGGCAGGGATTACGCTCACACTTTCTGGAGCGCACCCGGCTGCGTACAATGAGCCCATTGCAACGATAAATCTTGATGCAGCAGGATTTCAAGGGAAGTATGTTCTTCGCCTGCGGGCCACGGACAGCAATGGAATAACTGAAGAAGTACGGCAGAACGTCCTCATCTTCAAGAATGGCTGGCCGTCGTTCCAGGATCGTTGGATTAATGGTAACCAGATTCTTGTAACTGATTTGGAGGGTGATGGCTCTTCAGAGACTATCATCACGGATCATAGCGCGATATGGCCTACTGCTTTTAACCTGCAGGTTGCATATAACGCAGAGGGAGAAGCAGTTATCGGCTTTATCAGCTCGCAGTACGAACAGCAGCACCTTAGTGCCGCGGACATAGACAATGACGGCATCGTCGAATTTGTTTCCCAAGCATGGGAATGGACTTTTGGACAGAACAAGCTCCTGATTTTTGACCCGTACGAAGAATACTGGCGCGATGAAGGGGGAATTCCTTTTTTCCTATTCAGGACCCGTGTCCTTCTCGACGATGCAGGAAAAGAAGGCTGCCGGCCAACGCTTGCGGATCTTGATGGTGATGGCTTGCTGGAGATAGCCCTGCGGACCAAGAACAAAATCTGGCTGTTCCGGCAGGACGGTACGCTGGTAACGGGCTGGCCGAAAGGCACTCTGCCATCCAGTTCTTACTGCCCAAATGGCAATTCCCTGATGGCGGTTGCGGATCTGGATGCTGATGGGGTTGAGGATCTGATCGTAGCGGAAGAAATGGTTGAAAAAGAATCAGAAGAAACGGAAAGCTCTTCTTCCTCCGGAGGATCCGGCGGTGGTGGCTCTGGAGGAAATGTATCAGAGGTTATAGTCGAAGAGGTCACGGAGGAGATGACCGAAGAACCCGCAGAAACGCTTATGGTCTATGCCTGGCATGGTGATGGTTCGCCGGTTGCCGGCTGGCCTGTTCAGCTCGCAACATCTGCCATCCGTACTCTCTTGGTGGCTGAAACGAACGTCTGGGAAGAAAAGTTCCGTGAGAGAATGCCCCTACAAGCCCGCCAGGCGGAAGGCCTTTCAACCATCCCTAGCACAAATGTAATCATTGGTGGGGACAACGTGTTTGTGCTTCGTTTCTCAGGAGAAATCATCTCCAAATTTTACGGGCCGTGGAACTTCCTCGTGGGAAATTTTGACGGAAAAATCCGGCTTCTGGATAATTGGGGGATGTACGATGACGAGGGGCAGTTCATCGCCGAGTACCAGCGTGTGGAAAAGGAATGGACGTATAACCCCCATATTGCTGATAGCGATGGAGACAGCACCGCAGAAATTCTGCTCATCAAATATCGCCAGCTGCTGGATTGGAAATCGGAAGTAGCAGGGATAGTTGCTTATGATAAAGATGGCTTAGAGAAACAGCGCTGGAGCATCCCGGATACCTGGAAAGCAGAGCATTTCATTGTTGACGATATCAATGCCGACAAAAAGGCAGACATCATTTTCCTGATGGACAGAGGCCTTATTTTCCTCCCGCTGGAAGGGTCCGCTGACGAGATACAATGGGGGCAGAATGGCATAGACAACCGGCAGACCAATTTCTTTGAACAGAAAGTTCCGTTTATCAGAGAGATGGAGAGGCCGGTGGTGCAGGAAGGGGTGCAGAGAGAAGTGCGGAGAAGGTAGGTAATAGAAAATTCACGATACTTTTGTTGACTTCACTGATAAACTTCCGGGCTGAATCGCTGCAGAATATTTGATAAAACGGTTCCGGAATAGTACGTTATCCCATCAGTTCCAGCAATTGTCTGCTTATCATGAAGTGCTCCAATGAGCTTGTCAGGATGAACTGCTGGCCTCTTCATGGCACCAGCATCGTTCCATCCGGCAATCGTGCTGAGCAGATACGTGACCGCTTCTTGCTCGGTGTAGACTTGGTTGGCTTGCTCATGGCGTTGCTGGGCAAACTCCAGAAGCGAAGATAGTTCCAGGAGGCGCGCATCTGTTCTTAATCGCATATTTAGAATTTTCCCTTGCGTGGCTTCGCCTACAATTGTCCTTATTGGCCCTTTTTTGAAGTCAATGAAACGCTCTGAATAAAATGTTGTCGATGCACAATCGAGAATAGCTCCCGCTTCTTTGAGCGTAATGTATTGCCGTTCGCCCAAAACGTCTTCGATAGTCGAATAGCCCCGTGTCGCTCTTTCTTCTTGAGCAGGCGCAGCAGCTCTTTTTTTGTGTCGCAAATCTCCTCGCCCACCTCGAGCTTGCACAAATGCTTCCAATGATCTCCTGCTCAGGCTAACCCGATTCTTTCCAATTGCGGGATCGAAGGTATACTTCCTTTTAATCGGCCCTTCTTTGGCCTGATAGTGGGCACAGAGTGTACTTTGATCCAAACCAGTAAGTTCTTCTGCATCTCTTGGAGAGAGGTATTCGTCAGGCATTTCTTCCCCAGAATTTCCCTCTTCAACGGTTTCTGCTGCTTTTTTCAGTAGTTGTTCACCTTTCTTTTCCGTTACCAGTTCCCGCAGATCGCTCACCACCCATTGCACGTTTGCTTTTCCCAAGGATTCTGGTACCACTTCCCGAAGCTCCTTCAAGAGCCCTTCCAACTTTTCAGGGTGGCATTTTGGATTGATGGAAAGAAGGGTGTAGCTTTGCAGCTCATGCCCTATGTAGTTATTACGCCTAACTTTGTTTTGTTCAAGAACCTCTTCAACGTGAGCCCGCATTTCTTCAGCCAGCCCTTCCGTTTTTCCAATAGGAACGGGCAAACTTAGCAGGTATGCTTCTCCCCCTCCATAGGGTATCATGCGGAGGGCAATTTCTGCAAGCACCGGTTCTTTCAATACTCCTTTTCGCTGCACGGCAGCTTCGTATGCTTCTTTTAAAGACGAAGAAATAACTGGAATATCTTTATTTGCTTCATAAAGCGCAATAAGCCGTTCGTCTTCTGCAGCCGTACTTCTCCAGCCCGCCATAGCCGTGCTGCGCTCTTGCAGCTGCTGCGCATTTTCAGCTACATGCTGCCAGTACAGCTCTTCAGCAGAAGGAGCCTGCGCTTGCTCGATAAGGGCAGTCTGGCGTTGTTCTTTGATGCGCTGGAACGCTTGCCGTAGGTGCTCTTCTTGCTGTGCTAAAGTAGCAATACGCTGCCGCCGCTTAGTTTCTCGAGCAGCATTTTCCTGTAAACATGCTTCTAATGTTTTGGACATATTGGGGAGTACTTTCAAGTAGTATTTTATAAAGCTTTGGGGAGAAGATGGGGGATGGTCGATGTAAGAGGTTGGTGGAATGACTAAAATTTTATAAGGTACTATAGTTACGGAAGTTGCAATGGCTCAAAAGAGGATGATTTTGAAAGGGAGCGTCATTGGGGATTTGTTTACTAAGTACGGCTTAGATGCTAATGTTTTGGTTGATTTGGTTCTGTACCCTCAAGCAAAAGAATATTTTGAGGGAAGAGGGTATTCGTTTCCAAGAAAATTTCTTTGTACACTTCCGCAATGTATTGGTGAATGCAAAGGCGTTTTGATTAATCGTTATGACTATTCTGAAGAAAAAGCAAATTCTACTATCAACAGAATAATGGAAGAGTTTCTGGTTGAAAAGTTGCCGAACGTTGTTATTGACGATGATGTTTCTGTTGTTGAAGAAATCGGACAGGAGTATGGATCAAATGAAGAAGACGTTCCTATCATCTATGGCTTTTGGAAGTTGAAAGTGAATATCATTGTTGTTAGAGACAAGGCTTTTGAAAGCACGTGTAAAGAACTCAACATTAATGTAATCAAGTGGCCAAGCTTTAGTTAAAACTCTCAGATGCCAGAAGCTGATAGGCTTTTTGCTTATCTCCGCGTGCTTGTTGGAGTGCTTTTTCGAAGCGTTGCTTTCGATATTCTTGTGTCTTTTGAAAAGAATCTTTTAATACTAGTTCCTCTGCTATCATAGCATGGATCATTCTAAAAGAAACAGCATCCCACATTTTCTTATTGAAGTCTTCTAACTGGTGAAGAACATCTTGTCCAATTTTTTGAATGTTGATAGTCTCTTGCATAAAGTGAGTGTTAATGATGGAGGAAGTTTATAAATATTTCTTGATCTTTTCAGGGATTAGTTTATGCTATCCATTCGTAAGAAGAAAGCGGATTAATGCCAGTTACTACACCCTCTCAGCTAACTCTTCTTAAACGCTGCCGCCATATCAATCAATTCCACATGCCCCAGGAACACGCCCCGGCAGCAGTACCGCTCCAAGCCCAGTGCATCCAACGCTTTCTTGGCGCTTTCGCCTTTCTCCAGGCGTTCTTTATATTCTTCCCAGAGATGGGCAACGGGCTTGCCGCACGAAAAACAGCGTATGGGTATGATCATGGTGGTGTCCTCATCTGTATGATTTTTGTCTCTTCGCCCTGGCTTTGGAATCGTTCGGCTTGCGGACTTCCTTTCGCCGCACGTCAGCAACGAGCAGCAATCTATCGTACTCGTCGAAGACTTTTTTCAGCTTGCTGTCCTGCACTACAAGAGCCCGGGCCATGGCTAAACGTACTGCGTCAGCCTGCCCGTTCACTCCGCCCCCGCGGACAGACACGGCAATATCCAGATCCTTCACACTATCACCCGCGAGCAACAACGGCTCGCTGATGCGCAGGCGGAGCAAAGGATTGCTATAATTTTCCAGATACTGGCCATTGATAGTCACGATGCCTTTTCCTTCCCGAAGCGTCGCCCGCGCTATCGCTTGCTTTCTCTTTCCGGGCATGTGAATGTTCTTTTTCATGGTTTGTTCCAGCCGAGTTTTTTGCAGATTTCTCCCATGGTGATGAATTTCAAGTTCGGCAGCTTCTGCGCAGATGCTCCCAGAACAGTAAGCAGCTCTTTTCCGGCAAAAGCTTCCGGCACTCCGCGATGGCACATGATCCTTTTAAAAGCTTCCTTTCCCCGGGCTTGCTTCCAAGGTAGCATGCCGCGGATGCTTCTGCGAACTGCTCGCTCGGGCAGGCGGGAGAATCTGGCGCTTTTCGTCGGGTGTGCTTTTCTCTCCCGGCGCTGCTTTTCCCGCGCCACGATAAGCACTTTCTGGCCGCTGATGACAACGTTTTCAGCATTGACCACGTGTACCTCTTCGCCGAGCAGGGCATCTTTCGCTACCCGTGATGCCAGCCGTCCCAAGATCAAGCCATCGCCGTTATAAATTTTCATGGTTTCTTTGTTTTTCTGATTTTTAATTTTCGTTTTGTATCTTTTCTTTTTTTCAATCAGCCTAAAATCCGGACATTCTTGCCTTCCGGATTCTGCTGCAGCAGCTCGCTAATGCTCAGCACTTTCCCTTTGGCCGCTTCGATCTTCTTTTTGGCTTCTGCGGAAAATAATAATGCAGCCAC
>Ga0209542_10019271_pt1 | contig 10947 bp, 9 predicted proteins | sample RifCSPhighO2_01_FD_184028 | JGI IMG/M metagenome (GOLD analysis project Ga0209542, IMG submission 184028) | Soil microbial communities from Rifle, Colorado - Rifle CSP2_plank highO2_0.1 (SPAdes) (version 2) | ecosystem: Environmental > Terrestrial > Deep subsurface > Rock core/Sediment ...
TTGGATGACCTTTAATACTCACATTTACATCCTGACGAATAGTGCCTAAACCAGATTTAAAATTTCCAGTTGATTTTAATATCATTCCAATTAATTCTGCAGTTTCTTTTGCATGATCTGGATCTTTAATACTTGCATCTGTCGCTATTTCAATTAATGGAATTCCCAATCTGTCTAAATTATAAGTAATATCATTATCTTCTTGTTTTATTTTTTTAGCTGCTTCTTCTTCCAAGCAAATTGTTGGAATTTTTACATTTCCTTTAGAAGTTTTGATAAAACCATTTGTTGCAATTAGAATTGTTCTTTGAAAACCACTTACATTACTTCCATCAACAACAGTTTTTCTCATAACCTGAATTTCATCTATTGATTTTGCATTTAACAGCAAAGCAACCTGCAAAGAAGTTTCTAATGCTTTTTTATTTAATTCATTTGGCGGTTCTTCATCTGTTTCAACTAAACAAGAGGTTTCTTTATTAATTTGATAAATAAAATTTTTATCTTTTTGAGTTTCATATAATACAGCTACGTCAGTTTTTCCTAGTTCTCCTGCTGATGCTTTTAATTTTCTTTTTATAGTTAAATCTACTTTTTCAGTATTTGTCAAAGAAGGACATTTACAGAATAATTTATGGGTTTCCATTTGTCTATGGATCTCTAAACCACATTTGAAATCTAACTCTTTATAGTCTTGCATAAGATTTTATAGAGATTGATTATTTAAAAAATTTGGTATTTATATCCTGCACTCGAGAAATATTTTTATACTCTATTTTTTAGAATTTAATTATGATAACACAATTTAATGATATTTCAGAAGCTGGGAAAAAAGCCCAGATAGATAAAATTTCAGATTTAGAAATTAAATTAGGAGAAACTCAAATAACTGACTGCAGACTTATATATGGTTATCATAAGTATGGAATTGGCTTTGTTACTGTTGACAAAGATGGAAAAATATTTAATCAAGATATGAAACCAATAGGATCTGATTTCTATAAACTTTTAAAAGAAAAAGGTCAAGATTATGCAAAAGACTTTTTAAAATCTCTTTATAGAGAATCAAGAAATTTCAGTTCTCTTTGATGTTTCCCCATGTAGATTTTCATGAATTAATTCCTTAACTTTATGTTTAGGATAATTGCTTAATAACCAAGATAATTTAATAAATGCTGTTTCAGTTATAATATCAAGATAATTTCCTAAAACTCCCGCTTCCTGCAATAATCTTCCTGTTGAATATACATTCATATTTATTCTACCATAAATTGTCTGAGAAGTTGCAATTACTGGAATTTTATTTGCTAATTTTTTAATTTCATTGTGAATTTTTTTGTTTTCTTTTGTAAATTTGTCAATTTCATTTATTGGAAAGTTTCCTGCCAAACCTACACCCTCTAATATTAAACCATCAAAACCTTTGTAATTAGAAACTTCTTTTGAAATCATATTTGGATGAGCTTTTAAAATACCAATTTTTAATTTTGGATTAAATAATTTTAACTTTAATGGCTTATTTTCTTTTTTTGGATGAGCTTTTAAAAATGTAATATGGCCTTCGGAAGTAATTCTTGCTATTGGAGTATCATTTATGGCTTTAAATGCGTCTCTTGCTGAGGTATGCATTTTTCTTGTTTTTAAAGATGGGAGAATTAAACAAGCATCATCATTTGTAGATTCATGCATACATATTGCAACACTTTGAAACTCTGTTTTTACTATAAACTGCGCTGCTGAAATTAAATTTAATTTTGCATCTGTACTTCCTCGATCTGAACTTCTTTGAGAACCTACTAAAATTACTGGTGCACTTAAATCTTCTAAAATAAATGTTAATGCTGCAGCTGTTAAGGCTATAGTATCTGTACCATGTGTTATGATAATTCCGTCAGAACCATTTTTTAATTCTTTTTCAACTTCTTCTGCAATTAAATTATAATGATTAAAATTCATGTCTTCTGACCACATGTTGCTTATTAATTTTGATTTTATATTCGCAATTTTTTGTAATTCCGGAAACATAGATATAATTTCTTCTGGTGTAAATCTTGCTATTACTCCGCCAGTTTCATATGATACTTCAGAGGCAAGCGTACCACCAGTATGCAAGATCGAAATTGTTTTTATGTCTTTGTTAAAATGTATTGGTAATTTTTTTGATTCTGGCTGCTTGTATTTAGAAATTAATTTTATTTGTTTTATTTTCTTTTTTTCTATACCTAAATTATAACCATTTTTTAATTTTAAAACAATAATATCTTTTGATAAAGATGGAAGAAAAACACCCTCTAATTCTTCAGAACTTGTAATTAATTTAACTTTGTCACCATTACTTATCTTATTCATATAATTTACTTTTAATTTATTATATAAATAACTTTCTTGTTTAAATTAAATATTTACTAGAAAATATATTTTGTTAAATGTATTTTTGATTTTAATAATATTTATATATACAGAAAGAGATTATAATAAATATCAAATTATTCATTTCAAATGTGCTGATTTTAATTGGCGTTAAAATCAACTTGTCTCGAAATGTTTGGCTTAATTTATTTCTACCTTAATTAGATTTATTTACTTTGGCTTCTTTGAGTTTAAATCATTTAATCATTAAACCCTAAATTTTATTTCTAAAGAGAATATATTACTAACTAGAATATAAAGATTATTGTAGTTGAGTATATATGTCAAGATCAAAAACAAAAAAAGTGGGGAGGAGTTAATATGATGGAAAGTTTCGTAAACCAGGCGTTAAAAAATACAAAAGAATTTGGTATGGATGATGTTAAAGTTGGTGTAGCTAACATTAAAGTTGTTGGTTGTGGTGGTGGAGGAAGCAATACTGTTACATGGCTTCATAAAAAAGGAATTTCTGGAGCAGAAGTTGTAGCTCTTAATACTGATAAACAACACTTGGAAATTTCAAGTGCTGATTACAAAATTCTTATTGGAAGAGAACTTACAAGAGGTTTAGGCTGCGGTGGATTCCCTGAAAAAGGAAGAGAAGCTGCAAAAGAAAGTTTACATGATTTAAAAGAAGTTTTGAAAACTTCTGATATGGTTTTTGTTTGCGCTGGTTTGGGTGGAGGAACAGGAAGTGGAAGTGCTCCTGTTGTAGCTCAAATTGCCAGAGAACAAGGTGCAATTGTTATTGGTACTGTTACTATGCCTTTTGATATTGAAAGAGCTAGAGTTGATAAAGCTGAATTTGCTTTACAACAATTAAGAGAAGTTAGTGATACGGTTATTGTAATTGATAACAATAGATTAACAAGCATTGCCGGAAATTTACCTATACAACAAGCATTTGCAGTTGCTAATGAATTAATTTCTACAATGATTAAAGGAATTGTAGAAACCATTGCAGTTCCTTCATTAGTAAATTTAGATTATGCTGATGTAAAAGCAATAATGTCTAATGGAGATGTATCTGTTGTAGGTATTGGTGAAAGTGATACAGATTCTAGAGTAGAAGAAGCAACTAGAAGAGCACTTACTAACCCATTATTAGATGTTAGTTATGAAGGTGCAACTGGTGCTTTAATACATATAACTGGTGGAGATGATTTAACTTTAGATGAAGTTAACAGAACTGGTGAATTAATTACTGAAAGTCTAGACCCTGATGCGAATGTAATTATGGGTGCAAGAATTGAACCTGGTATGAAAGGTAAGATAAGAGTAATGTCAATCATTACTGGAGTAAATTCACCATATATTCTTGGCAGAGTTGACAAAAAGAAATATGCCAACCCTGGTGTGAAAGTTAGTCCTGACTTAGGAATTGATATGGTTGGATTAACTGCAAGAAAGTTTTAAAGCTCCTGGGCATACTTTCCCCCATGCCCATGCTAAATCTTGCTAGTGCCACGTGGCACTAGCTACATTTTTTTTATTTTTATAATTTTTTTAGCGAAAAAGCTTGATCAAAAAAATGGAAAAACGCGAGAGAAACTGGGAAAAAATTGAGGTGAGATTTTTGAATAAAGAAATAAAATTATTTTTAACAGTTTTCTTAGTTTTAAGTATAGGATTTTTAAGCTCGAAATTAAATATTACTGGTAATGTTAATTATATTGATAATGTACAAGTAAATTCTGGAGATACTAATGGACAAGCATCTTTGTATGTTGATTCTGATCCAGAGGGAGCTAGTGTTTATATTTCAAATAGTTATGCTGGTCAAACTCCTTTAACATTAGAATCTTTAAACTCGAATCAAAATTATAATATTTTATTTAAAAAAGTATTGTACTATGATATAACAAAAAGCGTAAATTTAGATCCTGTAAATTATAATGAAGTTAAAGCTGATTTAACTAAAATTGGCGAAGGAAATTTAAATGTTAATTCAAATATCAAAGAAGCTGAAATTTATATTGATAATGAATATAGAGGAAATACTCCCAAAAAAATTTCTTTGCCCGAGGGAGTTTATGATTTAAAAATTCGAAAGGACAATTATTTAGATTATTTTTTACAAAAATCAATTAAAGCAGGTCAAAATGAAAATTTATTAGTTAATTTAGAAAATATTGAGCATGGAAATCTGTATGTTGAAACAAATCCTAATGGTGCAAAGATTTTTGTAGATGAAACTTATCAAGGGAATACTCCGAGTTTAATAACACTAACTAAAGGAACTCATGAGATTAAAATAGTAAAGGAAAGTTATGATACAGAAAATTATGATATTTCTTTAGATAAAGATGAAAGAAAAGATTTAATTTTAATTTTAGATCATAGTTTGGGAACTTTATTTGTTAGTTCTGAACCTTTAGGATCTAAGATTTATGTTGATGGAAATTATCAAGGAGTTAGTCCGAAAATAGTTTCTGGTTTAAGTTCAGGACCACATACTTTGAAATTATCAAAAGAATATTATTCAGATTATTTAGGAACAGTAAATATAAAAAGACTGTACCCAAATAATATTTATGTAAGTTTGGAAAGAAAATAAACTTTTATAAAAAGTTTAATCAAAAAAATATAAAAAATTAGAGGTGCGGAATTTGGAAAGAGATGTTAAATTATTTTTAGGAGTTATAATTATTATTTTTACAGCTATGTTTGCTAATAGCTTTTTAAATTATGATGATATTACAGGGAAAGCTTTTTTTAGAAGTAGCAGTAAACCTGATCTTTATGTTTATTCAGCAAAATTTTTTGATACTTCTATTACAGATCCTTTTAGTACTGTAGGAAAAACTTCAGCACTTGTTAATGAAAATGTTAATTTAGTTGTTATTTTAAAGTCAAGATGGGCAAGTATTAGCAGCTTCACAAATGTAATTCATAAATTGGTTATTAAAAAAGATGGAGTTGTTGTTTATCAACAAAATCATGCTTCAACTCAAGATCTTTTATCTATGTATACGGGAGTAACAATTAAAGTACCTTATACTTTTACTAGTACTGGCAATTATTGTTTAGATGTAACTGCTGATGTATCAAATAAAGTTCAAGAAAGCAATGAATATAATAATGTTCTATTAAATTCTGGCTGTATAACTGTTACTTGTAGCAACCCTAATTGGCAATGTTCTGATTGGAGTCCAGTTACTTGTCCTTCGAGTGGAACACAATCAAGAACTTGTACAGATTTAAATAATTGCGGCGTAACTACTGGAAAACCTGCTGAAAGCCAAAGCTGTACTTACACTGCTCCAGTTTTACCAGATTTAGTTATTGATGATGTAAATTTTATTAATATTAACGATAACCAGGTAATCACTACGCCTTATGCTGGAAATACAGTTGGTATAGGAACTGTGATGAGAAACATCGGCAACGCTGCAGCTTCTTATTACAATGGAATTACTTTAGATGGTAGCATTACAAAAGATGGTGTTGCTTTATATAACTCTGTACTTCATACTACAGTTTATACTCTAAATGCTGGAACTTCTGTTTTAGATCGTGGTTTTAGCCTTGTTTTATCTGCGGGAAATTATTGCTTTAATAATTTTAAAATAGATGCAAGAGATAATGTAGTTGAATCTAATGAAGTTAACAATGTGTTTAGCAGTAAATGTGTGCAGGTTATAGCTAATCCAAATCCACCAACAACAACGAATACAACGACAACGAATACAACGAATACAACCATATGATAGAATTTTAATTTTTTTTATTTTTTAAAAATCTTTTTAAGAAATTCTTTTATTATTTCTTTATATTTTTTCTCGCCCCATTTGCCCAAGTCAATATTTCTATCACCATATTTATTAAAGAAAGTTATTCTCTTTAATGAAATCTTTTGAAGAGTTTTTTGTGGTTCTGTAAATGGATAAATTGGGTAGCCTATTGTTAAAATTATTTGTGGTACAACGCCATCTTGAATACCTAAAATTTTTGCTACTTTATTTGGCTCGAAAACGTCAACCCAGCATGAACCTAAACCTAAATCAACTGATTTTAATGAAATTAAAATTGCAGCAACAGCTGAATTTTGCATTGAATATTTTTCATAATTATTTTTGTAATATGTTTTTAATCTATTTGAATCAGAACACACTACAATAAAAATTGGAGCAGAATTCATCCAATATTGGTTTAATGAAGCTTCTGCAATTTTATTTTTTTTATCTATGTCATCAATAACTACAAACCTAAAATCTTGTAAATTACCTGAAGAAGGAGCGTATCTTGCTGATTCCAATAATAAAGTTAGATACTCGTACGGAATTTGTTTGTCATCATATTTTCTTATGCTATGACGAGATTGAATTATTTTATCTAATTCCATATGATAAACTTTAAATTTACTGAATATTTAACCTTTTCTAAATGGAATACAGTTATTTAGTAAAATATTATGAAAAATTAGGAAATACTGCAAAAAGATTAGAAAAAGTTGAAATATTGTCAAAATTATTTAAAGAAGCAAATTCTGAAGAACTTAGTTTAATTGTTTATTTAATTCAAGGAACTGTTTTCCCAGAATGGGATGAAAGAAAAATTGGTTTTAGCTCCAGATTAATTTTGAAAGCAATAAATGCCGTTACAGGAGTAAATACAAATGATGTTGAAAATTTATGGAAAACTAAAGGAGATTTAGGGTTAGTTGTTGAAGAATTAATAAAAACTAAAAAACAAACTACTCTTGTTTCAAGAAGTCTTGATGTAAAAAAAGTATTTGACAATATAAGAAAATTAGCTGAATTAGAAGGTGAAGGAACAGTAAATAAAAAAATACAATTAGTTTCTGAGTTACTAGGAAATTCTAAACCTATAGAAGCAAAGTTTATTGTTAGAACTATTTTAGAAGAGTTAAGAGTTGGAGTTAAAGAAGGAGTAATTAGAGATGCTATTAGCAAGGCATTTGATATTGAAGTAAAAGAAATTGAAGATGCTTTTAATTTGACTGTTGATTATGGGGAAATTGCAACATTAGCCAAGCAAAATAAATTAAAAGATGTTAAAATTAAAGTCGGCAAACCTTTGAAATTAATGCTGGCTGTTCTTGTAAAAAATATTGCAGAAAGTTTTGAGGCTTTGGGAAAACCTATACAAGCTGAATTTAAATTGGATGGTTTTAGAGTAAGTATTCATAAAGACAATAATGATAATGTTAAATTATTTACAAGAAGAATGGAAGAAGTTACCAAGCAATTTCCTGATGTAGCTTCTATTATTAAAAATTATGTTAATGCCAAAGAATTTGTTATTGATTGTGAAGTTGTAGGTATAGATCTTAAAAATGGAAGATATTTACCTTTTCAAACTATATCTCAAAGAATAAGAAGAAAATATGATATTGAAAAAACATCTAAAGAATTTCCTGTTGAAGTAAATATTTTTGATATTCTTTATTATGATGGTACTAATTTAATGAATTGGCCTTTAAATGAAAGGAGACTAATGTTAGAAAAAATTGTAAAAGAAAAAAAAGGAAAAGTTGTGTTAACAACAAAATTAGTAAGTGATAATGAAAAAGCAATTAATTTTTTCTTTAAAGAATCTTTGAAAGCTGGAAACGAAGGTCTAATGTTAAAAAATGTTAATTCTGAATATATTCCGGGAAGATATGTAAATGGGTGGTGTAAGTTTAAAAATGTTTTAGAGCCTTTAGATTTAGTCATAGTTGGGGCTGACTTTGGAGAAGGAAAAAGAGCTGGAGTTTTAAGTTCTTTTATTGTTGCTTGTAAAAATGGAAATAAATTCTTAGAATGTGGGATGGTTAGTACTGGATTAAAAGAAATAGAAAATGAAAATGGAGTTACTTATGAAGAAATGACAAGATTATTGAAACCGTTAATAATCAGCCAAGAAGGAAGAAGAGTTTATGTTAAACCAAAAATAATAATTGAAGTTGGTTATGAAGAAATACAGAAAAGTCCTACTTATAATTCTGGTTTTGCTTTAAGATTTCCGAGATTTTTACAACTAAGAATTAATGACAAGCCATTAGATGAAATAAACACAATTAAAACTCTAGAAAAAGTTTATCAAATGCAGCGCGGAAAAAAATGAAACTATTTTTTTGAAACTATTTTTTCAAGATGTTCTATTCTAGCTTCACTTGTCCAGTGATAATTATTTGAGTTCCTTTTTCTCAAAAATTTTTATTTCTTTAAGTTTTTTTCGATGTATTGTTTATTATCTGGAGATCATAAATCTAGAAAACTAATAATATTTATAATTATATCAGAGTAAATTATTTAGTAAATTATGAAAAATAATATTTTTTCACTGGAAAAATTTACGAAAAAGTTTTAGTTTTTTATTTATCATACTTTTTTAAGCATAATAATCTTTATATAGTAGAACTGAACTACAACTTAGTAGGAATAGTTTATTGTATAAGAAGAGAGTGTATATCATACTTCAGTAGTTAAATTAAAAAAAGACGGGTGATACCTGGGAGGGTTTATTATGATTGTTAAGGAGGATTTTTTAAATAAATTAAGGCAATATTTTTCGCTAAATCTTTATGAAGTAAGGATTTGGACTGCACTTTTATCTCGAGGGGTGTCTACTGCAGGTGAATTAAGTGATATTGGTAATGTTCCTAGATCAAGAGCTTATGATGTTCTAGAAAGTTTAGAAAAAAAAGGTTTTGTTGTTATGAAGTTAGGAAAACCTATAAAATATTTAGCTGTTGAACCTCAAGAAGTTGTTCACAGAGTTAAAAAAATAGTTCAACAGATTTCTAATGAAAAAGTAAAGAAACTTGAAGAATTAAAATCGAGTGATGTTTTAGGTGAATTGAATTTATTGTATAAACAAGGTGTTGAATTTGTTGAACCTAGTGATTTATCGGGTGCAATTAGAGGAAGACACAATCTGTACACACATTTAGAAACTATGATTAAAGGCGCCAAGAAAAGTGTTACAATAATGACCACTAGCAAAGGAGTTTTAAGAAAAATTGAAGCTCTAAAACCCGAATTAGAAAGATTGTCTAAGAAAGGAGTTAACATTAGAATAGCAGTTCCAATTACTAAAGAAAATTTAAGTTCTGTTCAAGAAGTTGCTAAAATAGCTGAAGTAAGACATAATGAAAATATTAATGCTAGATTTACTTTAGTTGATGGAAAAGAAATTATGTTTATGGCATTAAATGATGATGAAGTTCATCCTAGTTATGACTTAGGTGTTTGGGTAAATACCCCTTATTTTACAACTGCAATGGAAACTATGTTCCAAAGCTGCTGGAAAGAATTTGAACCTGTAGAAAAAATAGCTAATAAAATTAAATAAACTTTTACGAAAAGTTTAATCAAAATAACTTTTTAAGAAAAAGTTAACAAAAATGACTAATTTTTTCTTTTATTTATTTTATATTAAAAACGAATGTAGTTTCCTTGTTGAGTTTTATAAACTACTACGCCCCAAAATTCATTTTCTTGATTTAAAAAAGATTGATTGGCCTGCATTAAAATTTTGGATAATTCACTTGCTGTTTCTTCATTTGAAGTATTTTGATAATTTGCTTTTAAAACAAAATTAAAATCAGATGATCTAGCTTTTTCTAAAACTTCTTCTAAATTAATATCTTCTTCTATTTTTATTTTTTCTAACTCTATTAAAAGTATTTCTAAATCAATTGGAGAATTTGAAGCTATTTTTAAAGAAGGAATTTGGTTTTTCAAAATATCTTTTCTTCCTTCATAATGTACAAATCCGTATGCTGTTCCGATTGTCATTTTTTAGTTTGAGTGACCTTTATTTCCTATGGAGAAATTTTTTTGGCGAACGCCACCCGACCAACCCCATTCGAGATATCAAGGTCCTCGTTCCAAGCATCCAGATCCAAGCCCCAGTTACGGTAGAGGACTCTTAATCCAATATCTTTAGTTTCTACAGGCATGTATAAATTTCTTGAACCTTTTTCTAATTCACTTATTGATGGAAGACCATTATCTGAACCAAAAGAAAATTTATGATTTCTTCCTGTTTGTTTTAAAGTTTCATGAACATAGGCTTTAGTTAATCCTGGCAACACTACTAACTTTACTCCTAATGGAAAAGATGCATCTGATTCTAATCCTGGATTTACTATTAATAATCTTTGTTCTAAATCTTGATTAGTTAAATTTAAATCTTGTTTATGCTGCTTTAGACTTTCTTTTAATGCATTAGCTTCTTTTGGATTACATCCTTTATCTGAAATATCATATAATATTAAAGCTAAATCTGTCCATGAAGTTCTATAATTTGGTAATTTATTAGATTGTAATAATGATTCTGATTCTAATGGTGTGATTGGGTATACTCCTAATTTACTTAATTCTTCATTTTCAAAAATTACTGTTCTATAAGCTGAACTTACTAATATATTTCCTACTGGAATTTCTTGATTTCTTCTTACGTTTGGAATTTTTACTTTTCCTTGATATTTCTCATTTACTTTAGCTGTTAAAGTTTTACCAAAATCATCGTTACTTAAGATGAAAACTTCTTTAGGCTGGTATTGAGAAAGATCTATTGGCTGGA
>Ga0209542_10019272_pt1 | contig 10947 bp, 12 predicted proteins | sample RifCSPhighO2_01_FD_184028 | JGI IMG/M metagenome (GOLD analysis project Ga0209542, IMG submission 184028) | Soil microbial communities from Rifle, Colorado - Rifle CSP2_plank highO2_0.1 (SPAdes) (version 2) | ecosystem: Environmental > Terrestrial > Deep subsurface > Rock core/Sediment ...
CATGTTGTAACCAACGAATTATATTTCAACGATTTTCTAAACTGGAGAGAAACAATTCAAAAATCTTCAAGAATTACAGTGAGAATAATTAACGACAAAACAAGAACTGAAGAGTCTAGATTAGGAAGTCTGGGAGACATTTATTACACTGTAGAGAAGGAGTATATGCAAGCCCCATTATTAATCATCGCCGGAGATAATCTTTTTGACTTCTCCTTACAGCCATTAATCCAGGATTGCAAAGCAAGAAGAGCAGCCATCGTTTCCTTATACCAGCCAGAAGACAGAGAAATCTTAAAGAAATTAGGCTCAGCTGTCATTGATGAATCATCAAAAATCATCTCATTCGAAGAAAAATCACAAGACCCAAATCCAGAATCCTTGGCAGCAACAGCAATTTACATGTTCACCCAGGAAACTTTAAATGATTTAAGACAGTATGTTCAGGAGAGCAATGACCTGGATAAATTGGGAAACTTTTTTGTTTGGCTGCATCAGAAGAAACCTGTTTATGGGCATGTTTGCAGAGGGAAATTTTTTGATATAGGCAACCCAGAATCTTTGGAAGAAGCCAAGGAAGCTTTTAGTTAACTCTTTTTATTGAAAAAATATATGTTCTATACATCGAGTTTGGCTTGAATTTTTTCTTGAATTCCAATAACTTATCCTCGCTCCCGCCGAAATTAACAATCTTGTACCCTTTGCTTTTCAAATAAGTTAAATCATCTAAATTTGCTATCTCACTTAATCTGTCGAGAGAGTAATCGATGAGCCCAAGGGAAGAATAATATTGCTCAGAATTTGGCACTCTCCAACCTGCTGTGATTGCTCTGTGTTTTCCATCAACAATCATAATCCTGGTTTCATCGAACCCTTTGAAATCTGAATCAATGATATTGAGATATTCTTGGTAAGAGGCGTGATTTGTGTTTCTCCTAGATTTTCTCCAGTCATGTACAATTCGTTTTAATTCGTCTTTCGTGACTTTATCATGAGAAACGAATTCGACCTTATGCTCTTTGTAAAACTTATTCTTAACGTTTCTCAAATTCTTAAAATCCTTCCCAGATAAATTTTCATCCCATTTATCCATTTCAAATAGGGGTAAATCAAGATAATAATTGACTTTCAAAGCCCTTAATTTCTTCTCTTTAAGATGTTTAAGCAAATCTTTTCTGGTATCATCAATAAGCTCGATTTTTAGTGTATCAGCTTTTAATTTGTTTAAAACGTAATCGGCAAACTCTAGCATGATTGTTGTTCTTTGCTCTTTCGGAGCTAGAACTTCCCGCATCACTTGCCAAGTTTTTCCATCTTTGAACTTGAATGCTAGGATACCCTGTCCAGAGAATTCAGCGAACATGGGTTTCTTCTTATCATCAGCAAAATTCAAAAAATGCTCATAATGATGCTCTTCACAGTTTCCATATTTCATAATGCACTTTCTTGCTATTGCTTCAAAGTTAGATTCGTATACCTTAAAATTCATGATGCAACAAATGAAAATTAGTATAAATACTTAATCATTCTTCATCAATTCTTCAACAATTGCAGCATACGCAGGTCGAGCGAGTAACAAACACCCCAATAGTAACCCCTACAATAGTTGTAACTGCAAATCCTGTAAATAATCCAGCGCCAGCCCAGAACAATGGAATCATCGAAGCAACAGCAGTTGCCCAGGCAACCATAATAACAAAGAAAGCCCGCTTTACTTTCTCTTTCCAGTTTACCTGTTCATGTCTTGTTGTTTCATCGCTGATAACAATCAAATCGTCAAATCCTGTTCCGACTGCTGCTAGAATTCCTGCGATTGCAGCTAAGTCCATATTTTGACCTGAGACTGCTGCTATTCCTATAATAATGAAAACCTCTGATGCAGAGGTTGCAACCATCGGGATTGCTATTTTCCATGTTCTGTAAACAATAAAAATGAAAATTGCAACAGCCAATAATCCTATTAAACCGATTTTGATTGCATTTCCAACAAATGCTGCTCCAAGAACAGGGCTTATGGATTTTATTTCAACAACCTCCAGTTTTGTTGGCAGGCTTCCTGTCTCCAAAATAGTCTGCAGTTTATTCATATTTCTATTGGCATCGTTAAATGCTTCTTCCGCTGTTAATCCAATACCTGGACCTGAAATGGATATGTCGATTGCTTCTTTGCCTTTTAGGTCAGCACCGATGTATAAGCTGTCGTAGATTTTACCATCTAAATAGAAGTCAAGCTTTTTGCTCAAAACACCTCTTCCAGATCCAGAGCTTAGATTTACTTCTAAATCTTTTGTTAATGCCGCATGTCTTTGAGCTGCTTCCTGGCTTAGTTTAATTGCAAATTCAAAATTACATACTTGGCCATTTCCAGAATCTTGGCATGTCCTGATTCCTGAGCAGGTTCCATCGTTCTTGCATACAAAGATAATGTCTCTTTCCCTGGAAACCTCACCTGTAAAGACTGTGTCGTTTCCAATTTTAGCCTCGAATTTACCTTGGCTTGCAACAAGATCTTTAACATCTTCTTTTGATGCTCCAGCAATCTCGACAACAATAAATCTGTTGCCTAGAAGATCTTTAGCATCTTTAACTTTGATATCTTTTAAACCATAGAAGTTCAACCTTGTGTTCATTGTGTCAAGGAGAGTTTGAAATTCATTGTCTGTTAGTTTAGTTTCAGGTTTTAAAATGACTCTTGTGCCTCCCTGTAAATCCAGTCCTTTTTGGATATTTGTCGAGGCAACCTGGTCAACGGCAATTCCTATATCTTCCTGGGTTTTTAATAGATAATATGTTTGTTTATTGGTAATAACTTTAATGCTTGAATTTATGGAAATGTTTTTTAGAGCAGAAACATAATCTTCTATATTGCTGATTTCTTTGTCATTTACCTGCTTGATAACTTCTCTGTCTACTGGCTTTAAATTATCTAATCTTCTTATCCCTGCATCATAAGCAGAGCTGTTTGCCTGGATACTAATGATTGCTGCACCATTGGTATCGAACTTTGGATGAATCCAGATGATTGATAATAGAATAAGGAGTATTAAAAACAAAATTCTTAATTTTAAAAATCCTTTTAGTTTCATTTTAATTAATCCCTTTCCTCTTGCAATACCCTATTAATATAGGGGCGTTCCATAGATAGGTTGAGATTAAATCGGTAATCAGAGCTATTAAAATAATCAGGAACATTTGATGCAATACTGGACTGATGCTCAATACTATACCTATAATCATTACGATAATTGTAGTCATTGTCATGGTTACTCCTGTTTTAATGCTCTTGACCATTCTTTCCAAGTAGCTTCCATCTTTTCTTTTAATCATCCAAGTTGTTAAAAGAACATCTGTGTCAATGCTGTATCCAATAATGAGCAAGAATGCGACTATTCCTGCACCTGTAATTTTAACTCCGAATAAGCTTAATAGTGCGAGAGGGAAGATAATATCCAAGAAAGCTGCTGAAATGACTGCTACACTTGGGATAAAAGTTCGGAATGCGATAGAAACACTAATGGCCATCATTATGAAAGAGAATAAAACAACAAGCAATAATCCTTGATAGAATCCTGAACTAAATTCTGCTTGAGTTATACTGGGGCTAAACTGTTCATCATTAAATTCTAGTTCATCTTGCAATAAAAGTTTTAAGTCTTTTACATCGTCTTCTTTTAAGTCTCCTATTTTAATATTAACCCCCAGGTTTTGATGTGTTGAAAAATCTGTTAGCTCTCTTACAGTGTAATCTTCATAGTTTCCAAGCAATAAGCTTTCAACCTTGAGGATATCAATTCCTGGCTTGTCTATTGTTACGTCTACTCCTCCTTTTAATTCGACATCTCTGCCAATAAATTCGCCTTTGGTGTAGTAGTTATTTATGAGAACACCTAAGCTGAAAATAAGAATTAAAATAGGAATAATCATTAATTTTTTGTAATGCTTTTCATAAAACTCTTCTACCTTTTTACTCATACCTATTGCCTCTATAAAAGGGTTTAAATAACTTCTCATCAGCTCTTTTTCATGCTTGAAATTCTAAGATTAACCCACAGGATAGCCAGGGATAAAAGAATTTCTACTCATCTTGGATTGACTGCGAGAGCGTTTTTAGCGGATAAGATGTATTATTCTGGTGAAAAAGACTCTTCTTTAGAATCTTCGATTGAGAAGATTAATAAGAAATTTGGCGGGCAATTTGTTATTGAGCATGTGAAAGATCCTGTTAAACTGGTCAAGGAGAAAAAGGTTCATGGCTATAAAATAATCCATTTAACAGTCTACGGATTGTCAATAAAAACAGAATTAGAAAAAATAAAGAAATTAAAAAATGTTCTTATTGTTGTTGGAAGCGAGCACGTTCCATTTGATTTTTATAATCTGGCAGATATCAACTTATCAATAACGAACCAGCCCCATTCAGAGTTATCTGCTTTAGCCATTTTGCTTTATGAAATTCAAAAAAATAAAGAGTTTTTTTATAAGGATGCTTTGCTGTCTATTCAGCCCTGCAAGCTTGGAAAGAAAGTGAAGAAACCTATTTAAGCAGGAATTACTCTTAGTTTAAAATGAGTTTCATAAGAAAATATCCTAAATTTACTTTTTTATTTGCTACTATTCTTTTAGCGTATCTATTCTTTAATGATTCTCATTTTGCCTGGCTAAGAAACTTCCTTCCTTCTCTAGGTTACCCAGGAATATTTATTACCGGAATGCTGTATGATTATGGGTTTACCGCAATACCTGCAGCAGCAATACTCATAATATTTTCAAAATTACCAAACATTGTAGTTGCAGGATTCATAGGAGGATTAGGAGCTTTCCTTGCAGATTTAATAATCTTTAAGTTCATAAGAATCTCATTTAACGATGAAGTTAAAAGATTGTCAAAGGAGAAGTCAATCAGAAAAATAAATAAAGCAATCCCAGAAAAAGTGAAAAAATATCTCCTTCCTGCTGTTGCTTGTTTTATTATGGCCTCGCCATTGCCTGATGAAATCGGCGTTACCATGTTGGCAGCAACGACAAAGCTTTCAGCAAAGCAATTCGCAGTCATCACTTATGTGGTTGACACGTTAGGTGTTTTTGCAGTGCTTCTTCTCGGAAAAGCATTTTTCTAGCGAGCAGAGTCAACGATTTTAATCTTATGCCCAATCTCCTTAGCTTCAACAAGGCAAACATCAAATATCTCAGCATCTAAATTCTCTCTTATCTTTGCTTTACTATACTTTCTTTGCTCAAGCCGTTTCTTCAGGGTTTTCAAATCGCATTTTATAATATAACATTTTTCAGCATATTTTTTAGGGAGATAATGGCTCAAATGCCCGTCAATAACCAGCTTTCTTTTGCTCTTTTTAATGAGCCCAATCAAAACTTTATTCAGGTTATCAGCATCTACAATCTTGCTTTTTCTTTTTTTGTCATAGCTCTTGCTTAGCTTATACTCCTCAACCAAGCTATTGACATCAACATATTCAGCTTTTAATTTTCCAGCCAGCTTCTTGGCAAAAGTAGTCTTCCCAGCTCCAACGCTTCCACTTACGATTATAGCTTTCTTCATTTTCTTTCCCTTAAGGTTTTCTTTTCTAAAGAAAAGCTTACTTTCTTCATCCTTCTATGCCAGCAAACAATCTATCATCATTAACCTTCCATAACCTAATCTTAGCCCCAGCATCCAGCCAGCCATGAGCATAATTCAATGCAGCAAAAGCATTTATTTTGTCATTCTTCTTGTTAAAGTGCTCAGCATCAGCAATATATCTGGTAATCGTATCAAGGAAAGCAGCTCTTTCCTTTTCCAAGCCTTTTTTGCATTCAGCTTTTTTTGCAATTTCTAAAGCATCCTTGCTCATTGAAAAATATTTCTTTAATTTTTCTTCTGGGATTTTATCCATAGAATTTAGTAAGAAAAAGCTCTTTTAAGGGTTTCTTTTTAGTGCAGGTTCTTTCTATATGCTTTTTCTTTTCCTGAAGGTTTTATTTTCGCAAAAAGAAAAGCTTCTTTTAGTGCAGGTTTTGCTTTTGGGAAAGAAAAAAGTGCTTTTAAAGTATTTCTTTTTTCCTTAAGAGTTTTCTTTTCTCAGCTCGTTTAATCTTTCTTTTTTTCGAGGCTTTTTCTTTCTAAGGGAAAAAAGTTCTTTTAAGAGTTTTGTTTTTTCCAAGAAGTTTTTCTTTCTAAGATAATTCTTTTTATAAAAAACCTCTTTTACACACTTATTAAAACTCAGCAAACCCCAGGTTAAAAGTAAAATAAATCCAATCGACATAGATTCAGCATAGAGGGGATTAATCTTGTAGACATCAAACGCAGCAAGACCCCTGAATATTTTAGCAAGTATAAAGAAAACGCTTGCACCCATAAAAATCTTCCAGGAGTTTGAGAATTTTCCATCAGTAAGCTTTGCAATCCCAAAGACATAAACAAAGCACACCACTCCAAGAACAATATTGACAGCCGAAGTTATCATAACAAACCCATTAATATTCATCCATTCTCACCTCAGATTTTTATAAAATCCTCCATACTTATTTTTTTATTGTGCTTTAGAAGTTTATTAAGCTTTCTATTATAATAAAAAATAATCACAATAAAGGATATTAAAACAATAAAAACCAGCCACAAAAACCAATTAAAAGATTTACTCTTCACAGGTTGTTTTTCAGCATTTTCAACAATAAAATTGGTGCTCGTCTCAGCACCATCAACATTCACTTTAAGAATATACCTCCCAGGTTTAGTATCATAAGGAAGAGCAAGATGAATCCCTGTATCTGTTCGGTCGTTGATAGCTATTGTCTTATCCAAAGACAGAATAACTTTTCCAGATTCATCAATCACAAACACTCTTACCATATAATCAGCCCTCTCCCCAGAAGAATCAATATCTATTAATTTTAAATCAGCATAAACCTCATCTCCAGGCTTTACAGACAAATAACCAAAAGGAAGTTCAATATCAGCAACAATCTTTGCATAGCCCAGAGGTAAAACTAAAAGAAAAAATACAATAAATGAAATCCCAAAATGGTTCATAAATCACCTGCAATTTTTAACAGCTGTTAATATTCCTAGGTTTATAATGTTTCTTATCAGCTTCTCTTGACAATAAACCCAGTATTTTTGATTTTAGCAGTTCAAACCATGTTAGTTCTGGTTCGTAAACATCAGGATTACTAAGAATCCTTGCTATGTAATTTGAAACACCTTTATCAACAATAACAACTTCTTTTATTGATTTAACATCAGCATGTTTAATTAATATGTATCTTTTACCAAGCTTCCTCCTAATCTCTTGATTAACTTCAATAAACCACCCAAATATTTTGTTATTTTTAATATATGTTTCCCCAATATACCCAACATCTTTTCCATCCTCTCCATATACATGCAGCCCTATGACTTCTTTTATTCTAGCTGAGTTTATAGGCATTAATCTCTTTTCAAATGATTTATCTTTTGAATAATTATTTTCTAAGATTGTTGCTGCTAGTTTTTTGTATGCTATTGCAGCTTCGCTATCTGCATTATAATCTACAACCGGCTTGTTTGATGAAATTGCCTTCAGCACGTTTTCATCATAAGGAACTTCTGCCAGAATTCTTGTGTTTAGAGCCTCTTTAATCTCCTTGCTTGTTAATTCATAATCTGTAAAAAGCATTTTATTCAGCACTACCCCTAGAATTTTTTTCTTAAGACGATGACTGTATTCTATACCTTTTGTTGAAGCTACAACCGAAGGCACTTCAGGATTAATAACCATAATCATAATATCAGAAGCACGCATAGCTGCTATGCTCTCTTGATTGAATCCTGGAGCAGAATCAAGCAGGATAACATCATAATCTCTTACTAGTTGAGATAATATAATATCGTAATAATTTGTTAAATGCCTTATACTCCCATTTATTGTTGATTGCTTATTCCCAAATTCCATCGAGATATCATTTGTAATTATATGGAGATTTGGTTTGTATTTAATAACTGCATTAGACACCAGATAGTGTTCATCCAACACTTCTTTGAAAGTAACCCTCTCCCCATTTATCCCAAAATGAAACCCTAGACTTGCTGTTGATATATTTGCATCTATTGCTAAGACCTTTTTGCCCAAGTTTGATAAAGCCACAGCTAGATTAGCTGTTGTGGTTGTTTTTCCAGCCCCCCCTTTTGGGCTGATGATTGCAATAACCTTACTTCTTTCTAACATATCTCATCATCCTCTCTTTTGTTTTATCAATAAGATTCTTTAACCCTCCAGGGTATACCTCAGCAGCATCCTTAATTCTTTCTGGTCTTCTCACCATGTTTAATCTTCTGTTATTATTCCCCTCAGAGTATCTGCCGTAGGATTTTAAGTCATCTTCAGTCTCTTTCCTACCCATGCTTGATTTTGAACCGCTTAATACCCTCACAAGTTTGTACTGGTAAAATATAAACAACACCACAATAATAACAAAAGCCCAAAGCAGGACGTAATTAAGGTTCAAGCCTAATGCCCCAAATAAAAATGGACTCTCAGTTTGTGGCTCCTCATTAACCTCAAACACATCAGCACCAGTGGCAATTCTAACCTCTTTATTGTCATAATAGGTAATCTTCACAGAAAAAATATATTTTCCCGGAGGAATGTACTTAGGAAGCTTAAACTCTTTTATTTTTTGAAATTGTGTTTGAATTACCACATTATCCTTTTCTTTGTCAATCACATCTCTGTCAAGATTCAAAATAGAATATTCAATCTCAGCATTTATCTTTTCAGTAGTCCCAAGATTATAAATTCTTACATCAGCCGCAGCAATTTTCCCAACTCCAACCAAACGATATTTTTCAGGAATGTCAACACTAACATCAAACAATGATAACCCTTTGCTGTCAATCTGAACAATTAAAGGAATAATCTCTTTAATCTCCCCTCCTTCAACAATAATCTTGCCAATGTATACCTCTGGCTCAAGATTCAACCCAGAAATCTTTACTTCAATGTTCTTTCCTTCTCCAGGATTCAAGTTAAGATTGTAAGCATCAGCACTATTTTCAATAACAGCAAAATCAACAGAAGGTTCAATCCTAATACTTAAATTCAATGGAAAATCTCCATCATTATAAATTTTTAAAAAGTCAGAAGTTCTTTCACCTTGTTTTAATCTAACCTTGATAGCCTTTTTATTTAATTTAATAGAAGATTTTTCACTTGTTATCTTTTCCCTTAATGCACTCCCTCCTCCCCCTCCAGAAGAGGCAGAAGAACCCCCAGAAGAACCAAGAGTTGTGGTTGTTGTACTTGTAGTAGTTGTAGTGGTTGTTGTACTTGTAGTGGTAGTAGCCCCAGGAATAATCCCTGTAACAAATTGAGAAAAATGAGTAATGATTGCATAAAATTGCAAGGGGTCTGTAGCTGCATTAATAACGATTGTTGATAATCCCCCCCAGCTTCCATTGCTGTCATTAAAAGTGTATAACCTTACATCATTTGCACTAAAATTACCCAATTGCAATAAAGAAAGATTAAAATAAATCCTAAACTCACCAGAACTAGCATTGGTAATATTCAATTCAAAATATTTAATGCTCTCTTGAACTTCATTGGTTTGAGGTTGGGAGGTATTCTTCCAATCATCAGGAAATGTATTCCCAAAAACAACAATGGTGGCAACATGGGCACTTTCATTCAGCCCAGAAATAACAGAAATAATTCTAGAAACAACAGGCTCGTTAAAAGTAATATTCCCAGAAGTTGCAGTGGAAGAATCATCACCTCGAATCAAGACAGAAACACTTAATGATCGAGAAATTGTCTTCCCAGTAATCCAAAACTTTCCAAGAATCTGAACAGGGTTCTCAGGGATTATAATATTTAAAAAAACAGAAACAGCAATTAAAACCACAAGCAAAGTTAAAACCCTTGAACACACCTCTTTCATCATTTATGAAAAGAACTCCATCCTTTTTAATCTTTCTTTTTACCTTAAGGTTTTTTCCATTATGTTTCTTTCGCTAATTTGTCTTTGACAAATGGCGCACCAAGGTTGTTCGGCAACCTTTGTGTTCCCTTAAGGCTTTTTCTTTTCTAAAGAAAAAGGCTTACTTTTTAGACTTTTTGCTCTTCTTTAAAACAGCATAACCAACCAAGATTAGCAGCACAATTATAGCAAGTGTAACAACTATTGAAGAAGTGCTCCATCCTTTTTCTTGAACTTCTTCAGCCAACGGTTTTTCCTCTTCAGCTAATTGTTCACTTCCAGCAATTGCATTTACAACAACAGGAATCTTTGTCCCAACACCAGTACTTAACTGAACCATCTCCTGCCCTTCTCTCTCACCAACCCCAATTTGATTTAGCTGAACCAAGATTGTGTATTTGCTTCCAACAGCAGCATCCCCGGGGATGATTATCTTTAATCTTAATTTTACACTTTCGCTTTTAGCAGGGACATTATAAACAGGATTATCAATCAAGCTGGCAATCTCGCTTCCATTTGTAATAAACGCTTTTAAATCAACATCCTCATCCCCGACCATGTTTTGCAACCCCAATGAAATCTCTCTACTCTCTCCAGGTGCAATGTTTAAAGGCTGCCCTTCCCAATAATCAGAAGTAATTCCAAATCCATTAGCATTAAAAGCCATAGCCCCAATTAGCAAAGCCACAATAATTATCATTAAATTTCTTCTTATCCTTCTTTCAATTTTTTTTACCATCTTCTCTTGAATTTTTTTCCCCTCATTTTTCTTTTTCCGAATTCCCTAACTTGCTTTCGGCAAATGGGGCACAATCTGTTTCATAGATTTGTGTTTTCTTTCTACAAAAAGAAAAAATCTATGACACAGCAAGCAGCCAATTGCTGATGTTGCTGAAATAAGCCTGCTTTGGAATTTGTGGAACTTTCTGTATGCAGAAGTATATATCCTCCTGCCCATTTCCAGCACTATTATTTCCTCTGGTTACATTA
>Ga0209542_10019273_pt1 | contig 10946 bp, 10 predicted proteins | sample RifCSPhighO2_01_FD_184028 | JGI IMG/M metagenome (GOLD analysis project Ga0209542, IMG submission 184028) | Soil microbial communities from Rifle, Colorado - Rifle CSP2_plank highO2_0.1 (SPAdes) (version 2) | ecosystem: Environmental > Terrestrial > Deep subsurface > Rock core/Sediment ...
CAATTGCCCCGACGATATTTCCTCCCGCGCCGCGTACTGCCTCGACGACTTTTTTGATGGAGCCGCCTGTCGTCGTGAGATCTTCGACGACGAGCACGTTCTTGCCCTTCACGATCTGATCGTAGCCGCGCTTGAGGATAAATCCGCCCTGCCCGTCCTTGTCGGTGTACGCGCCGTAGACCTCCTCGCCCCGTATCTCTGTAAGATGGTAAGCAACCCATTGCGAAAGGATGGCCGCGCCGATCGCGGGACCTACGACCACCTCGATCCGCCGGCTGGCGGACCTATCGGCAAATCTCTCGGCCATCGCCTTACAAAGGCGCGAGGTATCGTGTGTATAGGGATAGAGCGCATCTTTGTTGACGTAGGAATCGCTGTGCCTCCCTGAAGTAAAGACAAAGTGCCCGCTTCGGAAAGCGCCAACCTTTTGCAGCAGATCGAGTACTTCGGATTCAGTCATGGTCATACGAGCATACTATACTCCTTTCTTAATCCTCTCGTGAAGTTCTCGCGCTTTCTTTCGAGTAACGTCTGCAAAATCGTTCCCCCTCGACGCAAAAATAATCGAGCGAGATGCATTCACGATGAGGCCGCGATTACGACTATCAAGTCCATTCTTGAGCGTCTTTTCGAGATCGCCGTCCTGCGCTCCAATACCTGCAATCAGGATGGGCATGTCGCCTACGATATTCCGGACCTCTCCGAGCTCTTCCGGATACGTCGCGCCGACCATGATGCAGCAGTTGCCTTTCCCGTTCCATCGCTTTGCAGCCGAGCGCGCCACGTGTTTGTACAATTCCTCGCCGCCATCGACGGAAAGGTTTTGCAGCTCTCTCGCGCCCGGATTCGAGGTATGACAGAGCACAATGACGCCTTTGTCCTCGCGGTCAAAAAACGGTTTCAGAGGCTCCGCGCCCAGATAGGGGTTTACCGTGATAGCATCCGCGCGCAGGTACTCAAAGGCGGAGATCGCATACTGCTCGTTCGTGGAGACGATGTCGGCTCGCTTCGCATCGAGAATCACCGGTATGTCGGGCGCAACATCGAGAATGTACGCGATTGTTTCCCGCAAGGCAGCGAAGCCTTCCTCGCCGCGAGCTTCATAGAACGCGGGGTTCGGTTTGTAAGCGCAGACGATATCTTTCGTCGCATCGACGATGGTACGATTGAATGCGACAATCGTAGCGCGGGTATCTTCCTTCTGGGCCCCCTCGGGAATCTTTTCAAGCTCGCTATCGAGTCCCACGCACAAAAACTTGCCTTCGTCCCACTTCGTTTCCAGCAGCTCCCGGAAATCCCGCATATATTATGCGCTCCATCCTACCATAGACCTCGCACAAAAGAGAAAGCCGGCGGGACACAGGGAATTTTGCATTTTCTGGTGTGTCCTGCCGGCTTTGCGAAGCTCAGAACGTTCCAGGTCCGTTTTCTCTGTTGAGAAATCCGATTATCTCATCCATCACATCAGTCGTTTCGCGACCGTGCGTATCGACCGCAAAATGTGAATGTTTCTCGTAGAGCGGATGCCGCTCATCGTAAAGTTCACGCAAAGTTTTCCTGCCGAGGCCGATGATCGCGCGCGGTGGTTTTGCGCTTAGTCGTGATTCTATTGTCTCGTAGGGGACACGCAGGTAGATGATCGAAGAAATATCTTTAAGGTGCTGCAGTGCCTTGTCTTGGTAAACCACGCTGCCGGGAGGTGAAATGAGAAGGTTGTCTTTTCGCCTCGTCCCATTGATGATGAGACGCTCTTCTTCCGAGACGTACTTCTCTTCCCCGAACTCGTCCAAAATCTCCTGAATACCTTTACCGTACTTCGCTTCCCACAGATCCTTGTCGACATCCAAAAATTGCAAACCGAGACGCTCGGCGAGTTTTCGGCCGATGTGGCTTTTGCCCGCGCCGGCCATGCCGATAAGAGTGACATTCATATTATTGTCCGGTAATCTATCGCGTTTTCGCCCGGGCGGCAAGCCCGGTGAATACTCCCATTCTGCCGCGCGCGATGAAGCCGTCTCTCTAAAGCGAGATACAATGAAGCAATCACGGCATGAGAACAGAGAAGAGAAGAAGAAATGGAAACCACATTCTTGTCGATGTCTGGCTTATCGCGGCGAGCGTGCTCGTCGCGCTCGTGCTCGCGAGGACGCACGTGCTCACGCAGCTCCTTACCTCGACGAAAGAACTCGAGCTGCTCGGCACGCTTGTCGCGGGAATGTTCTTCACCTCCATTTTTACAACGGCGCCGGCGATCGCGACCCTGGGTGAAATTGCGCTCACGCAATCAGTGTATCTGACGGCGTTCGTGGGCGCGGTGGGCTCTGTGCTTGGAGACCTTCTGATTTTCAGATTCATGCGAGACAGGATCTCCGCCGACGTGTACGAGCTTTTACGCGAGGAGAGATTGCTCGGGCGCATGCGGAAGATATTCAAATTCAAGCACTTCCGATGGTTCACGCTCCTTGCCGGAGTTCTCCTCATCGCCTCGCCTTTGCCAGACGAGCTTGGTGTGGCACTTCTCGGCTTTTCAAACGTGAACGCGCGCTACTTTGTCATGCTCTCGTTCACCTTCAACTTCCTCGGCATCCTCGGCATTGGATTCACCGCTCGCATGCTCGCAGGAATATAGCGTTCACCACTAGGTACAGTACTGAAACATATGATTGAGTATTGTACACACATGATCCAGTTCAGATCTTTCCCTTTTCAGGATTTGCCGCGCGGATCTCTTTGCCGACAATCGATCCACTAGCGTCGATGTCGTAGACATACGCTTCGCCGATCCCGAATTCGAGGTTCAAGACTTCTTCCTCCGACAAGTTTTCCAAACGCTTCACGAGCGCTCGGAGCGAATTCCCTGATGCAATGAGTGCGATAGTTTTGCCCGCCTTCAGCTGCGGCAGAATTTCCTTTTCGAAAAACGGGACAGCTCGCTTGTAAACATCTTCCAGCGTTTCCCCTTTAGGAATCGGATGGTTCCAGCTTCGCCGAATTCTCTTAAATTCATCCTCGCCAACTTCCTTTTGAATTTCCCATTTATTTTTCCCGGTGTAGACTCCATAGTGTCTCTCGTTAAGCGCGGCATCTTCAGCGGTCGGAACGTTCCAGCCGAGCGTCTTTTGAATGATGTCCCACGTTTCCTTCACACGCTTCAGTGTCGAGGTGTAGGCACGGTTGATCGTGAGATCGCGCACATGCTCGGCAGTTGTTTTGGCTTGCTCTCTTCCCTCATCGGCAAGCGGAACGTCCGTCCAGCCTGTCCACAACCCGAGCGCGTTCCATTCCGACTTCGTATGCCTGATGAGGATCAGCTTTGCCATTGCGGAAGTTTACCCGAGCGCTTCCTTGCCCGCAAAGACGGCCTTTTTTCCAAGTTGCTCTTCGATACGCAGAAGCTCGTTGTACTTCGCCGTGCGATCCGTGCGTGAGACCGAGCCGGTCTTTATCTGCCCCGTCCCGAGCCCGACGGCGAGATGCGCAATGGTCGTGTCTTCTGTCTCCCCCGAGCGGTGCGAGATGACCGTTTTCCAGCCAGCTTTGTGCGCCATATCAACGGCATCAATGGTCTCAGAAAGCGTCCCGATTTGGTTGAGTTTGATGAGAACCGCGTTTGCCGCCTTTTCTTTGATCGCGCGCTCAAGGAATTTCACGTTCGTGACAAGGAGATCGTCGCCTACCAATTGGATGCGATGAGGCGACGCCTCATCGCATCCTAACTGCGCCGTGAGTTTCTGCCATCCGTCCCAGTCATCCTCGGCAAGTCCATCCTCTATCGATGTGATGGGATATCTTTGCTTGAGCTCTCCATACCAGTCGGCCATCTCCGCGGACGACAATTTCTTTCCCTCCTTCGGTAATGTATAGGCACCGGATTCAAAGAATTCCGAAGCCGCCACGTCGAGCGCGAAGACAGCGTCGGTACCAAGCGCGTATCCAGCCTTTTCTACAGCTTCAGCGATGAGCGCGAGCGCCTCCTCGTTTCCGGTAACTCGCGGCGCAAACCCGCCTTCATCGCCAACAGTTGTACCAAACGTTCTTTCCTGCAGAACTTTCTTGAGCGCATGGAAAATCTCCGAGAGCATGCGTACGGCCTCGCGGAATGTCGGGGCACCCACGGGCGCAATCATAAATTCCTGAATGTCGGTGGACTCCCAATTCGTATGCGCGCCGCCGTTCAAGACGTTGCACTGCGGGAGCGGAAGCAGCATGTCGCGTGGCTCTGATGAGAGCGAGTGCAGATATTCGAAGAGAGCGATCTTCTTCGAGTTCGCGGCCGCTTTCGCGGCCGAAAGCGACACCGCCAAAATAGCATTTGCGCCGAGCCGCCCTTTGTTCTCTTTTCCATCGAGCGCGATCATCGCTTCGTCTATCTCACGTTGATTCGATGCATCTTTTCCGACGATCGCTTTCGCGATATCGCCTTCTACATTTGCGACAGCTTTGAGCACGCCCTTCCCTCCATATCGTTTCTTATCACCATCGCGCAGCTCATGCGCCTCGTGCGCGCCGGTCGAAGCGCCCGATGGCACGATTGCTCGGCCGAGCGTCCCGTCCTCGAGGATACAGTCCGCCTCCACCGTCGGATTCCCTCTCGAATCGAGCACCTCGCGCGCTTTCAGTGCCTGTATCTTCATCGCGGGATTATAACGAACTTCGCCAAATAGTGCATTCAGGGATTATTGCGATAGCGATACTTAAGCGTTATTTGGAACGAGACAATGACGAACCCGATAACATTGACAACGACGAGAGGCATAGAGCCGAGGAAGAGCCCGTGCATACCCCAGAAAATGATGTTGAGCCACAGGAGCCACAGCATAAGCCAGGAAATATCCTCCACGCTCCTCGTCTTCAACGATTTAAGTATCTGCGGCAGCATGAACGAAACACCCGTGAGGGTCCCCGCGTATCCGAACAGGCTTGCAAAGTCCATTGACAAAGTATATCAAAGCAAAAACCATCCGCGCTCGCCCGACTTCGCCGAGGCTTCGTCGGACAGGCGCGCGAGCGCGGCGAGTTCGTTGTCGCGGTCGACGACGACCTTGATCTTCGCCGTTTCGAGAAGCGGTAAACCAGTAGGAGAGTCGTCGGCAACAAGGAGTGGGTTGCGCGTTGCGTCAATAAATTTACGCATGCACTTCACCTTTCCTTCGATAACAGGCCTCGGCTCCTCGATTACCTCCGTAAAGACGCCGTCCTTGAGCGAGGAGCGCACGCCAATAAGCTCACCTTCGATGCCGAAATGTTTCATTGCTGCACGCACGCACAACTCGGGCGAGGCGCTCACGATCCATACACGAACGCCCCTCTCTCGCACGTATTGCATGAGCGACAACACAATCGGCCGGCGAGCAAGCCCGCGCTCTACATGGAGCCCGTACAGCATTTTCGAACCAATGCGACTTCCCTCTTCTAATATCGCTGCGAGCGTCGCAGCTTCCGCTTCTCCGGGCGTAAACCCTGAAAACATCCGCCCGTTGAGTTTGTAGGCCGCATCAATTTTCCCCTCTTTCAAAAGCGCGTGATACGTCAGGAAAACCCGTTCATGGTAATTTGGCCCTTCTTCCTCTCCTAGAAGATAGCGATCATGCAGAAGCTCGCGATCGCAGAGGTATGCGAGCGTCGCCTCGGCAACGTCGTTTACGATGCACGTGTTGTCGAAATCAAAAACCGCAAAGGGCTTCGGTCCCGCCTCCTTGAGACGAACTTCGATCTCTTGAGTAAGAGCTTTCGGAAGCATGCTCTAGTTTATCTCGATATCGATGTGCCGGATGCTTGGATGCTTTTCGCGCAAGCGCTTCTCTATCTCATCTATCTTTTTTCCCATGAGGCGGGGGATCTGGTCGGCATAATCGGCAAGAAAACGCTTGAATTCCCCGAAATCACTTCGCACCTCCTCAAATTGCTCCTTCATCGAGCGACGCCGGTACGCCTCGCGCAGAAGTGCGCCACCATTGAATTCCACCTCGCACTTGATGCGATACACGCCCCAGCCGAGCATCGTCGACTTGAAATCGACGACCTTCTCGATGGCAGGATCGGCCTCAAGAAGCGCAACGACTTCCTCCTGCATCTCCTCGGGTATAGCGCGGCCCAAGAGATACGCGCGATTTTTGAGGATGAGTGTGATCGCGGTGAAGGCAAGAAGCACGGAGATGGCGATCGAGCCGAGTGCGTCCCACACGAGGTTCTCCGTCAGGTACGTCGCTGCGATCGCGGCGGCTGCTATCACAACGCCGAGAACGGCCACAGCATCTTCGAGGTATACGGCCAAGGTTATCGGATCCGCGAGTTTCAAACGCTCCAAGAGCGGTGCATCGGGATGAGCCGCGCGCAACGAGCGCGCGGCGATGCGGAACGTATACAGCTCAACGAGGAATGCGAACAGCAAAACTGCAAAGACAATGATGCTGAAATCGACCTCCTCGGGATGGAGGAGCGACGTGACTCCCTTGTAGGCAGTGATGCCCGCGCCAATAAAAAAGACACCGACCGCCGAAAGAAGCGCCCAGAAGAATCGCTCGCTGCCGTAGCCGTACTCAAATGTTTCGTCGGCCTTTTTTAGCGAGCGGCGAAGGCCGATGAGAAGCAGGATCTGATTGAGCGTATCGGCGAAGCTGTGTACCGCCTCGGCAAACATTGATGATGAGCCCGAAACGAGAGCCGCGCCGAACTTGCTTACGGTCACAACCGCGTTCCCCCCGATCGCTGCGACGACCGGCCAGAATCCTGACGTGTGTTGAAGTGCCATACGCGCATCCTATCAAATCGCCGTGGACGGCATCCTACTCGATTTGAGAGAGCGCCTTGATAAGCTCTGCAGACCAGCGGTAGATGTTGTAATCACTCACCGAGGCACGCATCACCTTCATGCGACGATGCTGTTCGGTCTTCGACATCGTGAGAGCAGCGCGAAGCGCGGCGGATGTTTCTTCCGCGCTATATGGATTAATGATGAGTGCGCCCTTGAGATCGTGCGAAGCGCCGGCGAACTGACTTAAGACGAGAACGCCCGCTTCGTCAGCGCGCGCAGCGGCATACTCTTTTGCGACGAGATTCATGCCATCGTGGAGCGAGGTCACGAGGCACGCGTCGGCGAGTCGGTAGAGTTCACGGAGCGCGGCGTGGGAATAGCTCCGGTGCTCGAATACGATCGGCTTCCAGTCGCGCGTGCCGAATTTCTCGTTGATGCGCTCCGCTTCTGCGGAGACCTGCGCCGCATACTCACGATATTTTTCGACAGACTCGCGTGTGGGTGAACCGATCTGCAAAAGAGTGATAGTCCCGCGATACTCCGGATACGTATCGAGCAAAAACTCAAAACCCTTAAAGCGCTCGGGAATTCCCTTTATGTAATCCATACGATCGACGCCGAGAACGAGATGTCTACTTTGAATGCCCAGGCTCTCCAGCATCGAGCGGTCGGGCTTCCGATGCATTTCCGCGATGCCCGGAAACGCGATCGAGGCCGGAAACGGCTTCACGAATGTTCGATGATCCTCACGAAACACCGAAAAATGCTCGAGGTCGATGCGCGATTCTACTTCGTTCCCCACGGTGTCGATAAAGTTGTTGCAATACTGCTGCGTATGAAATCCGATAAGGTCTGCGCCAAGCATGCCTTCGAGGATCTCCTTGCGCGACGGACAAATATTGAATTGTGCGGCGGAGGGCCACGGGATGTGCCAGAATATCGCGACCTGCGCGTCGGGGCGGCTCTTTTTGATGAGCGCCGGCACGAGCGCGAGGTGGTAGTCCTGCACAAGGACGATCGGCCGCTCAATGTGACGTATCTCCTGCAGAAGCGTCTTTGCGAAGAGGCCGTTCACTTTTTTGTACTCTCCCCAGTCCTCCTTCCGGAACTGCGGACGCACGTGGGCCATGTGGCACAAGGGCCAAAGCGCTTCATTGGAAAAACCATTGTAGTATCCCGCGACCTCTTTTGGCGTGAGCCATATACGCTTCAGAGTGTATTTGGGCTCTTCCGGAGGAACTTTGAGCTTGCCCTCCGCGTCCGCTGTCTTTTTGTCGGCATCGCCACTGCCGTGGGCGATCCAAGTCCCTCCACACGCTTCCATGACAGGCTCGATCGCGGTAACGACGCCGCCCGCAGGGACCGTCCACTCGATGGCATTCTTCACCCTCGTATGGACGTAGGGCTCGCCGTTGGAGAGCACGAAGATCGGGCGGTTTTTGAGCTGTGCCTTGGTGAATTCCTTTAATCGCTCCGCGGTCCAGGGAGAATCGAGCTTCTCCAGGCGCATGCGTGCTTCTTCGCTCGCCGCCGTGCGCGCCTGTCGCAGGCTCCTCGTCACCTTCGAGATCTCTCCCGCGAGCGGCTGCAAAAATCCATCGCCCTCCAGCGTATCGGCCGGCGTATCTCCCTTGCGGATGTCTTGCAAAGATTTCGCCAGCTTGGAAACGGAGCGGTAAAAAACCCATCGGACGAGAATGAATATCGCGACGGCAAAAAGCAGGATCTGCGAGAAGAGCCGGACCAGGCTGTTCCACCAGATGGAGCGGATGCTTTCATCTATGTAGGTCGCGTTCTGTGCAACGGTGAGCGCCCCGACGACGCGCTCATCGTCGTGAAGCGGAAGTGCGTAGACATAGTAGGTGGCTCCACCGCGGGAGACAAAGCTTCCCCGCGGCTCATCGCTGTCCATCACGTTCGCGATGAAATTCCGCTCTTCGGGAAGCGGGAGATTCTCCGACGCCGCGATGGCAAGGCCGGAGCTGTCGAAAACGCCGAGGCCCGCGAGACGTTCGCTGCTGACGAACCGCTCAATGATACGCTGCAGCGTGCTCGTCGCTCGCGTGTTGTATGAAGGCTCGATGCTGTCCGCGAGACTGTCGGCGAGCACCTGACTTCTCGATTGCAGGCGGGACGTGAGCTCAATCTGCTCCTGATTCGCCTGATTGAGAGCAGAAAGACCGACAATGAGACTGACAGCGAGTACAACGCCGGCCGTAACAAGGAGAACCTGGCGCATCGGTGGATGATACTCGCTACATCATCCGAATACAAATCGAAAACTCGATGTTCAGGCGCGGTCTTTTACTGACTTGTCCCAGATGCGTCGAGCATGTCAAGCACCAACGCTCCCCATGTGAAGCCATGCGCCCCCTGACCCTCCCCCGTTTCGGGATTGAAGCATTCGCGAAAGCCCGAACGTTCCAGAAGCGCAACGCTTTTTGCGCAGATTTCGGCCGCCTCCTTTTTGTAGCCATACCGTAAAAGTCCGCGGTAGATGAACCAATGCGGCGCCATCCACACCGGCCCGCGCCACGAGAAGCCGTTGCCATAGCCCTCCGGACGATACGCTCTTTCTTGTTTGGAGACCGTCCGTATGCCGAAGGGAGCATAGAATGTCTCCGGATCGAGCAGCTGCGTGTGCACCACGCGTTCCGCCTCCTCCGGCGTGTAGAGGCCAGCAAAGAGGGGCGCAAAGTGCCCCCATGTCGCCACGCGAAGCGGCGAGTAGTCGATACCCGAGGCAGACCAGTACAGGCCGTCCGCAAAGAGAAATTCGTGCATGGCGTTCGCGACGAGCTCGGCGTGCAGATTGGCGAAGTGCTCGCCGTCGCCGTGCTTCAGGAACGACGCGATGTGCCCGAGCGCGCGCAAATTCTCGACCAGTATCGTATTGAAGGGCACGTCCTTGACCCAAAAATAGTTGCGCATGCACAGCTCCGCATCGAATTTGCAGGCCGTGTTCGCGTCTATGAGCTTCTTGCGAAGTTCGAGATGGTCGTGAGAAGAAATATCATGCGCGGCCGAAAGCGGCGCATCGAAACGCGGGGAATTGTCCTCTCCGGACTCGTCGGGATTGATGATGCCGACGAGATGGTGATCGCGTGGATCACGCTTCTCGATCAGAAAGCGGTAGTAGGAAAGAAGTGCCGGATAGATAGACTCGAGGAACACCTGATCGGGGCTCCGGCGATGCACTTCCCACGCCGCGTACGCGATCATCGGCGGTTGCGTGAGCGAGCTCGTCCCTTCCACTCCCCAGCTGAAAAGGTGGAGAATGCCGGGCGCCCAATAAATGATGTGCGGCACCATACCGTTTTTGAATTGTTTGGAGAGAAGCGAGCGCAATTCGGCATGCGCGGATTCCGGATCGAACTGCGCCAAGATGATCGCGTGAAAGCACGAATCCCAGAGCCACTGGTAGGGATAGTGTTCCTTTGAGGGAACCGTGTATTGGTGGCCGTCCGTCGTGCGGCGATTTTCCTCGAGAAGTTTTTGTGCCTCACGAGCGATATCCATGCTGCGAGTATACCAAATAGGGATTTCTCACTTACTTGTTGAACAAAAGCGCACGCGCACCGTGGAGACCGGCATCGTCCTTCATCTGCGAGAGTCGTATTTCTGGCAGTGCGGGATATATCGCGGGCAGTTTCCCGAGCGCCGAAACGATCTCGCCTTTCCGGTACCCGTTCGCCTCGTTCATCATCGAGCCGCCAAGGACGACGACCTCCGGCGACCAGTGGAGAATCATGTTGTAAATGCCGGCAGCGAGCACCGGCGTCATTCGCTCGTACTCTTCGCGAGGTACATCTTTCGGGTGAACGCCGAAACGCTTTGAGAATGCCCCTCCCGAAGCGAGACTTTCCAGCGTTCCTGTTCCACTCACCTCAATGATCTGATGCCCGGCTTCGAAATCGTACACGCCGTTGTCGATTCGTCCTTCCACAACGCGCGAGGTCCCGATCCCCGTACCAACGCCGACATAGGCGACAATGCGCTTCCCCGTGCCCGCTCCATACACCGCCTCGCCGAGGGCGGCGAGATCCGCATCGTTATGTATCTGCACCGGCACGCCAAGTGCTTCCGCAAGTGCCTCACGCATATTGAAATTCGTCCAACCCTCCTGATTCGGCGCACGATACATCGCTCCCTCTGCGACGACCGCCGGGACGCCTCCGGCGGCTGATGAGAG
>Ga0209542_10019279_pt1 | contig 10944 bp, 7 predicted proteins | sample RifCSPhighO2_01_FD_184028 | JGI IMG/M metagenome (GOLD analysis project Ga0209542, IMG submission 184028) | Soil microbial communities from Rifle, Colorado - Rifle CSP2_plank highO2_0.1 (SPAdes) (version 2) | ecosystem: Environmental > Terrestrial > Deep subsurface > Rock core/Sediment ...
ATTGATAGAGTGGCGAAACTCCTATTTTTTCAAAGAAAAAAAGTGCGGCTTTGATCGGAAGTGCTGGAGTAGGAAGAAGTTTCGAGTTCGACTTCGCGTGCGCAAAGAGGGCTTCGAGATCTTGTCTTACGGTTTGAAATTCTTGTGCGCCTACATTAAACACGTCGTTTAATTTTCTACTTTTAGTTTCAATAACAAGACCAATAGCTTCAACCAAATCATCGACATCAAGAAGCTGATAACGGTTATTTCCCGAGCCGATGACCGGGATTCGTTTCCCGTCATGAATCCAATCAAATAAAATCTCAAAAACGCCCAGTCGTCCGGTACCGACAAATGTTTTTGGCCGGATTATGGTGACCGGGACTCCTTGTTTTATGGCCCGCCAGCAAGCCTTCTCTGCCTCTATTTTTGAATGACCATAGGGTCCTACGCCAACTAAGGGGTCATTTTCATAGACGGGATGTTTTTTAGGAACCCCATATACCGCGGTAGAAGAAATATATATCGTACGTTTTACCTTGTGTTTGCGAGCAAGAGACAAAATATTCTTGGTGCCTTCAACATTGGTGGAAATAATATCGTCGTGACTCCATAGGGGCAAACCGGCCGCCGCATGTATGATGTAGTCTTGTCCTTTTACTGCTTTTTCAAGAAGATATTTTTTCCGGACATCTATCGTCAGGAGGCGGTGCCTTTTACTATATTCGGTTGGATCGTATTTGGCGATATCTATCAACGTGATGTTTGCGTTTTCTCTCTCAAAGTATTTAACGAGATGAAGCCCAAGAAATCCTGCTCCTCCCGTGATAAGAATATTCATAGTATTTAATTATAATGCTTTAACTCGTAACTCGCCTGCCTGTCGGCAGACAGGTAATTTACAAACTGATAGACTGATTCAGTATCTTACCATATTCGTTACGAGTTTTGGGCGTAGTTTTGTTATAAATGCGTATCGTGGGATGATCAAACACCGTCCATGTTTCTTCTGCAGATTCGTCATTGAGCATTGGCTCTTCTGTGTGTACTTGTTTAAATCCCAGCCTTCCATCAAATAGCGCCTCATAATAGGCATTGATGACCGGATATTTCTCAGGAAACCTCATATGATTGGCAAAAATTCTTCGAGAAGGAACAAAGATATAGTCTGCTTTTTCTAAATGGATAAGAAGCTCTTCGTAACGGGTGTTTCTGAGTGATGGATGATCGAGTTCATAAAAATTAAATGAGATGACGGTATAATTTCGCCTGCCTGCCGGCGAGGCAGGTATTTTGCCCACAGGTATGTCGACGACGTTTGCTGTTTCGGATAGAATATATGAACCTTGCGGAATGTTTTCATATATCCACTCTGAAGCCTGAACACGCGTATCTTTCCGGGCATATATCGTGTTAAATCGTATACCCGGAACGAGACTATACATAATAATCACTATGAGAATGGATTGATAGAGAAACTGATAAGACTTATAGTTTTTTTCTACATATTGTGTTAGCGATGGAACGATCGAGCCTGCTGTAATAGCAACAAATACAGAAAAAAACGGGAAAAGTGGAGTCAGAAATCTAGTCCATTTTACATACAATATGCTGTTGAAAATGAGAAATGAAAAGAAAGAAACCAGTAAAATTATCAGAATCATCATCTGTGTTCTATTTGCAGTATGGAAGTGAAATAGGTCTTGTATTGCTTTAAATAGAGCATATAATAAAGAAATACTACCGATTACAAATAGTGCCCAACCTAAGGTATACGGAAATATATGGGTAATTTGAAACAAGAAAGGAGTGGTGCCTTCAAATTGGCGAGTATAAAACACATCAAGACCTTGTGCTACATTGATTTCGTATCTTATTGAATCACCAAACTCTTTATAACTTATAAGGTTATGAGGAGATGAAATACTATAGCCGAGCAAAGTCGAAACGACGACGAGAAGAACTAATAATAGTCGGTGGAGTAAAGCAAATCGCTGCTTCTGGGCTCGAATTCGATTCAGGTATAGAAGTATCGTCATCCCAATAGACACAAAAAAGTACACAGCGGTGAGTTTAATCCCGACAGAAAGTCCAAAAGAAATTCCTAGCAAAACGAATAGACGACTGCTAGAGACGAAATCTGATTTACTTTGAACTATTTTGATACAAAAAAACAAAATAAGAAGGAAAAAGTAGGTCAGCAAACTTTCTGTAGTACCAAAATGTGCAGCTTGAATTAATCCGGGCGTAAACGCAGTAAGTAACGCAGCAAGTAGCGCATATTTTTCTGATGCGATTGTTCTCGTTATCCGGTATACCAAATAGACGCTTATGACGCTGGCAATTGCTGACCAGAAGCGCAAAAAGAAAATTGCTTCCTGAAAGGTTACGTCTTGTAATTTGTAACTTGTAACTTGTAACTCCGAATAAGAATTGAGCAGGTAATGAAAAAACAATTGAATATAGTTTGCTATTAATGCTGAAAAGAAAGCCAAATACAGTGGTAGTTGCCCGTACGCAAAAAAATCAGGATGGAGTCCATTCTCAAACGTCATCTGTGCAACCGAACGTGCCATGTTATTCTCATCCGGATGGAAAAAGTGCCCATCACCCCACATGAGGTTGTTAAAGCGGAGAAATGAAGCAACCATCAGGATCAATATAAGGAGAATCTTTTGTTTCACTATGTTCTTTGAATCTTTACTCCACCAGCACATTCGTAAATAAAATTACCATGGTGCCCCACAGAGCAAGCGTAATAATGAGCGTTTTATCACTGGTTACAATTCGTTCAGGCGCCTCACCCGCGGTTGCACCCTCATAAATGAGCTGGGCATAGCGCATAATACCGACAATAATAAGAGGAAGGGTAGTTACCATGAGCCACTTACGACCAATGAGAGCGGGAAACGTAAGCTCTAAAAATTCGTTTAAGAAGGGAGTAAACCGCTCGGGTTCTGGTATAAAGGTAAACATGGCATAGGCAATTATGGTGCCCGTTGCAAACGTTGAGTTGTAAAAATCAAGAAGCTGTATACGATAGTGTTCAAGTGCCGGACGTGTTTTACCGCCGGTACTCCGCAGTTCCGATCGTCGTTTACATGAGGCAATAAACAATGAAAGAAATATCACGCTGAAGGTCAGCCAAATCGGAATATGCAAACCAGTCAAAACTTCACCGGCAAACACGCGAATCATAAATGAGCTTGCGATGAGCAAAATGTCAAACAGTGCATGCTGTTTGAGCCAAAGCGTATAGCTTATATGAATAATGACAAACACGAGCGATATGACAAAGAAGCTAAAACTTAATAAATACGCGCTTAAGAGTCCCAGTACGAGTAGTAGCGCACAGAGTACCAATCCTTCTGATTTTGAAACAATGCCGCTTGCCAACGGGCGCTTTTTTTTCAGTGGGTGACGCCGGTCAAGATGAGCATCGACGAGATCATTAAAAACGTATGAGGCAGAGGATAATGCACAAAAGACGAGAAATCCCGCGGTCGTTTCTATAAACCGATTGGGAGTAAATAATTCACCGCTAAAAATAATGGCGGCAAAGAGACTAAAGTTTTTAATCCATTGGTTTACTCTCACAAGATGAATGATCGCGGTTACCTTTTTCATATATCTGACTTTCTTATTGTATACCTATCTTGCTGATTTGTCCCGATTCGTTCTTGACAAGTAGAAATCACTATGCTACACTCGCTTACAGCTTCAGACGAACATCGTCATAAAGGATTTTATCTTCATGGATACTACAAAACTAGATCAATCAGTTTCTGATATTGTTGGCGAACCTCAGGATTCAGAAGAATATCTCCATACGCGCGACGTTCCAACGAAAAGACTTTCCGGCATTCTTGATATTATGCCGGAAGGACATGGCTATCTGCGGCCTCATTTTCTACCGGACACCAACGAAGATATTTATATTTCCCAAAGTCAAATTCGTAAATTTTGGCTGCGGCCCGGTGATCATGTCGCCGGAGTAGGTCGTCCTCCGAAGGAAAATGAGCGGTATCATGGTTTGCTCAAAGTTGAAAAGGTAAATGATCAGCCCGCGGAAGAATCGAAAGATCGTCCTTGGTTTAATTCATTAACTCCTATCTATCCCGATAAACAGCTTATCCTAGAGACCGAAAAAGATATTGTTAGCACTCGCATTATAGATTTGCTTGCTCCTATAGGATTTGGCCAACGGGGCTTAATCGTTTCACCTCCAAAGGCTGGTAAAACAACAATTATCAAGGAAATCGCCAATGGAATAACCGTCAATTACCCAAAAGCACATTTGATGGCAGTCCTCATTGGAGAACGTCCCGAAGAAGTAACGGATATCCAGCTTTCAGTAAAAGGTGAAGTAGTAGCTTCAAACTTTGACGAAAGTCCTGAGCGCCAAACCAGAACGGCGGAAATTGCTCTTGAACGGGCAAAGCGAATGGTTGAAATTGGTAAGCAAGTAGTGATACTGCTTGATTCTATTACCCGTTTGGCACGAGCATACAATTTAGTCGTAAATCCATCCGGGCGTACTTTGTCAGGAGGTTTTGACCCAGCCGCACTGTATCCGGCAAAACGATTCTTGGGTGCTGCGCGAAACTGTAAAGACGGCGGAAACTTAACTATTATGGGTACCGCATTGGTTGAGACCGGTTCTCGAATGGATGACCTCATCTATGAGGAATTTAAAGGAACCGGCAATATGGAATTGACTCTTGACCGCCGGCTTCAGGAGAAGCGCATATTTCCGGCTATTAATATTGAAAAATCAGGTACTCGTCATGAAGAGCTATTGCTTTCTAAAGAAAATATGGCGAAGGTAGTTACGCTCAGAAACATGTTGGCACTTCTTAATACACCAGAAGAGAAGAGTGCGGTCTTACGTGAGCGCTTGCTTAAAACAAAGAATAATAAAGACTTCCTCGAAACACTCAAGCAGGGGTAAACTACTAGATAAAAAGATCAAATGATCAAGGGATCAAATCAGCAAAGATCAAACTTGAAGAGAGAAAACATCTTTGTCATTCCCATGAAAATGGGAATCTCTATAAACAATTGTATAGATTCCCGCTTTCGTCGCGTCTGACGCGATTCGCGGGAATGACATTGGAAAATACTGAATAGTTACCTATTTAATTTATTGTTTGTTCTCTTGATCACTTGATCTATTGTTGAATTGCTTTGTCTCGTCTGATATACAAAGAGAGTATTTTGATATAGTTAACGAAAGATTTTATCAAGCCTAATGTTACCCTTTGATACAGTCTTTCAATCTTGACGATGTTGAAGTCATCTGGTACAGTTAGTGATTAGTTTTATGAATTGGATACGCATCTACCTGCTTAAGTCACTTTACACCCTCCGCTCAGACATAGCGCTCTTTTTTTATGATTTAACGATCTATCTTCAAAAACGTCTCGGAGGATTTGGGAAATTATTTGAAGACTATAAACGATTTCTCGTAGAATTATTAATGGCAAAGAGAGGACGCTACCAAGAATCCTTTCTGAATACCTCACTATTTACTCTCGTCGTATCAGGAGTTATAGCTGCCCCCTATATTTCATCTCAATATCCCACGCTTGCCGGAGAAGGCGAGGTTCTTTCAAGTGTTGCTCCATTATCAGCTACGGTTACTGATCTTAACTTTGACCAAATGAGCATGGCTACTCAAGAGAGTGTAAAACCCCGTGATCAGGTCATTGATTATGTCGTGCAGTCGGGAGACACCGTGTCGAGTATTGCACAGAAATTTGATATATCTGAAGATACGGTCCGGTGGGCAAACAACTTAAAAGGAGCAAATCCGGTCGTCAAGCCCGGTGAAATTCTCAAAATTCCTCCCGTGAGCGGAGTCGTCCATAAAGTACAACGAGGCGAAACCATTTATTCCATTGCCAAAAAATATCAAACAGAACCACAGAATATCGTGAACTTTCCCTTTAATGATTTTGTTGATCTTGAAAACTTCACGCTCTCCGTATCGCAAACGCTCATTGTTCCCGACGGAGTCATCGAAGAGCCTGATCTGCCGGCGAGAACATCGCCGCTTCGACCGAAGGCGCCTGAGTATTTGGCGAAGACAAGTTTAGGACAATTACTCTTTCCAACGACTGGATCAATTACGCAACAGCCGGTCTGGTATCATATGGCTCTTGATATTGCAAATAGAGCTGCTCCTGACGTCTATGCGGCAGAGGCAGGTACGGTATCATTGGCCACCTGTTATCAGTGGGGATATGGTTGTCATATTATCGTCGATCACGGAAATGGCATGCAAACACTCTATGCTCATTTATCCTCATTTTACGTATCAGCAGGTCAGTCGGTCGGCCGCGGTGATGCGTTAGGCCGCATGGGTTCGACCGGAAGATCCACCGGTACTCATCTCCATTTTGAAGTACGAAATGGGGGAGTAGCTATCAATCCGTGGAACTATTTGCAGTAAACTTACCGAACGACTCTACCGTGAAAGAAAGAATTATATGAAGTAAGTGGACCGTGGGAGAATCGAACTCCCGCCTCCGCAATGCGAATGCGGCGTATTACCACTGTACTAACGGCCCCTGGGGGAATTATATCAGAATACTCAGAAAACTCGGCACGTCAGTATTTCAGTCGAGAAATTATGTCATACAGATATTGATTATTCTGTGGGAGCAGGAGTTGGTGACGGTTCGTTTAGTTGAAAATTACCTTCTTCTTCAGTACCGGCACTTACCGTTGCTTCACCGGCAACGTCTTCGGGGAACGTAAGTTCAGGTCCTTCTTCTTCAGTGAGTTTAACATTAGTTTCTACTTCTTGACCGGTAGCATCCTCTGGATTCTGTAATTCTTCAAGGTTTCTTTGATCTTGTGCAATCTCTTCGGGCAATGCATCCAATTCTGCTTGTGCGGTCTGAAAATCCGGCGAGTTAGGATCAATTAAGGCTAATGTCTGATTATATGCCAAGCGTGCTACCTGAATATTTCCCAGTTCACGGTTCGCATTTGCCAAGTTGTACCAAGCATTTGCAAACTTAGGATGTAGCTGCACCGCTATTTCAAATTGACGTGCGGCAGGTTCATAAAGTTTTAGTGCATAGTAAACCTGTCCAAGGTTAAGTCGAAGTACGACATTTGTTTGATCGAATGCTATGGCTTGATTATATGATTGTACCGTCCAATCCGCGGCACCATCGGCTGCCGTAATAAGATTTCGATAAATCGTGCCGAGATTTTCCCATGTAGCAGCTCCCGGTCTTAATTGCACTGCCAATTTACCGTTATTAACCGATTGGAGGACGAGCTGAGTTACCGTCTGTATATCTTCCTCAGTCGGTTCTTCTTTTTGTGAAATAAGATTAGCAAGAGCGAGATTTGTTCTTGAGAAGATTATCCGATAATCTGAGTGATAGGGATTGAGCTCAATTGCTTTTCTCTGTAAATCATATGTTTGTTGATTGTTCGGTGTTGCGGCGCTCAAAATACCTTGCGTCATAGCCATTTCGGCTCGATAACCCAGAGAACTGAAATAGATGCCGGCACCCGCAATAGCTACCAAGAGTATTGCCGTTACTGCAGGTACAAATGAAAAAGAGGGAAGTTTTTGATTCTCAAGACCGAGTGCATGGGCAAGTGCAGCGTGTTGATGCGTATTTGATGTATCGGGAAATGAAAGCTGTACGGCATTTCGACTCGTCATGGCCATAAGGAATAGGAACAGGACGGCAAGAATTAATACATTGTGAGAGAAGACGGCGAGCGCAATAAGAGATACGATAGCGCCCAGAGATTTATTTTTATGTCGAACCGTAAAATAAATCAAGAGAAGGAAAGAAATAAGACCAACAAAGCCTGTTTCCGTAAATAAATGCAGTAGGTAGTTTGAAGCACTGCTGAATCGGATATTCCATATATCAGTATTATTTAATCCTGCAGGTCTTCCGATCGTGAATGCATTAGTATAATTGCCCGGACCTACACCAAATAGTGCTTGGAGGGGCACTTTAATATTTTCGGCTGCGATACTCCACGATGCAGCAGTTGGAAGGAATAAAGGTCGTGATTCATCTTGGGTGAGACGAAATGCATTGACGACAAACCCAGCAAGTATAATCAAAAATGCGGCGCCGAATATGACCAACCTACTTATTTTCTGCTTCTTACTCATAATCAGCTCTTTTGCCGTTGCGGCAGAGACAATACCCAGAAAAATAGTCGCAGTCAAGAGCGGTCCTGCAGGCGTTACATTTGGATTCTTAAGAATAGCCGGCAAAGGGAGTGTATTGAGCAAGCCAAACATATTTGCAATGCTGTATACAGCAACGAGAGCTGCAGACGCAACGAGGGGAATGAGTACATCCCGCGTTGATTTTATAGGCGTCAGTTGAGGAACAATAAAATAAAGAATTGCCAGTGAAATAATCGTGCTGACGCCGCCGGGTTGTAAAAGAGCTTCAATTTTATTAGGGCTCATGACGATAAGAGAAACTACATAGGAAGCAACCAAAGCGAGAACGGCATAATGCATCTGATCTATATGAAGCGTTAATTTTCGCTCTTTAACTGATTTGGCGGCATATACGATGAGTGCTGCCATACTCAATCCAAAGAGCAGCATGTTTTTATTGTAGTCAATGAAATCGCGCGTAACCGGCAGAAAAAACAGCGGTATTAGAAAGATAAAAAGCTGGATAATTAAAAGCGGTCGAAACTTCATGGACCCAATATTAAATTGTTTTGTCTCTGCTGTCAATAGGACTTACTGAATCAGATTGCATAACAAGCTACATAATCATTTTGAGTGAAGATCACACACCGTTTGAAATCGAATCGATGTTCTCGTTTACCAAATCGGACCAAAATTGGTTTATTCTCTACTAACGTAATAAGATTTGCATGTTGAGACAAGATGTCAAAGGGGCCCTGGCTGTTCTCTGACGAGACTGAATCTGCTTTTCCATGCCACACAATTTTTTCAGGCGTGTTAATGGTGACGGTTAACATATTTGTAACTTATTTGTTGATAATTCCTAATTCAGAAAGACTACCTATATTGAGTAATTGATCAGCATTGACCATATCTACCTGGCCATTGATAATACCCGTTATATCAACAATTGTCTGTTCTTTTGGCACATATACTCCCGGTCTGCCAGTTTGTAACTCGGTTGTAAATAAGGGCTGTGTGAGATAGTTGAGTATTTTTTTGGTACGCTGATACATGATCTGGTCTTTTCCGGACAATTCACGCTCACCGACAATCGTGACCACGTGTTCGAGGCGTTTGTATTGACTCAGCATTTCTTTAACCGTGGTAACCGCGGTATAATGAGCTTCTCCCAGAATATCTTTGTCAATGCTTTCTGAAGAGGACAATAGGGGATCGACCGCAGGATACCGGTGTTGAGCCGCAATGCTGCGTGAAAGTATAACGACGGCGTCGACATGATTCATGATAGTTGCCACACTGGGATCGGTTAATTCATCAGCAGGTACATAGATAGTCTGTATAGAAGTGATAGATCCACCCGCTGTGGGTAATAACCGGTTTTCAAAGGCAGCAATTTCGCTTTCGAGAGTGGCTTGATAACCCAACTCCGACGGAATCACTTCAAGGAGTGCTGACAATTCACTTCCTGCCTGGACAAATCGGAATACATTGTCGACGAAAAAGAGAACGTTTTGTTTTAGATTATCGCGAAAGTGTTCAGCAATCGCCGCAGCCGCCCACGCTACTCGAAATCGAACGGCAGCATTTTCATTCATTTGACCGAATACTAACGTTGTTTTATCCAATGTTTTTGTTTTCTCCAGGTGTTTCCACAATTCATGACCTTCGCGAATACGCTCACCAATACCGGCAAATACCGATACTCCTTCGTGTTTGCCGGTTATATTTCTTAGTAGCTCAGTCATCAGAACCGTTTTTCCGACACCAGCGCCGCCCACGAAACCAATTTTCCCGCCGCGGGGAAACGGTGAAAAGAAATCAATAATCTTTATACCCGTCTCGATGACTTCCGTTGACGTTTGAATCGCTCGATAGGTCGGTGGCGAATGATAGATCGGTATAAGCGGAGCATCCGTTATGGGCTCTTTTTCATCTTGAGGTTCTCCAAATAAATTTAATACGCGGCCGAGTGTTTTTTCTCCAACAGGAATGATAAGAGGTTTTTCGGTAGAAACAATTTTCATCCCGCGATAGAGAAGTTCGGCTGAAGAAAGAGAGAGACAGGCTACTGTATTGTGTCTATGATATGAAAATACTTCAAGTCGTACTTTTTGGTTCTCAGGAGACGTGAGGACGTGATATTGTTCGGGCAAGGTCCCCGATGGAAAGGACACGAGAACAATTTGATCAAGAACAGCAGAAATAGTTCCCACAATATCGTAATTTATTGGTGATGGTTTTGTTGATTTTGTTTTCGCCATTTCTTTAATTGTCCCGAAACTGCTACTAAATTTGCATTAATCTTCGATCGACGTTCCCTGCGTTCTTGCATGTACAATTTTTTAAGCAACCCTTTTGCATCACGTTCGGCCGTATCCATGGTTATCAAGCGTGTGGCAGTACGCGAAAGATTCGTTTCCAATAAAACTCGAGCAAACAGCAAGTACCGTACTTGCTGTTCAAAAAAGGACAAAATCTGAGGAAGTTCCGGTTCAAATATATATTTTACATCGGGGGGGACTTGACTATTTGATTCAGGTGAATGAGTTATATCAATACGGTCAATCATTTGTTTTAACATGCTAATATATTTAGGATAATAGACAAATATGCGTTTATATCGTAAAGAAAGTCCAAGAAACTGGTAGATTTCTTCAGGTGTTGGCTCATCCAGAGAAAAAGCCATCGATATGAAAGGCGATGCCCCGCCCATACTTCGCGCATACGAAATACCCATCGCACCGATTATCATGCACTCAGCTTTTTGGATACGTGCGTCTTTGATCATGGTGTCTACGGCG
>Ga0209542_10019281_pt1 | contig 10944 bp, 14 predicted proteins | sample RifCSPhighO2_01_FD_184028 | JGI IMG/M metagenome (GOLD analysis project Ga0209542, IMG submission 184028) | Soil microbial communities from Rifle, Colorado - Rifle CSP2_plank highO2_0.1 (SPAdes) (version 2) | ecosystem: Environmental > Terrestrial > Deep subsurface > Rock core/Sediment ...
TAGATTTGAATACTCGTATTCATGACCACGGACGCCTGAAGGCGTCCGTGGTCATTGTATATGAAAATGGGTGAAAAGGGAGTTTCGTAATTCACAGTCTGAAACTCACAGTCTACTGTGAGTTTCAGAGACTCACGGAATTCGAGTGACAAAGACAAAACCGCCGAGGTAGTCGTCTCTCGGCCCTTATTTTTCTTAGTGATAATTACGGAAGAAGCTGGTGGAGGAGATTCCGGAGCGTTCCGCGGGCTTTTCGTGCGATATCAACGCCCAGCGTTGCTTCTTCGTCATCCTGCGAGAGTCCGATGCGACAGAGTCCATAGGCGACAGACCAGGAGGCGTCCTTTATCGGTTCGCGCATACTGCCGCTCCAATTCATAGATGCGATGCGGGAGGGGAGGGAAAGGGCGGCCTTTGCGAGTTCTTCGAGAACAGCGATGCCCGAGCCGCCTCCCGTGAGGATGATGCCGGCAGGCAAGAGCCCGCTTCTTCCGATTTTTTTCAGGTGTGCCTCGATGAGATCCAGAATATCAGAGAGGCGCGCCTCGATGATGTCGTCGAGTTTTTTCTTTGGGAACGTAGTGCCTGTGATGGCACCAAGCTTTATCCGCTCCGCTTCTTCTAGGGGGATTTTGAGCCCAAGCGCGATATCATTGGTGATATCGTTTGATCCTATCTGGAACGTCTCGAGGGAGATGGGGATATTATTTTCAAAAACCACGATGGAAACTGTTTCGGCGCCAATGTTTGCGAGAACGCTCCCGGCGATCTTTTGCTGTTTAGTGAGCGTTACCAAGCTTGCCGCCAGAGGGGCCGCAATCACCATTTTTACTTCGATCCCCGTATCCTCCACGGCCTGTTCAAGATCGTAGAGATGATTTTCGAGAGCATTCACGAAGAGCACCTTCGCTTCAAGCTTGCTCGCCTTCATACCGACCGGCTTGCTGCCGAGTACCGGTTTCCCGTCGATTCGGTATTGAACGGGTATCGTATGAATGACGCGCCTGTTGATAGAGGTGGATTGAGGGATGTTCGCGCGCGCCGCCTCGATGACCTGCGTGACATCGAGATCGGTGATTTCGGAGTCGGCACGCGAAACGGCGACGGTTCCTGTTGTCGTTACGGATGAGAGCCCTATGCCGCCCACCGAGAGGTACGCGTTACGCACGCGCAATCCTGCAGCTTTTTCCGCTTGCGCAACCGCTTGCTTGAGGGCTTTGGTGACGTCGGTTTGATTGATGATGTAGCCATGGCGAAGACCTTTTGATTCCCCGAATCCTGTTCCGATAATCTTAATAACGGTACGGCTTTCCAGCCGTTCTTCTTCAGCGATCATGATCTTGACCTGGTAGGTCCCGATATCTATCCCAACAGATATCTTTCGTGCCATATTTCAAATGAGGACGTCAGGGACGCAAAAATGCCGCGTCAAGACGTTTTTCCTCAGCTTCCATTCTACTACCGTGTCGGTATCCCTTCAAATGCAACAAACCGTGGATAAACAGGAATCTCATGAATTTCGCAGGTGTTCGGTCGTACGCCTTTGCCTCGAGACGTGCCTGTCGAGGACAGAGCACGATCTGCCCTTCCGTTTTCGAAAGCGAGAAGGAAAGAACGTTAGCAGGTTTGTTTTTCTTTCGATAGAGGGAGTTGAGTCTGCGTGATTCTTGGGGCGTAACCAAAATTACGTCAAGCACGTAACGCTTTCCGAGAACAGCTTGTTTCATTAGAGCAAACGGCAAGCGTATCTGCTTGCCGTTTGTATTGTTGACGATAGTGAGAGCGCTTCCTTTCATCGATGTTCAGCGGCCTGTCTTCTCTGTCATCTTGCCCAGCTTCATGAGGTGTTCGATCTCTTTCCGACGACTGAGGATATTGAGCGCATGCTTCTTGCGGGTCAGGGGCGACTTATTGCGTTCTTTGTATCGGATGCCTCTGACGCGTTTCATCACGCCTGATCCTTGAACGCGCTTGTTGAAACGACGTAAGGTCGAGAGGGGATTTTCGTTGTTATTTCGCTCTATTTGGACATTTATCATCGAGGCTACAATGTAGCACACAATAAAGTGGTTGGGCAAGCCCCATTTCCGACTATGCTTCTGCAACCACTTTCTAGTGGAGTTTTTTGAGATATCCCGCGAGTTCAGTGAGAGGAACGGTCTCTTGCATGCGGGTCTTCATGACACGAACGATAACGCTCCCCTCGAGGGCCTCTTTCTGTCCCATGATGATGATATGGGGGATGCCCATGTTCTCGGCGGTCTGTATCTGGCTTGAGAGCTTGTCTTTGGCAAGCGCCTGGTAAAGAGGGATTTTGGCATGTCGGAGAGTCTCTACCACCTCCAGGCTTTTGAGTTTTGCCTCAAAACCGATCTGGATGAAACATACTTGAGGTTTTTTCATCTGATGGCTCATCTTTCGCGCACCTCGATTTTCCTTGAAGACGATAGTGATGCCGACTGCCGGAACATCGCGTTTTATCTCGATCTTCTTAGCGAGTAGGTTGTAGCGATAGCCGATGGCAAGGGCCTCCTCGGGCACATCCTTATTCTCTGAAGCATTGAGCGTTTTGATCAGAAAGAGCGTGTGGCAGCAGACTTTTCTGTTGCCTAAGAGCCGGTTGTCGATCTTGTAGGGGATGTGCATGGATTCAAGGTACTCAAGCACCTCCTTGAAGTGTACCCGGCTCGGCTCGGAGAGGAACGCGACCGCTTTTGGTGCTTGCCCGGAAAGTTCGATGCATTTCTCGTGGGTACACTCGAGAGGGGCGAAGGGGTCCTTTCTCACGAGCGTCTTGCAGTTACTGGGGAGTTCCCCCGCGTGTTTACGGTAGAATTGTCCCAACTCCCGCGTGAAATGGATAGATGAGTCTTTGTCGCCCGTAGAATTGATATCAACGTAGAGATCCTCGAATCCTTTTTCATGCAAGATCTCTAGGGTTACCTTGATGAGCTCTGCTTCCGCGACGCTCTTGGAAGTGCCAAGGATATCCAGATTGAAGCGTCGGTAATGGCCGTGTGGTGTTTTTTTATGGTCACTGCGTTGCGGCGTACCCTCGGAGTAGACCATCGCGGGCTGTGCGGAGGAGAGCATTTTCTGCTGCTCGCAATAGGAGAGGAGCGCAACCTTCTCCTCCGGCGCTATTTTTAGCTCCCCGTCGCCAGGTTGTCCGAAATCCTTTTCGCGTGACTCTGACCCGGTTATTTTTCGCGCTTTGCTTATATCATCTCTGGAAATGACGGGAGTTTTGATTGGCGTGAAGCCGTAGTAGTAGGCGATCTCCGCAGCCCGGTCAAGCTTGCGGAAGGAGATGGAAGGGGACGTCGATCCTGTCTCCTGACGATTCTTTTTCTGTTGCACCGGAGTGTTCATTGCGTTGTTGCTGTTGCGGACTGTGTTTGCGTCGTGTACCGCGCCTCACCGGGAAGCCACGAGATGCGATTTAGCGGAAACAAGCGGACAAGTGGTCGTCCGATGATGTCACCTTCGGGCAGAGGTCCCCAGCGCCGTGAATCCGAGCTTGCCGGACGATTGTCTCCCAGTACGTAGTATTCATGGTCGCTGAGAGTAACGTCGATGTAGTCGTTTTTCTCATTCTGCAGGTAGGGTTCGGAAAGGACTATCGGATTCTCTCCGTTCGCGGGAGTCACCGTGATCTTAGTACCTTCGAAGGAGAGGGTTTCGCCGGGAAGCCCGATGATCCTTTTGATGAAATACTTTTTGGTATCCAAGGGATAGCGCATGATGATGACATCACCGCGTGAGGGTTGCTCGAAGCGGTAGGAGAGCTCATCCACGATGAGGTACTCACCGTTCTCGAATGTGGGGACCATCGATTCTCCGGAGACGATAAAGGGTTGCGCTATAAAGTAGCGGATGCCAAAAACAAGGACAAGAGAGATAACGATGAACCTTAGGGTTTCCAAGATGCCGCCTTTTTTCTGGTCTTCAGTGTCTCGTGTTGGCGTTTCTTTACCGGATTCCATGTTGGTAGCCATTGTAATACATCAAGCGGTTTGACTAGTAGTGGATATTCGTGTTTTTCTAAGGTTGTACGTACGGTTGTCGGGAGACTTTTTTTCTGACTATTGCTCCTATACACTATACGCTATCCCGAACGAATGTTGCTTTGCAAAATTCTGACGGGACACGTAAGCTTATATCCTATGTCTTATACAATCGTCGGTCTCGGGAATCCGGGGGAAGAATACGATAGCACGCGGCACAACACGGGCCGTGCCATTGCACAGGCGTTCGCGAAAGCGAATGACTGTGACCCGCCTGCGCGCGGCGCGCGGGCAAGCGAGTTTGTGTTTGATAAAAAGGCAAATGCGCAGATAACGGAAGGAAAAATCAAGAGAGAAAAGTTCATGGTCGTTTTGCCGGACACCTTCATGAACAAGTCGGGGAATGCCGTTGCGCGGTTCGTGAAGAGCAAAAAAGCCGCCGAAGGACTTGTTGTCATTCACGATGATCTAGACTTGCCGCTTGGCCGTTTTAAAATTTCATTTAATCGAGGCTCAGGAGGACACAGGGGTGTGGAGTCTATTGTTCGTGCAATAAAAACAGAAGCGTTTGTACGTGTTCGCGTTGGCATCTCAAAAGACGCGGGGAAGGGAAAGGTCAAGAAACCCTCTGGTGAAGAAGCCGTCGGCGATTTTATACTCGGAAAATTCAAACCTGCCGAAGAAGTGGAATTCAAAAAAGTCTTAAAGAAAGTATGCGAAGCGCTTGCGATGATAATTACGGAAGGCCGAGAGAGGGCGATGGGAGAATTCAATTAAAGCTTATGAAATCTGAAATTCCCAGTTTGAATTTAGAAAATCCTGAAAGCGATCATGAAAGGATATGGCGTGAAAAAGTTGAGAAAGTGGGCAAACGTCTCGACCGAATCGGGGGCGAAATGGACCCCGGGATAATCGAAGCTGTCGCTGCGCTTAATCTCCATAGGATACCGACATCGGGGTCGTGTGAGGGACATTTGGATCATGGAATACCGTCACCGTGGATTGCCGTCGAAGCGGAGCATAGGCCTGCTGAACGCTATAACGACCAAAATAAGATATATGAGGAAATAGCAAAAAAACACGGTATCACCGTTGCAGTAATGCGGGACGGTAATCACAAAGAAGAATGGCATGAAGCATGCATTGCCTGTAATGCAAGTGGAGAGACGGAGGCTTACAAGCTCTGGCAACGGAAAAATGCAGAACTTCGAAAGCAAGTTCAAGAACTAATTCAGGAGTATGAAAAACAACGGAACGAAAAGTCATCGTCAACGGTATCGATGACGTTCGGTGATGGTCCCTTCCGTATTTTCACAGGTGGTCAAGATCACAACTTCAGGGCCCCCTCATTTAAGGAACTTTCGAAGGCAGAACAAGAAGCTCTCGCCTTACGGTTGCTAGAACATCAGGCGGAAATGAAGCGATTTATGGAGTATCTGAAGCAGAGATTAAAACACTAAGGTCCGACCTTTGTACAAAGGTCGGACCTTGGGAAACTATCCCCACCCTAGCTGTGGGGGGGGGAGCCATTTGTTGCTATACTTAATGTATGAAAACCCTTGCCCATCAAGCGCTTGATACCGGGAAAATCATTGCTCTTGCTCTTGCGCTCTCCATCGGCGTCTCTTACCTCTTCGCCTGGACTGGTCCTACGGCACCACCCCCAGAAGGCAACGTAGCCGCACCAGTCAATGTCGGTAGCAATGCCCAGGCAAAGCTCGGAGGACTCTCCCTTGGTACTACGGTACTACCGGTAGCTCCTGCACTTCTTAGAGTTGATTGTCCGTCGGGGGACTGCAGTGGGAAGGTGCTGACAGCTGTAGATAATTTGGGGAATGCGGTATGGCAGACGGGAGGAGGAATAACGGTTGTTGTTGGTGGTTGTTTTAACCAGACAGTTTCTATTTTATATAAGAAAGTTTCTGGTACATATTCTTGGATTGTACCAAATGGTACCAGTAGAATCTTGGTAAATCTCGTTGGCGGTGGTGGTGGGGGTGGTGGCGGTACTATGAATAATGCTCCTAGCGGTGGTGGCGGTGGTGGCGGCGGTTATTCTTCAATAATAATTGATGTCACACCTGGACACACCTATTCTTTTGATCTAGGTGCGGGAGGTTCTGGCGGAGGAGGAGGTTCCGGACCTAATGGTTATTACGGTGCCGGAGGCAACGGATCGTCTGGTGGAGAAACTAATTTCAAAGATGGTCCTACTAAACTTTCTATTGCAGGAGGAGGAATGGGGGGAGGTGGAAATCCGGGTGACAACTCAAATCAGCTTGGCGGATCGGGTGGAACGGGTAATGTAAATACTGGAGAAAATGGAAATAATGGTATTTATCCCGGTGGCGCTTCTGGCGGGGTCTCTGGTGAGTATTCATATTCTGATTCTGGAAATGGTGGGAGAGGAGGTGCCTCTAATGGTAGATATAATTCAGAATCAGGACTTGCTGGTGTTGTAGGAAGCGTAGAGATAAAAACGGAAAAGTCAATATGTATAAATTAGTTTTCCAATATAATAAATGTGTTTTCTTTTGTTGACCTAGGTTGCGTATCGTGAAGGGGGTGGAGTTCGGGCCTATGCTGGCACAGCTGGTGGGTTGGGGCAGGCAGGCGCAGTAGTAGTGTCTTATTATGATCCAATGGATTGTGATTTATAATCCAATTTTTTTCTACAACCAGATTGATCTCTTTTGGGAAAAACTGATTTTTACAACACAAAACCGCCCTTGGGCGGTTTTGTGTTGTTTGAACTAATTTATTTCGCGACGAACGAGAGCGTCATCCTTTGCTCCTTTGGCTCAAAGATAGTGATTTTGAAGTCATACGTCTTGCCGAGCTCGAGTGCAAGGCGCAATTTGTCTTCACCGCCGAATTCGGAGACATGGACCAAGCCTGCGACACCTTCTTCTATTGAAGCGAGCGCACCATGCTTGTTGTATTTGATGACGACTCCTTTGACCGTCTGATCTTTCGCATATTTCTCTCCCGCGGCGACCCATGGATTCGGCTTGAGCGCTTTGATGGAGAGCGATACTTTGCCGTCTTTTATCTCGATGATGCGGACACGCACCTTGTCTCCCACTTTAAAACGCTTACGAGGATCATCAACGAGCGCCCAGTCGATCTCGCTGATATGGACGAGACCTTCCAATCCTTCTTCCAGTTTGACGAACACGCCGAAATCAACCGCGCCGGTAACCACGCCGTCCATATCGTCACCCACGGTGTATTTCTCAATGATCTTCTCCTTCTCTTTTTCAGTTTGGCTCTTCTCGGAGAAGATGAGCTTTCCTTCCTGCGGTGAGGCGGTGATGATAGAGACCGCGATGTGCTGACCCACGAGCTTTTTCAATTCTTCAAGTATCCGGTCTTTGTTTCCGTCCGTGACACGGGGATAGTGTTCCGGTTTGAGCTGTGAGGCGGGGAGAAAGCCCGGTATCCCTTGCCATTCAAGTATGAGGCCACCCTTGTTCGCCTCTTTGACCGGAAGCTCCAGTACTCGTTTCTCTTTGATAGCAAGCTCGGCTTCGCTCCAGATCAAAGCCTTGCGGGCTTCCTTGAGGGAGAGCTCGATGTAGCCGTCTGGATTTTCCGTGCTGACGACTTTCGCGGCGATGATATCGCCGATATTGACCTTCTTGATGAGGTCGCGCGCGTTGATGTACTCACGTCCGTAGATGATGCCGGTACCGAACGGGGGAAGGTCCACGTAGACCGCGGCTTTAGCGATGCCCAGCACTTTTCCTTCCACCACTTCGCCGGCAGCGGGCGGAGTCGAAACAGAGACCATGAGCTTTCCCATCAAGGTCTCCTTGCGTACGAATCCTTCAGCTCCTTCTTCAAGCAAGGAGTCTGTGTTTTGCAAATCGGCGTTTTGCAACGCCGCCTGCGTTTTAGTTAGATCCATTAGTATTATTGAGCGGAGGCTCTCTGCCGTCTTTCATGTCTATCGCGGCAAAAAAGGTTACTTCCGACTCGCTATGAGTAAAGACTACCGTCTTTGTTCGCGTCGCTCGTTCGGAAACGAGAAAGCTTGCTTTCTCGTTTCGCTCACTCGCTAGCGAATAACGCCTTTTGTAATACCCTTGTCGTAGGCCCAAGAGAGGCGTAGGGAGAAGTATACTCATAATCAAACATCACGCAACATATAACAAGTTACAAGTAACCATTACCTACTCTTGCAACTCCACCCTAAACCCTATACCCTATACGCTATGGTAATCACCTACGAAGGCGCAGAATTTTTCAAGGTCCAGTACGGCGACGTAACGCTCGCGTTCAATCCTATTTCCAAAAGCTCCAAATTGAAGGGGGGCCGTTTTGGCGCCGACATCGTTTTAGTGAGCGCGAACCACCCCGACTTCAACGGCGTAGACGCGGTCACGTTCGGTGAGAAGAAACCGTTCGTGATATCAGGTCCCGGAGAATATGAATACAAAGAAGTTTTGGTCCACGGGCTTCCTGCTATGACGAAATATGGCGGAGAAGAGCGAAGCAATACCGTCTATCTTATCTCGCTTGAAGGTATCAACCTCTGTTTTCTAGGCGCACTTACGAGCAAGGATCTGCCTAAAGACGTTGTTGAAGCCATTGAAGAAGTGGACGTGCTTTTTGTACCAATCGGTGGCCTGCCTGCCGCGCAACACTCGGCGCAGGCAGGCGATGGAGTGCTCTCTGCCACAGAGGCCTACGAGCTTGCCGTTTCACTCGAACCCAAACTCATCATACCCATGCATTTCGGTTCCGTGGGCACAAAAAACGCGCTTGAGACTTTTATGAAAGAAGGAGGAGGCGAGAAAGGCGCGGAGAAGTTGGACAAGCTGACGCTCAAGAAGAAAGATCTGGAAGGCAAAGAGGGAGACATTGTGCTTTTGAAGCCGTCGAACTGATTCTTATGGCGAATCCGCTTGAAATCTTGGAACGCCTGCGTGAAGGAACTGAATCGCAACGTCGGAGGTTTGCCTATATTTCGGCATTCTCCATTACCGGTATCATCTTCGTGGCGTGGCTCATGTCATTTACCGCTGGTCCTGTTGTTTATTCGCAAGCGTCTGGGGCGACTACCTCTCCGCTTGCGGCTATCGGCGATGTGGTAAAGCAGGGAAACGATATTATGAAGACTTTTAAGGATTTTATTTCTGAAGCCCGTTCGATATTCACTGCCTCGAGTTCACCTACGACATTCTCCAATGTAGATTCAGGCGGGCAAGGCGCGACGAGCTCAACAACAACCACGTTTGTAGGAGATTTGTAGGAGGATAGCGTCCATTACATCGTAGTAGCTCGTTTGGGTATATTCCCTTTACCTCGTCCGCTTGCGGCGGGGATAGGACGAGCGGATTTTATTTCTTAGTTATAATACCATGGTGGTATAATAACGAAATGAGACCGACGAGAAAGACACTAGCAAGGGAAGTATTGCGCTACCTTATCATCGGTGGTGCCGTTGCGATAGCCCTTTCCACGCCGTACGGAGTGCATCGTTTGATGCGAGAGGTTAAGAAAGAATTCAAACGCAGAAAGCTTTCGCAGAAGAATTTTCAGGATACGTTTTCCTACCTGCGTCGCAGAGGCTATCTCCACATGGAAAGCCGACACGGTCAAGATTTTCTCGGACTTTCCAAGAAAGGAAGAGAAATTGCCCGAACCTACGTGGCGTTTCAGGTGCCGTCCATACCGCGTCCGCAGAGATGGAACGGTAAGTGGCACATTGTTTTATTTGATATCTCAACGAAAAAACAGTCCGCTCGAAATTCGCTCAGGTTCATGCTCAAGCGACTCGGTTTTTGTCAATTACAGAAAAGCGTGTGGGTTATTCCCTTTGAATGCCGCAAGGAAATAGAAAGTCTAAAATCATTCTTCGGTCTATCGGATATGGAGGTTAGGCTTGTGGTATCTACTGAAGCTGGGAATATGAGGCACTATCGAAAGATATTTGACCTTGGGTAACCTCTTTTTTTCTGGTCTGTCCATTCTCATTTCTTAGTCTCGTTCGTCGTTGTTATAAAACCATGGTTTTATAACAACGAGACTGTGTCACAGACACGGACAGTATCTGATGAAAATCTAGGCTGGTAATCTGCTACGACAAACACTCAATAGAAAAATCCGTCCCCGACGTGTGCCAAGGACGGATTTTGAGATGAGATCTTACCGTGCCAACCGGCGCTCGATCAGAAGTCCGAGAACTGTCGGCGGCATTCCCAGAATGACGGCCGCAAAGAGGCCCGCGGTGGCGCCGTGTTGATGGCCAAGCACCATTGCTGGCCAATAAAGCAGGAACAGTACTGCGCCGACGCCGATGATATTTAGCAACGCGTGAAGTCCCGGCCGACCGGACCTACTGATGGGTTCTCGCGTCAAGCTCACCATAAACACGAAGAGCGTGGTGAGGACCACGTACCAAACGGGAATTTGCCAGTGGTTTACGGCGAGTTCTGCCACGCGTGTGAATCCTCGCTGCACCTGTGCGTCCAATTGAAACATCAGGTAAAAGCCGACGGCCGTGGTCGCGAGTGCCATGAACACCGAGGCGATCTCAACGCCTGCCTTGGGGAAACGGCGGACGCAGTAGATGCTGGAGGCACCAGACAGGATAACGATCAACGCCAACGTGCCTGCAAAGCCGAGCCAGTTTGTTGCCAATGTGGTGGCGGCAAGGGACGCGACGACGATGAGTGGGAGTGAGAACAAACGTAACAGTTTTTTCATAACAGTCCTTCGGTTGGGTTTTGGTTGGTTCCAGTAGCACCTTTCAAAGGTCTACTCTGCTTTTAATTATAGCATATTATTATATCGGTTGTCAACTGTTACGAGACTCAAAAACTCCTTGTTTCTGGGCTTATTTCTGATAGAATAGGACCATCATGGCAGACAACAAAGAGGCTCCAAAAGAGCCACATAAGGGCGTTTTGTCCCGATCCATAACGACAGA
>Ga0209542_10019282_pt1 | contig 10944 bp, 13 predicted proteins | sample RifCSPhighO2_01_FD_184028 | JGI IMG/M metagenome (GOLD analysis project Ga0209542, IMG submission 184028) | Soil microbial communities from Rifle, Colorado - Rifle CSP2_plank highO2_0.1 (SPAdes) (version 2) | ecosystem: Environmental > Terrestrial > Deep subsurface > Rock core/Sediment ...
AATTCCCGAGGAGAGACCTGAAATGCATCCCCTAATTTCAGCGAGGAGACCTGATGGTTTTTGACGGTTTGAGTGATTCCTCCGTCAAAAATCATCAGGTCTTTGAGCGTCCCGCTGTACTCCATACCCGCTTTGGCGTACAATGCCCGCACTAACTTATGTCGTTTTCATTCTCGCCAAAGCTCGGCATTGACCTCGGTACGACAACCGTTCTTGTTTTCGTTCCGGGGAAGGGAATCGTACTTAACGAGCCGTCTGTTGTTGCTGTTTCTGTGGCGGACAATAAAATTCTCGCGGTTGGAAACGATGCGAAGGAAATGATAGGTCGAACACCGGGAAATATTATCGCGTACCGCCCGATGAAAGATGGAGTCATCGCCGATTACCGCGTGACAGAAGCGATGCTTCGCTACTACATAAAGAAGTCTCTCGGAAAGTGGAATCTCTTTCGTCCTGAAGTAATGATTTCCGTCCCAGCGGGAGTTACTTCAACAGAGCGCCGAGCCGTGGTAGAAGCGGCGACCAAAGCCGGCGCGCGCGAAGCATACGTCGTCAAAGAGCCGATTCTTGCGGCAATAGGTGCAGGTATTCCGATTCAAGAAGCTCGCGGACACATGGTGGTGGACATCGGCGGCGGAACCACGGACGTGGCGGTGATTGCACTCGGGGGAATCGTCGCTTCCACATCTGTGAAATGCGCGGGCAACGCAATAGACCACGCGATTGCCGATTATATAAAGAAGACGGCGAATTTGGGCATTGGAGACAAAATGGCGGAAGAAGTAAAAATACAAATCGGCTCTGCCGTACCTGTAGACAGCGAGCTCACGATGCACGTGAAGGGTAGGGACCATCTCACAGGGCTCCCGCGCTCAATAGAAATCAGCACGAACGAAATTGTTCGCGCCATCGGAAAAGAATTGCGAACGATGGTAAATTCCATAAAAGATGTATTGCAGGAGACTCCGCCGGAGCTCGCGGCCGACATAATAGACAACGGAATAATCATGACCGGCGGGTCGTCTCTCTTGCGCAATTTGCCCGAGCTCGTTTTCCGCCGTACCGGAGTCCGCGCCCGCCTCGCGAAAGATGCGCCATATTGCGTAGCGATGGGAACCGGCGAGGCGCTCAAACATTTAGAGACTTACAAAAAGGCGATTATAGCGAAGAGGTAAGATCCACCCCTAAGGTTAAACCTTAGAAGTCAAGGTGAGGCCTTAAAAATACCCAAGGTCTCACCTTGAATCCACAACAGTGGCTACTGCGTGTGGCCGTTCTTCAATCTCTCCACGTCCACCAGGAGTTTACGCAAATCCTTTTGGATTTCATCCAGCGTGGCTTTTTCCTCCGAGCCCTCGCGTTTTTCCGTCTCGTCTTCCTCCGCTATATCCTCAACGTCTTCCTGCAGTTCGTCAACATCCTCCTGAATCTCGCCGATATCCTCCTGAATTTCCTCAATATCCTCGCCGACCTCCTCAATGCTCTCGGTGGTGTAATTGATGGTCATCAGAATGAATATGGAGAGATAAATCGCCTCCAACGAAACGACAGTGGTGAGGAAAAGCAGCATCCGGTCAAAGGAAATAATTTCCAAAAACGCAAGGAGAAATGCGCCGACGAAAAGAAGGCTGTGGAGTATTATGGAAAGCGGGGAGCCGACCCATCGCGTCACGGCAAGCGCGGTTTCTCTGATATGGCGTGGGCTTTTCATAGTCGGCAGTATACACTAGCAATATGATTCCCAGGGAAGAAATACACACATCGGGATGCGCGCATCTAGTTCGCGGCGGCGTGGAGATGGTAGAACCGATTCTTTTTTCCCTTAAGAATATGGGCATTGATGTGTATGGGAATCCCGATATATACACCAGAGAATATCTGCAATTCGGTATAGAAGAGGCGCGCGAACTGCGCCTCCGCGCAACTTCGCGCGCCATAAAAGAAAAACAAAGAATTTTCATAATTGTTTCTTCCGGAATGACGACTGAAGCGCAAAATGCCTTGCTTAAAAGCCTTGAAGAGCCGAGGGCAGGTGCATCGTTCTATTTTGTTGTCTCATCACCGGATACATTGTTACCCACTCTTTTGTCGCGCGTTCAAATCCTGTCCTTCGCAAATTACAGTGCACAAAAAGAAATAATAAACGCAGATGAATTTATACGGTCTGCCAAGGCGAAGCGCATAGAAATGTTGAAACAAATCCTCCCAAAAGATAAGGAAGTGCGTGATGTGGGCGCAATTATTGCCTTTCTCTCCTCTCTAGAACGTGCATTGGGGAAGAATGGAGCGAGAAAGGCCAAGGAGGGATTGGAAGCGATTTATCGCGCACGCAAATATGTGGCAGACAAGGGGTCCATGCTGAAATCTCTATTAGAGCAAGTTGCGCTCCTAGTTCCCGAGGTATAATCAAGCAACTGTTATGAACGAAGTGAATTACAAGTGCTTGACCCTGTTAAATGCGGCTGCGCCGCCCCGCCTTTGGCGGGATTTAACAGAGTGTAAGTTCTTTCTAAACTCGATTACTCGTTAAGAAAAACTAACATGAATTACGACTTCAAAGTGTTTGATGGAAAAACCGCAGGGGCGCGAGAGTGGCTCTCGCGCGAATACGCCGGGCTCCGAACAGGACGCGCGTCCCCCGCAATTCTTGACGGCATTTCGGTTTCAGCCTACGGCTCGATGGCACCCCTTAAGCAAGTGGCGAATGTAGGAATTGAAGACGCGCGAACATTGCGAGTATCTGCGTGGGACGCGTCTATAGTGAAAGATATTGAACGAGCAATTACTGCTGCCAATCTGGGAGTTGGCACGACGGCGGATTCTTCGGGGCTCCGTGTCACGTTTCCCGAGCTTTCCGCCGAGCGCCGCGAACAGCTTGTGAAAATCGCGAAGCACAAATTGGAAGAAGCGCGCGCGGCAGTCCGTGTCGCCCGCGACGAGGCGTGGAAAGAAATTCAGGCGAAGGAGCACGAGGGCACGCTCACTGAGGACGACAAATTCAGCCTGAAAGAGGAGCTTCAGAAGAAAGTGGACAGTGCGAACGGGGACCTGGAAAAGGCTTTTGGGAAAAAGGAAGGGGAGATGAGCGCATAGACGTTATAATCGTTTTACACGTTCTAAACGTTGTAGACGAGAATTCCGGATTTTGCGACTACAACGACTACAACGTTTACAACATGTATACAATTCTACTCGTCATCGGAATCCTCGTCGTGCTCATCGTTGCGCACGAGCTCGGGCATTTTATCGCCGCGAAGATGTTCGGAGTGCGAGTGCAAGAATTTGGCGTAGGATATCCGCCAAGAGCTTTCCTTTTTGCTAAATTCGGAGGCACGGAATATACCCTTAACTGGCTCCCCTTGGGAGGTTTTGTCCGGCTTTTCGGCGACGAGGGCGAGGCAGAGCGCGGACCCGGGAGTTTTGTGGATGCCAGCAAGCCTGTGCAGGCGATTATCCTTGTCGCAGGAGTTCTTGCCAATGCCATTCTGGCATGGGCCTTGTTTGCAGGCGCTCTTTCGTATGGGATTCCCAGAGTCGTGGATGCGCCTATTCCTAACGGGCAGACACAGTTAGTTGTTGCTGATGTTGTGCTCGGGTCTCCAGCGGAAGCCGGAGGATTAACAGCAGGGGATGAGATATTGAGCGTAGAAGATAGTAAAGGACTTTCGCCCACCACGCTTTCTCCCGAGCAAATTAGTGCATTTGTACAGGAACGGGGAGGCCAACAAGTCTCTTTCACTTATGCGCGCGCGGGAGCCACCTCCACAACAACCATTCGTCCCGCGCATGCAGTTATCGCAGAGCAGGCGGGAAGACCAGCCGTCGGTGTTGCGCTCGTATTAGTGAACAGCGGCGGGATGCCATGGCGTGATGCAATGTATGAATCATTGTTTCGCACGAGGGATGCGTTTATCTCTGTTGGAACCGGATTGTGGGGAATTTTGCGGGAAGCGCTTAGCGGGCATCCGAATCTCTCCGGAATTGTCGGGCCCGTGGGGCTTGTGAACGTAGTTTCCGATGCTGCTTCGCATGGTATCGGCAATGTCCTCGCGCTTGCAGGATTTATTTCCGTCAATCTTGTAATCATTAACCTGATTCCTTTCCCCGTATTAGACGGAGGACGGCTTTTGCTTTTGGCTGTTGAAACAATGCGGCGCCGAAGCGCTCCGCGCATTACCGTTCAGCTTTTGAATATTCTAGGCGTAGTGCTCATCGCGCTTCTCATGATTACGGTGACTTACAACGACATAGCGAGACTTTTTTCGTAAGCTTAATGCTCATTCCGGATACCGCGGCAAAAACGCAGAACTCAAATTCTAATAAGTTACGCCTAGGCGTAACTTATAATCATTCTTGCAGATACGATGCATAGATGGCGGGATGGTTTTCCTAGCGCCCCCGTTTTGACCAGTGCCACCATTTCCTATACTATTGCGCCAATGAGGCAATCTCAACTTTTCACCAGAACACGGAAATCTGCTCCCAAGGACGAGGTTGCGAAAAACGCACAGCTTCTCATTCGCGCCGGGTACATCCATAAAGAAATGGCCGGGGTGTATTCGTACCTTCCACTTGGACTTCGTGTATTCAATAATATCGTGCGCGTTATTCGCGAAGAAATGAATGCTATCGGCGGGCAAGAGATTATTTTGAGCGCCCTCCAAAGTCCTGCCGCATGGAAGAAAACAGATAGGTGGCGCGATGACGCTCTTGACGTGTGGTTTAAGACCGCGCTCAAAGATGGTGGAGAACTCGGACTTGCGACAACGCACGAAGAGCCGCTTACCGAACTTATGGCCGAATATGTTTCTTCGTATAAAGATCTGCCGCGTTACGTGTATCAATTTCAGACGAAATTCAGGAATGAGTTACGGGCAAAAAGCGGAATCATGCGAAGCAGAGAATTTGTCATGAAGGATCTCTACTCATTCAGCAGAAACGAAGCCGAATTTAAAGTATTCTACGAGAAATGCGCGGAGGCGTACAAGAAGATATTTAATCGTCTTGAGATTGGTGATAAGACGTTTCGTACTTTTTCCTCTGGCGGCACTTTCTCGCGTTTCAGCGATGAATTCCAGACTGTTTGCGACGCAGGAGAGGACACTATTTATATAGATAAAGAAAAGGGAATTGCCGTAAACAAAGAAGTATATACAGACGAAGTGCTTGCCGAATTAGGAATAAAGAAAGAAGGTCTTATCGAAGCGAAGGCAATTGAGGTAGGAAACATTTTCCCGCTCGGCACCAGGTTTTCCGATGCGCTCGGCCTGGAGTTTAAAGACGATAAGGGAGTGTCCACCCCGGTCGTCATGGGCTCATACGGCATCGGCCCCGGCCGCGTCATGGGAACTATTGTGGAAGTTTTGTCGGATGAAAAAGGAATCATCTGGCCGAAAGAGATCGCGCCATTTCATGCTCATTTAATCTTGATTTCAGGCGGGAACAAAGATGTAACCGTAGAGGCTGACCGCCTGTACGATTTGCTTGCAGAGCATGGCATTGAAAGCTTGTATGACGATCGTGATGCTCGGGCAGGAGAAAAATTTGCAGACTCCGATCTTTTGGGAATTCCCACTCGTCTTGTCGTTTCAGAAAAGACTCTGGCGGAGGGCGGAGTGGAGGTAATATCGCGAAAAAACGGGGCAACGACACTCGTCTCGGAAAGCGCTATAATCCAGACCCTCGTAGAGAAATAAGGAGTGCAACGACTATATTTCTCACGACCCAGCCCTAATTTTGAAACATAGAATAAATAGAAAGACCATGGTTACATTACTGAAAGCAGATATATATGACAGAAACCTCTGGAGCTCAAAATTAGAGCTGGGTGCAAGATTTTCCCTACCTGCCGTGCCGAACGCGGCGCAGGCAGGTAACTTCGCTTCGCTCGTAAAAAAATCTAGCATATGAATCGGGGACTTTTTAACACATTGCGCGATGTGAAAGAACGGATTCTTGCGTACTTTTCCAATGACATCGGAATTGATTTGGGAACGGCGAACACTCTTGTGTATGTGAAGGGGCGCGGAATCGTAATAAATGAACCCTCTATAGTCGCCGTGAATCAAAAGACGGGTCAGGTGGTGGCGGTGGGCGCGCAGGCGAAAGAAATGCTAGGCCGGACTCCTGCCCACATCACGGCAGTACAGCCTGTCGTTGACGGAGTGATTTCAGACTTTGAAATAACATCCGAGATGCTTTCGTATTTGATTAACAAGGCGCAGGAGGGGCACACGAAGCTCCTAGGGCCACGCGTGGTAGTGGGCGTCCCGTCCGGAATCACATCCGTAGAAGTGCGCGCTGTGCGCGATGCCGCGCGCGACGCAGGGGCGCGCGAGGTGCACATTATTGAAGAGCCGATGGCGGCAGCGATTGGAATTGAACTTCCCGTGCATGAGCCCTCGGGAAGCATGGTAATAGACATCGGAGGGGGAACTACCGACATCGGGGTGATTGCTTTGGGCGGGCTCGTGAACGCACGCAATGTGCGCATAGCGGGCGACAGGTTCAACGACGACATTGTGGGCCACGCGCGCAATGAATTCAAGATGCTTATCGGAAAGAAAAGCGCAGAGGAAGTAAAAATTGCCGTGGCTTCTGTGGCGCCGGGCCGAGAGCGCCTTGAATCAATTGTACGCGGGCGCGATTTGGTGACCGGTCTTCCGCGCGAGATGATTGTTACAGACCAAGATGTGCGCAATGCAATCGGACATTCCGTAGAGGAATTGGTGGAAGCAGTTAAGGAAGTCCTGGAAACAACTCCACCGGAAATAATATCCGACGTGATGCAGCGCGGAATATATCTCGCAGGCGGAGGCGCTCTCATAAGAGGCTTTCCGAATTTCCTAACCTCGGCCCTTGGCGTGCCCGTAGTGGTGGCGCCGGATCCTCTCACGGCAGTTGTGCGCGGGACTAGTATTGTGCTTGATGATTTGGATTTATACCGCGAGGCACTCTTGCGAAGCGACGATGAACTTGTACCGACAGAATAACGGCCTCTACCGCAGATGGATGCCTCGTTCGGGGAGGAAACGCCTTTTTTTTGCGACGATATTTATAATCATTTTGTTTGTTTTTGATGCGATTTCAGGAGGAAAGCTCCGCGTCCTTGCGAGGGGAGCGGGTTCATCTGTATGGGGATTGGGAGTGTCTGTTCAGGAGTCCATTCACGGAAGCGGTTTTCTTTCCACGCGCCGAGGGCTTATATCAGAGAACACTGTTCTTGCCGAGCAAATCGCGCGCTTGCAAGAACGCTCCGCCGCATATCAAATGCTTAAGGACGAAAACGAAGTATTTCGCGAGATGCTTCATGTTGCGGGCGGTGTTCAAGGCAGGGATAAAAAATCGGGAATAACGGCGCCGATAATTTCATCGCTCCGCGCCTCCTCTTACGGCACATTTCAGGTGGGCGCCGGCTTTGCCGATTCTGTTGCCGCCGGAGATCTGGTTCTAAGCGCAGAGAATTTTGTCATAGGGCGCGTCGCAGAGGCGGATTCGCACACCTCGCTTGTGAGCGGGATATTCGCATCCGGTGTTTTCACAGATGCGGTCATTCGCGGAGTTGCCGTCACAGTTGAAGGGCAGGGAGGAGGAAATGCGCGAACGACAATGCCCAGACTATCTGAAGTTGCAGTCGGGGATGCTGTTATATCTGCAGTGCTCGGCGCGCGAGGAATCGGAGTGGTGGGAAACATAGCGGAGAATTCGGGGAGCGCCTATAAAAGCGTGAACATTTATCTGCCAGTCAACCTTTCGGCATTAAAGTTTGTATACATTGTGAAGAATTGAATATTGAAGAATGAATAATAAATAATGAATAATTATGACGCGTCATTTATTAGCGGTTGCCGGAATATTGGGAGCGATATTCGCTCCGCCGTGGCTGACCATACTGTGCATGGGGCTTTTGGCGTTCCGCTATCCCGCATGGGAAGTGCTTTTCATCGGGCTCCTGACGGACTTCCTCTGGATGCCGCCGGGATTTTTCTCTCCGCTCCCCATTTTCACCATCACCGCTCTCATCCTTGTGTGGGGGCTTGAACCGTTACGCAAGGAGTTTTTGTTTTCCTAACCAATCTTTACCGTTACACTGCCCCTGATTTTAAGTCTCGCAATTTGCCTTCCGCCAACTTTTTCTGTAGTCCATATGATACTGGCTTCCATGTAAGATAAGCCACATGCTGTTCTAGTATTGTGAAGTCGTCTTCGTTTGTAATCCCTTCGTTCATGCGGGCGATTTCCGCAGATTGCTCTTGCGGTGGTAAAGCGGTAAACCTGTCCCTTTCAGCCGTACTGGAAGCAATAAGAGATTCCGCTTCAGCAATTCGTCTCGTTAAAGTCTCAACAGTATCTGGCTCTTTTACCGGAGTCGGCATTTTTCCCACACGACTTCCCGGTGCATTAAGGTCAAGTGATTCTCCTCCCATGTCACAAGCATATCACCGGCAGTAATTTGAGCAATACTTACTGAGTGGATTTCTGGCAGTCAGACTGCTAAATTTAGCAGTCTGACTGCCAGAAATAATGCTCTAAATGATATAGTAGACGAATGACATGGTTCAGAATGAAAGCGAAGCGGACGCACGAAATTGCTCCTGATGAGATATTCTTGGATTCCTCCAATCTTCCAAGTCATAACAAAAGGCAGTTTGAGGGCAGGGTTGAACGTCCTGTTTCTGTGGGAGCTATTTGGGGCGTTGGCATCACTTTCGCGCTCGCGGTGCTCGCATTTTCCATGCAGGCGTACAGCCTTCAAATCACGCAAGGCGCCAGATACACAGACATTTCTCGCAATAATCGCCTTAACAGAACTCTGGTTTTTGCCGCACGCGGAGTCATTTATGACAGGAACGGATTAGAGCTCGCGTGGAATGAATCATTGCCCGCCAGTTGTGGCGGGACCTGTGGACGGACGGCAAGCAGTTCGGACTATTCTGTGAATTCCGCAACATCCTCTTTTGCTCTCCGCAAATATAGCCCGCTTTCGGGGCTATCGCACATCATCGGTTTTGTTAGATATCCGAAATCAGACGCGAAGGGTAATTGGTGGCGCGAAGAATATCTTGGAATCTCGGGCGTGGAGCTTGCGTATGACGCACAGCTTCGGGGGCAAAACGGCAGTACGATGATAGAGACAGATGCGCGCGGGCGCACTCTGCGCGAAGATATTATCGCTCCTCCTCAAAGCGGTTCCGACATCACTCTTTCAATAGACGCCGAAGTTGAGAACCAGCTTTACAAATTTCTTTCCGCGCATGCGGCGAGAAATCGTTTCAAGGGCGGAGCGTCAGTCATTATGGATGTGCGAACCGGAGAGATCTTGGCAATGGCAAGTTTTCCGGAATACGACCACACTGCATTTACTGAAGGGAACACGAAAGTCGTGCGTTCGGCATTAAATGATCCCCGTACGCCGATGCTCAATCGCGCGGTCGCCGGCGTCTACACCCCCGGTTCTATAGTAAAACCGATTTTTGCTTCCGCCGCGCTCAATGAAGGCATAATAAGTCCCGATAAACAAATTCTTTCCACGGGTGCCATATCAATACCCAACCCTTATGACAAAACTAAACCATCTATCTTTCGCGACTGGGCGGTACATGGACTAGTTGATATGCGCATGGCGCTTGCAGTTTCTTCCGATGAGTACTTCTACACAATCGGCGGGGGATATGGAACACAGCCGGGCCTCGGCATTAATCGTCTGGATGAGTATGCGCGCCGTTTCGGCCTAGGAACCTCAACCGGCATAGTGATTCTAGGCGAGGAGGCGGGAGTAATTCCGACGCCGGAATGGAAAGCTAGAATATTCGGCGCAGATGATCCGTGGCGTATCGGCAACACATATCACACTGCCATAGGCCAGTACGGATTCCAAATGACTCCGCTTCAGGCCGTGCGCTTTGCGGCAGCGATTGCAAACGGAGGAAAACTTATGAAGCCGCAATTGCTCGCAAGCTCCACGCCGGAATATATCAGCGTCGGTATTCCAGATCCGTACTTGCAAGTAGTGCGCGAGGGGATGCGCCTCGCGGTTACATCAACAAAAGAAGACGCTACGGTGAAGTATCTCAACTTGAACGGCATTCACATGGCTGGAAAAACAGGTACGGCACAGCTTGGTGTTCAAAACGAATCAATGAACGCGTGGTTCATCGGATTTTGGCCGGCCGAAAATCCGAAATTTGCAGTTGCAACTGTTTTGGAAAATGCACCGGCGGGCACGTTATCCGGCGCCGGTCCCGCAATGCTCCCGTTCTTTCAGTGGTTAATCGCTAACAAGCCGGAGTACGTGAATTAGCTGCTAGCTTCTAGTGGCTAGCTACTAGAAAATACATCTAGATTCAAACTCTAGAAGCTAGAATCTAGTTCCTAGCAGCTGTTCGCTTGCAGTAGCAAGCTGAGCCTGTATAATACTGCGCACAACTTATGACGAATGACGAAACAAATTATTTGAGCAAAGAAAAGTTTGACGAGTTCACGAAAGAGCTTGAGCACCTAAAGACAGTGCGCCGCCGCGAAATTGCCGAACAGTTGGAGTATGCGCGTTCCCTCGGAGACCTTTCGGAAAATGCGGAATACGAGGAAGCCCGCAACCTGCAGGCGGCAACCGAGGACCGAATCCGCGGAATTGAGGAGAGTTTGTCGCGCGCGCGCATCATTGAACACCCGAAAGGCAACGTTGTTTCTCTTGGAAACACTGTTACCATCCAAAAACAGGGTGAAAAGGAAGAGCATGCATACGAAATCGTGGGTTCCGCAGAGGCAAATATGCAGGAACACAAAATATCGCACTTGTCGCCCTTGGGCTCGGCGTTGATGAACAAGAAGAAGAACGAAATATTCGCCTTTGATACGCCAAAAGGCGCGCAGAAGTACAAAATTGTTAATATTAAATAAGCTTTGCATTTTCACGCAAAACGCCGCGCTTGACGCGGGGTTTTG
>Ga0209542_10019284_pt1 | contig 10943 bp, 1 predicted proteins | sample RifCSPhighO2_01_FD_184028 | JGI IMG/M metagenome (GOLD analysis project Ga0209542, IMG submission 184028) | Soil microbial communities from Rifle, Colorado - Rifle CSP2_plank highO2_0.1 (SPAdes) (version 2) | ecosystem: Environmental > Terrestrial > Deep subsurface > Rock core/Sediment ...
ATGATCTCACTGATAGTGTCTGTGCTCACGCTGCCATTGACTCTCTCATTCATAGAGCACATGTACGTCAATCTTAGAGACGAGACCCCTGGGATTTACGACAGAAAGTAACCCAATTCTATGTGTTTTGGAGCGAGAATATTGATCAGAGGCATATATTCATTTGCGATGAAACATAAGAAAAACAAAAAAAGAGAACAAAGAAAACATCTCACTTCCTGCTGCGCTTGATCGCCGCAGTGACTGCCGCGCCGATTGCCGCTCCGACTGCCGCAGCGATGAGCGCTGCCCGTTCAGGATGCTTATGCACATAATTGCGTGTCACTTTAGTCGCTTGCGCGAATTTCTTCTTCGCTAAAGCCAGTCTAGCCCAAGCCATCTTCTTCAGCGCCGCACGCGACTTTTTACCTGATGCCATTATTCACCTCTTTGGGAGCTTCTCCCTCAGAGCAAGGATATTAAGGGGATATATAAAGCTTATTTAAAATACTAGTCGATCAAAAGATTTGTATAAAGATACATGCAAAGCAGGAAATTATACATGCAACAATAACTCCTAGGGAATATGCGTAGGGCAGATCAATGCCACTGCAGAAATCTGCGGCAATGGGATAGATGAGAACTGCAATGGACATGACTGCTAATCAGATTTGAATTGTTTATACGCATTGATTGTTCAATACACCAGATTATTGGTATATCTACGCGCTTTTTCTGAAAACCTTCCGTCTTGCATTCCAGCCATGAATCATCGTTATTATGACAGAATAGAGGTTATTTCAGCTCTTATCGGTTAGAACTGGCTTACGGAACATTATGGAACAGAACAGAGCCTTATAAGACAGCTGCGCCAGATAATGATTCATCGTTCCAGCGATAACATATTAGTAGTTTACCCTCTTAATGCATTCTCGACGGTGAAGATATAGGTCGCGGATATGCGTCAATCTTTATCGTCGAGAAATTGTTTCAGAAGCAATTCAGGAAAAACCCTCTGGGAAAAAAGCAGATCCTGAGCCAAATTATCCTTCAGACAGCTGATGATGCGCAGCAATTGGCTGATCTGCGGATGCAAAAGCCGCATTCAATGGCAATGCCTGAAGAAAACCGCAATACAAGGATAGATAGATTTTGTTACCACTTAACTATACTCAAAAACGAAACATTTATATAGTTGTATCTAATCCAGAGCGAAAGGAGAGGTGCAAGACAGCATGAGACGTCATGCTGTGCAACTATGCTGATGGCATCATTGGCCATATCCAGCAGGATATTGACGCTAGCGAAAATAGGCATAAGGAGTTATGCGTGATTAACTCGCAGATTCCAGACTGCCAATAACGAGGGAAACTACCATGGGCAATAACTCCGGAAAGAACAAGACTGTATTCGGCATAACATCGATACTTGCGTTTGCGCTGCTTCTCTCAATAGCGCTTCCTGCTGCGCTTGCAGTCCCAGTATTAGATATTGTCCATCCAGCACAAGTAGCTCCTTTCAGGATAAACGAGTTTGAGATAGGCAATCCATTATGGACGCACAGCACTACAACTCACAATCCGATGTATGTCTCAGCCCACGACACAAACGGATACACTTTAACTTATAAATGGAAAGTTATCAGAGCCGGAACTGTTGTCCAGACAGGCACAGGCAAAGACTTCACTATCTCTCCAATCAATGTAGATGTTGATACTCCCATCTCTATCATAGCTAATGTCACGAACAGCGTAGGCCAGAGCGCGCTCGTCTGGTGGATCTATACAGTATTTGACTCAGACCCGTGGTTCACATGGGTGCCTGCAGGGATTGAATACCACCAGTACGCTGGCGAAGACTGCGTCACTTTTGAGATGAGCGCTTATGCTTATGATTCTCCTGCAAGATATTCCTGGGATTGGGACAATGACGGAACTTACGATACTCCACTCAATACAGCTCTCGCATCTTCAAATCAATGCCTTACCTGCGGGCCTAACACTATCCGTGGAAAAGTTGTTGACACTAACGATGATTTCGTCACTCAGACAAAATCTTTCACTTTGACAAGCGGATGCACAACCAATTGCATAGACAATGACAATGACGGCTACAATCTCAGCGCTGTCAATTGCGGCCCTGTAGACTGCGCAGACAGTAACGCAAACATATACCCTGCTCGCGCTGAATCATGCAATAACCTCGATGATAACTGCAATAATGCCATAGATGAGACATTCCCAAATAAAGGCCAGTCATGCAGCGCAGGGCAGGGAATCTGCCAGCGCACTGGAACTTATGTTTGTACTGCGACAGGCACAGGAACAACCTGTAATGCGGTTCCCGGAACTCCGACAACAGAGATCTGCGGCAATGGAATAGATGAAGACTGCAATGGTTCTGATCTTATATGCTCAGTATGCACTAATGGACAGACTCAGTCATGCGGAACTAACACCGGAGCGTGCCAGACAGGAACACAGACATGCAACAATAACGCATGGGGTTCTTGTGCAGGTCAAATAACACCAACAACTGAAACCTGCAATAACATTGATGATGATTGCGACGGAAGCACTGACGAAAGCTTAACGCAATCATGCGGCATTGATACAGGAGCATGCCAAGTCGGGACTCAAACCTGCAACGCAGGAACTTTTGGCTCATGCGTCGGACAGATAACTCCGACAACAGAGATCTGCGGCAATGGAATAGATGAAGACTGCAATGGTTCTGATTTAACCTGCCCTATCTGCACTAATGGCCAGACTCAATCATGCGGAATAAACACTGGAGCGTGCCAGACAGGAACACAGACATGCGTCAGCAATTCCTGGGGAGCATGCGTCGGACAGATAACTCCGACAACAGAGATCTGCGGCAATGGAATAGATGAAGACTGCAATGGTTCTGATTTAACCTGCCCTATCTGCACTAATGGCCAGATAAGATCCTGCGGAGGCTCTAACATTGGAGCCTGCCGAACAGGAAGTCAGACATGCAATAGTAATTCATGGGGCTCATGCGTCGGACAGATTAATGCCACTACAGAAATCTGCGGCAATGGAATAGACGAAGACTGCAACGGAGCAGATCTTTCATGCTCTGCATTCTGCGGCAATCTGATAATTGAAGCGCCTGAAGTCTGCGACGGCAATTTACTATCATGCCTCTCCCCTTTAGGATACAATGGCTCACAATCATGCAATCCAACCTGCACAGGATGGGGCTTATGCACAAGCGCTCAAAGCTGCGGCGACGGAATAGTCAATGTCCCCCCTGAACAATGCGATGATACAAACATTCTCAATGGAGATGGCTGCTCAGCGGTCTGCCAATTAGAGAATCCTGCTTTATGCGGCAATAACGCGCTCAATCCCGGCGAGACTTGCGATGACGGCAACACTGTCAGCAATGACGGATGCTCAGCGACATGCCAGGATGAGATCATAGGGACTTTGTGCGGCAATAGCGTCCTAGAGATAACAGAACAATGCGATGACGGCAACATTGTAAGCGGCGACGGATGCTCAGCAGTATGCCTTAATGAGATCAATCCACTGCTCTGCGGCAATGGAGTCATAGATTTCGGAGAGACATGCGATAACTCCACAGGAGCTTCCACATGCGCAAGCTTCAATTTCACAGGAGGAAATCTCTTGTGTATAAACTGCCAGCTTAACACTACTCAATGCACAGGCAACGCAGGAGGATTCTGCGGAGACAGCGTGATCCAGCCAGGAGAACAATGCGACCTTCTCAATCTTGCAGCTCTTGTGCAGTGCAGCAACCTGACAGGATATTCAAGCGGACCTCTCAGCTGCACTCAATCATGCATGCTCAACACATCACTCTGCATCCCAACAGCTCAAGCCCCAATCTGCGGCAATAATGTCACAGAAGCAGGAGAGCAGTGCGATGACGGCAATCTTGTCAGCAATGACGGATGCTCCGCCACATGCCAACTCGACGCAGTATTCTGCGGCAATGGGATCATTGACGCTGGAGAGACCTGCGACGGCTCAACCAATGGGATGACCTGCGGAAACTTCAATTTCACTAACGGAACCCTAAGCTGTGGAAATAACTGCCAGCTGAACACTACATTGTGCGTCAGCAATATCACTGGCGGATTCTGTGGGGACAGCATCATACAGCCAGGAGAACAATGCGACCTTCTGAATTACGGCGCTCTTGTCCAGTGCGACAATCTGACAGGCTTTGTCAATGGCAGCCTCTCATGCACACCAGGATGCATGCTTGATACAACAGCATGTATTTCAGCCCCTTTGAACCCAAACTGCGGCAATGGAGTCTTTGATGCAGGCGAACAATGCGATGACAGCAATCTATTGAACAATGACGGATGCTCAGACATTTGCGTCATTGAAGCTGTCGGACCAGTCTGCGGTGACAGCATGATCACTCTGCCTATAGAGCAGTGCGATGACAGTAATAATGATAACGGAGACGGATGCTCAGCGATCTGCACTACAGAAATAATTCCTCCAAACTGCGGCAATGGATTGGTAGATTCAGGCGAAGAATGTGATCCTGACGCGATGCTAACGACAGCATGCACCAATCTTGACTCTTTCACTGGAGGCACTCTCAGCTGCACTCCTTTCTGCAAATTTGACACTACACAATGCACTGGAGGGATAACAGGAGGATTCTGCGGTGATAATTTCATCAACCCAGGAGAATCTTGCGATGGCACAAATCTAGGATTAGCAGTGCAATGCACTGATCTCGGAAGCTTTGTTTCCGGCCCTCTGAGCTGCACAGCGACATGCACTCTTGACACTTCAATCTGTATCCCTGGAAGCCTCACTTGCGGCGACGGAACGCTTGACGCGGGCGAACAGTGCGATGACGGCAACTTAGTCAGCAATGACGGTTGCTCAGCGGTCTGCTTTGATGAGCTTGCTGGCGCAGTATGCGGCAATAGCATCTGGGAAGCAGGAGAGCAATGCGACGACGGCAACCTATTGAATAATGACGGTTGCTCAGACCTCTGCATTATAGAGAATTTCCCACCGATCATAACCTCAATAATCTTACTGCCTAATCCAGTGATGGTCAATGGCACTCTTGTCTGCGCAGTGCAGGCTAACGATCCTGAGAACAACACTATAACAGTCAGCTACAGCTGGACAACAACAGGAGCTTACAGCCTCGCTGGAATCACAGGAAACATACTTGATCTCTCATTGATAACAGGAGAGCAGAATGGCGACGTGATAACATGCACCGCAGTCCCTAATGACGGCACTCAGAATGGCACAAGCATGAGCGCTTCTGCGAATGTCACTGACCCAAGCAGGCCTAATGTTCCGCCTGTCGTGACGATAATAACTCCTCTAAATGGAGATACTTTCGTGGATGTCTGCTCAAACATAACTTTCACAGCCACAGCTAATGATCCTGACGGAGACAGCATAGCCTCATGGTTATGGACCGCCCTTAGTGGAGTGAACATAAGTTCAGCTTCCACATTTAATCTTCCTGCAAGCGCTTTCGCCGCAGGCAACAATACTGTCTATGCCTTCGCTTTCGACGATTTCATGGCCAATCAGCAGATGGGCAGCGATAATGTGACTTTCACAATAACGCAGCACACTGCCCCTACAGCAACCATGACAATAACTAATCTGCTCACTGCGGCAGTCCTCGCTAACGGCACAGGAGTGAATGAGTCAACACCGTTGCAGTTCCTTGCGAATGCTCTGCCTACTGACGCGTGCAACGCTGGCCAGTTCAATTATTTCTGGACTGACAATGGAGTGTTCATGAGCTCTCAGCAGATATTTTCTCTGAGCAATCTCTCAATCGGATGGCACACAATAAGCGTGTTCGTCACAGACCAATACGGAGCTTTCACACAGGTTAGTTTAAGGATACAGATACTTGATGTCCCTAACCAACTCCCTATAGTCCAGATCATGCAGCCAACTAACGCTATTTCAATCAGCAGCATGCAGTACTGCGATATAAATTTCAGCGCGACCGCGAACGATGTCGATGGATGGATAATGAATCCAGGAAATGAGATCTACAATTGGATGATTGTAACTCCTATAGGAGTCCTCAATCCAAGCCTGCAGCAGACTTTCCTCTACACAGGAATCATGCCGCTCGGCAACAGCACAGCGATAGTCTCAGTGACTGATAATGACGGCGGTCTCGGTCAGGATTCATTGATAATCAGTGTGCTTGCGAACCAGCCTCCTCAGACAAACATAATGCTGCCTGTAGCGTTCCCTAACTTCACAGTCCCTGAACGCACCTCAATCAGCTTTGACGCGCAAGTAATTGGCGGCAATACGGATGATTGCAGCGACTGCTCTCTTGCGGATTATTCCTGGAACTGGATAGACGCCAGCACTGGAATTATCCTGTCAGCGCAGCAAGCGTTCACTGTTCCGGAATTATCTATCGGATTGCACACAATCACTGTGACAACAACTGACTGCTATGGAGATATCGGAATTGACACAATCATTGTCAATGTCACAGATGTGCCGAACAACGCGCCTATCGTTACTATATCAAGCCCGCTCAGTGGCCAGTCATTCGTGAATGTCTGCGAGAATGTCCCTTTCAGCGCTTCAGCAATAGATCTCGACAATGAGCCTATAACGCAATGGATGTGGATCTATAATGGACCAGTAATATCCAATCTTGCGTCATTCATAATGCCCGCGTCACAATTCGCTCTCGGCAACAACACAGTCTACGCTTACGCGTTCGACAACCAGACACCAGCAGGAATAGGATCTTCAGCGGTGAATTTCACTATTGTTGACCACACAGGCCCCGCAGTCACTCTGACAGCGACAGAGATGACAACTCCTCCGGGAACTGTCCTTGTGAATGGCAGCAGTGTCAATGAGTCAAGGCCTATCCAGTTCGATGGAGCTGCTTTCTTCACTGACGCTTGCAACGCAAGCACATACCAATGGAGATGGTTCGATAATGGGATGATTCCTCCAATCAGCACAATGCAATCCTTCACTACAAGCTCACTCTCTGTAGGGATACATAATATACTCCTTGAAGTCATTGACCAATACGGTTATTCAGGATATGCCGCAATAACTTTGAATATCACTCAAGTGCCTAACATTCCGCCAATGATCACAAGCATGCAGTGCTTTGATAAAGCGACAGGAAGCGCGACTCTCACTGAGTTCGAGCCGATATTCTGCAACGCTACAGCAGTCGATGCTGACGGAGTCATAACAACCTGGCTATGGGATGTTGACAATGACGGCTTCTCCCCGCAAGTAGCAGGATCTGTATTCGATCTTCCAGCTTTGCTAGCGAATGGAACTTACCTTGTCAGCCTGACAGTCATTGATAATGGGACCGCAAACGGACTTCCAGTTTCAGCCACCCAGGTACTGCCTATTGTCGTGAACAATAACGCGCCTGTCGTGAATCTTACAGGAGTTCCTGCAAGCGGCACTGAACCTTTGAATGTCACATTCACATGCAGTATCACTGGAGGCAATCAGCCTTTCACTTACTGGTTTGATTTCGGCGACGGCATCACAACCAATGTTCTGCCGAATGGAAACTCAACATCAATAACCTATAATTATGTATACCTGCAGAATGGAACTTACACTGCAACATGCAATGTCCAGGACAATGACGGAGACACAGGAAACGACAGCACAATAACAACAGTGCTTGATACAGCGCCAATGCCTGAATTTAACTGGACTCTTTTCAGTCCTATCGAGAACACAGCAGTGCAATTCACTGACCTCTCAACAGCTTACGACGGAATAGTCAGCTGGTCCTGGGATTTCAATGACGCTGACGGCATAACTGTCGATAGCACACTGCAGAATCCTACATTCGTATTCGTTCAGAACGGCAATTATGTCGTCACTCTGACAGTCATGGACGGCGATGGAACTCTCGGAACAGTGCAGCACACAGTTGTTGTGAATGACACTGTGCCGCAAAATCTGAACATTGTAGTCTTACCTATTCCTCCAACTTTCCAATTGGAAGGCCAGAATGTAAGCTTTATCGGATTCGCGACAGCTTACGACATGCCTATAACTTACTCATGGGATTTCGGCGACGGAACACCAGCACAGACAGGCCAAATACTTAATCATGTCTACGCCCAGCAAGGCAATTACACTGTCACGCTGACAGTAACTGATAGCGATGGCAGCCCTACTTCAACAAGCACAATAGTGCAGATCCTTGACACAGTCCCTACAGCGGTCGCGGTAGCGACTCCTTCAGTGACGATGGAAGGAAGAAGCGTTGAATTCAATGGTTCGCTCTCTTTCGGATACGCCGGAGATCAGCCTTACACCTATTCATGGTATTTCGCTGATGGCAGCGCGAACGGCACAGGAGCGGTGCTCAACCACACATTCATGGTTCAAGGAACTTACAATGTAGTGCTCACTGTGACCGATACTGACGGAAGCGTCAGCACTGACACAGTGCAAGTGATTGTGATTGATTCAGTGCCGGTATCAGTTGCGGGACCATTCCCTTGCTACGGAGTAGAAGGCTTACCAGTTGTTCTTGACGGCTCTGCAAGCATCCCTTCAACAGACTTGCCAAACGATTACTACTGGGACTTCAATGCGAGCAATGGTGTCGGTATTGATGCCACTGGCGTTATCGTTAACACTGTTTACACTGACAATGGAGTCTTTAATGTCACACTGAATGTGACTGATGGAGACGGCAGTTCAGATACTAGCAGAACAGTTTGCATAATCAATGACACACTGCCAGTGATAACGTCCATCACTCCTGATTTAATACTTAATGAAGGCGACAGCGCAGTCTTCACAGTGACAGCGACAGGAACTCTTGCTGACCCGATATCTCTTTACTCTTGGAGATTGCCTAATGGCACTGTGCTCAGCGGCTTTGGACTGACAAGCTTGCCTTACACTTTCCCTGACAATGGCAACTTCAACATAACTGTCAGAATCGATGACGAGGACAGCTCTGTCTTCGGAATGATCAATGTGACAGTGCTCAATGTTGCTCCTGTTGTGAACATCATAGGCGCTCCATACCAATGCGACCGCAACGCGGTTGTCCCTATACAGGTTTATGGCATCGCGACAGACGCAAGCCCTGTAGACTTCGCGGCATTCACCGCAGCAAGCTATACCTGGGATTTCAATTACACAGCCGCTCTTGGATTCAGCACTGACGCTACAAACTTCACTGCTGACCTCAACTGCAACGGATGGCCTATCGGGATGTACAACATCTCCTTCAGAGCAACCGATAAGGATGGAGGGATCGGACAGACTACTGCTTTGCTGAATGTCACTACAGGAATCGTGAACCAGCCGCCATTCTTCTTCCCACCGCTCGGCCTGATCACTGTTGTGAATAACACCTTGATGACTTACGATGCTAACGCGACTGATTCGCCAACGCAGTCATTGACTTATTCAACAGATTCCGTGCTGATTGCCATTAATTCAACTACAGGAGTCATAACATGGACTCCGACTGTTGTCGGCCTGTACCAGTTCAATATCACTGTCTGTGATAATTCGACACAGGCTAATGCCTGCACAAGCGATTGGCTATTCGTCAATGTCGTTCCTCAGCCTTCGCTCAGCGTAGTGCTGTTGACTCCTACAAATAACTTAATTCAGGTAGGCAATCCACTGATCAACTTTTCAGGATATGTTATGAGCTCTTCGCAGTTCATCATCAACTGCAGCTTATATGTTGGAAGTGTCGGAACTCCATGGGCTCTTGAAGCATGGGGATTCCTCACTAACAACACAATCAGATCGTACCAGACAGGATTTGCTGACGGAACTTATTCATGGAATCTATTCTGTGATGACGGCATCAATACCGCGTGGGCGCCTCAGAACTTCACTTTCACAGTGAACAGTAGCTTGAGTCCTCAATGCAGTGACGCCTCTGATAATGACGTTGATGGCCTGACAGACATGGCAGATCCCGGATGCACCAGTGCTCTTGACAATGATGAGACCGATATTGTTATAACTCAATGCTCTGACGGAATTGACAATGACGGTGATGGTGACATCGACTATCCTGCAGACTTCGGCTGCTCAAATGGCGCTGACAACGATGAAGTAAACAACAATCTTGCGTTCCAATGCTCTGACGGAATTGACAATGATGCAGATGCTTTAATTGACCAGAATGATCCTGGCTGCACAGCATTTAATGATATTAGTGAGATAAATATCGTTGGAACTCAATGTTCTGACGGAATTGACAATGATGGTGATGGCGACATCGATTATCCTACGGACTTCGGTTGCGTAAGCAGTTTGGATAATACTGAAGTAAATAATGATCCATCATTCCAATGCTCTGATGGTCTGGATAATGATGGTGACACTCTTGTTGATCAGAATGATCCAGGATGTATTACATACGATGATAATAGTGAGATAAATGTTGTTGTGACTCAATGCTCTGACGGAATTGATAATGACGGCGATGCAGCAATTGATCTTGCTGATTTCGGATGCATAAATGCAGCAGACAATAACGAAATCAACAATGACCCCGCATTCCAATGTTCTGACGGAATTGACAATGACGCAGATGGCCTGATTGATCAAGCTGATCCAGACTGCAGTGCACGCACCGATACGATAGAAGCCACTCAATGCTCTGACGGAATTGATAATGACGCAGATGGCTCAATTGATTATCCTGCAGATTTCGGATGCTCAAATGGCGCTGACAACGATGAAGTAAACAACAATCTTGCGTTCCAATGCTCTGACGGAATTGACAATGATGCAGATGCTTTAATTGACCAGAATGATCCAGGATGCACAGCATTCAATGATAACAGTGAAGTCAATGTTGTTGTGACTCAATGCTCTGACGGAATTGATAATGACGGCGATGCAGCAATTGATCTTGCTGATTTCGGATGCATAAATGCAGCAGACAATAAC
>Ga0209542_10019286_pt1 | contig 10941 bp, 12 predicted proteins | sample RifCSPhighO2_01_FD_184028 | JGI IMG/M metagenome (GOLD analysis project Ga0209542, IMG submission 184028) | Soil microbial communities from Rifle, Colorado - Rifle CSP2_plank highO2_0.1 (SPAdes) (version 2) | ecosystem: Environmental > Terrestrial > Deep subsurface > Rock core/Sediment ...
GCAGATAAGATGAAGCCGGAGGAAATAAAAGAGGTGGAAAGGATAGTGAACGAGAAAATCCATGAGGCGCTGCCCGTTACATGCTCATTAATTCCAAAGAGCGAAGCGGAGAAACTCGGAGCCCAACAGGAATTCGGCGCAAAATACCCCGACATGGTTTCCGTTTATTCGGTGGGTCCCAAAGATGTCACGCCGGAAAATCCGCAGTTTGAAAAAGCGTTCTCCATAGAATTCTGCGGCGGTCCGCATGTGGAGAACACGAAAGAACTCGGCGGTACTTTCAAAATCCTAAAAGAAGAAGCCGTCGCCTCTGGCATAAGGCGCATAAAGGCGGTTTTGTAATAACGCGGAACAAAACTGTTTAGGCAGTCTGACTGCTTAATGGCAGTCAGACTGCCTAACACCAACTATTTTGTGCGTTATAATGTTATGCGATGTTCTCCCTGCCATTCACACACAAACGCGAAAAAGTAATAGCAGTCGCGGATATTGCGAGCGACAGCGCGGGAGCTTGCATTGCGCTGGTGCGCGATGACGAACCCGCCTCTATTATCTGCGCCGAGCGTTCCGAGTTGACGTTTGACGAAAAATCGCCGCATCAGACCGGCACTAATATTATTTCCGCGCTTGACGATGCAGGCGCTAAAGTCATGCGCCTGTATTCCAAGTTACAGGAAAAAGGCGCGTCACGGCCGATTTCATCGGTACACGCAGTACTTCATACGCCCCTCATCACATCGCACGCGACCAGCGCGGTTGCCTCGTTTCAACAAGAGGAGCATATAACAGAAGACATCATTAAGGGGCTCGCCAGAACGGCGTTTGAAAGTAAGAAAGAACTGGACAAGTCAAGACTCTTTGAGGCGGGCGCGGCGAGCTTTGAATTAAACGGATACCGGACGGCCAAGCCCGTTGGCAAGCATGCCCACACAATTTCCGTCGCGACCTTGATGTCGGAGTGCGAGCCCGAATTGCGGGCCAAAGTTACTGACAATCTTCGGAAAAGTTTTGGAATTCAAAATCCGATATTGCACAGCGACACCCGCGCGCTTCTCCTTGCCACGCACATGAACCCGTTACACGCGAACAGGCACCTCATCGTTGACGTCTCCGGTGATTCCACCAACTGTCTTGTCATTCATAAAGATACTGCGGCGGAGCACATCGCCGTACCCGAGGGAACGAGAACGATATTGAAACGTATTGTCGGGAAAGGCATGGCCGAAGAAACACTCTCGCTTATGAGAATGGTCGCGCGCGATGCGTGCGGCACGCCGGCATGCGAGCAATTGAACGCATCGCTCGTCCGCGTGGAAACGGAACTTGCAAAAACGTTCGGTGAGGCGTTCGGCAAACTGATGTCTCTGCGCCGCCTGCCGAATGACCTTGTGCTCATCGTCGCGCCGGATTTTGCGCCATGGATGAGCAATTTCTTTTCCCGACTGGATTTCGGACAATTTACCGTTACGACGCGGCAATTTGCGACACGCACTCTTTCACCCGGAGACTTGGGAACTTTCGTAGCGCAAAACGCGAGCCCGAAGGTAGACGCATGGTTCGCGCTTGGAACAGCGCTCGGAAGCGCGCAGGAGCAATCCACATAGCACCGGTATCGGGTATCGTGTATCGGGTATATAGTGTGATAAAGTTAGCAGATTGCAGGGCTTTGTCTTCTTGCATTATGGTATACAAGATACAAGATACGATATACTAGATACACGTTCACTATGGCCAAAGATTACTTTCAGGACATATTGCAACCGGATGAGGAGAAATCCGGAAATTTTTTCGGCGCTAAAAAGCCGGGTGGCGGCGGCGGAGAACCGCAGGGCGGTGGAGAACGTTCAATACGAAACATCACGGTTAATCCTCGCGCTTCGCGTGCTCGCGCAATGTCCGGCGACATGAGAGGAGCGCCCTCCGGCGGCTCGCAGGATCCATACGGGAAGCCGCGCATGGATAGCCAGAAGCGAATATGGATTTGGGTGGTTGCGGCCATATCGCTCTTCGTGCTCGGCGTTCTTGCGCTCTTCGCTTTCCGAAGCACGACGGTCACGGTAACGCCCCGCTCGCGTCCCATTGTATTTGACCAGTCCGTCCATTTTAACGCATACCCCTCGGCATCGGCCGCAACGGGGTCGCTTTCCTACGCCGTGATAGCCAATGACTTGGAAGATTCGACCGTCGTTGCTTCAAGCGGGACCGAACACGCCGAAGACCGGGCGACCGGAACAATAACCGTATTCAACGAGTATTCAGCCTCTTCCGTACGCCTGATAAAAAACACGCGGTTTGCGACTCCTGCCGGCCTTATTTTCAGAGTTCCGGCGACCGTAGTAATTCCCGGAAAGAAAGGCGCCACTCCCGGTTCGGTGACGGTAACCGTTGCCGCAGACCAGGCGGGGGACGAGTACAACATCGGGCCTGTTGATAAGTTCACGCTTCCCGGCCTTAAGAGCACTCCTGATATGTATGGGAGCGTGTATGCCCGCTCAACATCCGAATTCACCGGAGGATTCGTAGGGGACAGGCCGGGTGTTGCCGCTGGTGCCCTTGACTCCGCGCGCGCCGAGGTGCGCGGAAGACTGGAGAACAAGGCCCACGACGGCGCGCGTGCCCTCAACAGCGGGACGATAACGGTATTTCCCGATTTGATGCGCATCACGTATGAATCGCTTCCGACAACGACCGAGGCGGGCGGGGGAGTGCGCATTCACGAGAAGGCCCGCGTGGAAATTCCCGCATTGTCCGCCGGCGCCTTTGCAGAAGCAGCCGCGCGGGGAGTCGGAGAAAACACCGAGGGCGTAAGTTTCAGAATTGAGGGGCTGGATACGCTTGCGGCTCGCCATGGCAGCGCGAACGCGACACAGGCCGCGCTTGGCGCCGACCCGCTTGATTTTACGCTCGCGGGCAATGCATTGCTCGTCTGGAACGTTGATTCGGCCTCGCTTTCTCAAGCTCTCGCGGGGCGCAACCAGAGCGCATTTCAGGGAATTATAAACGGTTTTTCAAGCATCCAAGAAGCCCGGGCGCGCATTGAGCCTTTCTGGAAGGGAACCTTCCCAGCCACTACATCCGACATTAAAATTGAATTTGTTTTCCTCAAAGCGGCACAGTAGGTTTCCGCGAAGAATCCGGTTTCAGCATCCATGCATAAAAACCTGTTGTTGGGGGTTGACCCCGTTAGAAGCCCACTTTCGGAAGTTTAGATGGGGAATCGAAATGGTGAAACAAAAATCAATATTATTTATGGAGAGCAAAGCTTCTAACGGGGTTGACGTGCGGGCGCGAAGCTGATATTGTCACTCGCGCAGATATGCCCGGTAGTATTATTTCGGCTCAACCTTCGGTCCTACTGCAAAAAGTGCTGTTTACATCTACAAGTTCCATGCTCGGCATTCGTAGTTTTCTGCTACGAAGTAGCAAGCCGAAATTGCACTAACCGGGTATGGCGGAACAAGAGTCTGTAGAAGGAGTCGTTGAAGAGGCTCTTCCTAATACGCTATTTCGCGTAAGGTTGGGTTCCGGAGAACTCGTACTCGCGTACTTGGCTGGCAAAATGCGTCTGCACAGAATCAAGGTGCTGGTCGGGGACAAAGTTTCCGTGCATCTTGACTCATACGGAGGCCGCGCGCGGATAACGAGGCGTGTCTAGCGGAATGAATCCCGTTAGAAGTCGCGGAAGTTTGTCAGTTTACAAATCTTGATTTAAATGTATGAGCCGAAAGATTACTAATGTAATATACGAGTCGGAAACGCAAGCTTCCTACTTCTAACGGGATGAAAGTCAAGGCATCAGTCAAGAAAATTTGCATGCACTGCAAACACGTAAAACGCCACGGGCGTCTTTTGGTTATCTGCTCTAACCCGCGACATAAACAGCGACAGGGCTAAATGTTGTACATGTTCTATATGTTCTATATGTTGAAAACGTTATACATGCAAAAACACTGTAACAATTAGAACAACTAGAACAATTAAAACACATAGAACTATGCTTCGCATATCAGGAGTCACCGTGCCGGAAAATAAGCGCCTTCCAATCGCGCTTACCGCCATTTATGGCGTTGGCCGCCCGCGCGCGCTTCACGTTCTTTCACAACTCGGCATTGACGCGGGCAAGCGCCCTTCGGAACTCACCGCCCGCGAAGAGACGGCGTTGCGCGAGACGATAGAAAAATTTGCCGTGGAGGGCGAATTGAAGCGTCAGATCAGCTCCAACATACGACGGCTTAAGGATATCAAATCGTATCGCGGGAGCCGGCACGCAAAGCACCTTCCGGCGAGAGGCCAGAGAACGAAAACGAATTCCCGCACAACGCGCGGAAATGTTCGCAAGACGATGACGTCAGGGAAGAGGAAGCTGGAGAAAACATAACATTCCAATCTACAAATGAATACCAATATACAAATGATTACAAATGCACAATGCGAAACATTCGTAGGCATTCGTGGCATTCGAATGATTCGTAGATTGGGACATATCTAGTATGGGCAAAAAACGTATCATCAGGAAATCAGGGGGCTCTGTGGACGCCGGATTGAAGTCCCGCTCTCTTGCACGCGTCGCAAAGAAGAACCTCACCTCGGGCATTCTCAACATTCACGCGACATACAACAACACCAAGGTGCTTCTCGCGGACAAAGAGGGGAACACGGTGGCGTGGTCTTCCTCCGGAGCACTCGGCTTTTCGGGCGCAAAAAAGGGGACTCCTTTCGCGGCCGCGAAAGTGGGAGAAATCGTCGGAGATAAGGCCAACATTATCGGCATAAAAGAAGTTGATGTGGTGATTCGCGGCGTGGGCGCCGGCCGCGAATCCGCCTTGCGGGCTTTTGCCGGAAAGGGGATTGACATATTGCGCATATCGGATGACACCCCGATTCCGCACAACGGTCCGCGCCCGCCGAAGCCGAGACGAATATAAATTCGTTAAATATGTTCTATATGTTCAAAATGTTAAAAATGCGACAGTTAAATCACATGTAGAACAACTTCAACAATTACAACATTTACAACAGTATGTTATTGATCAAGTCCAAATACAAAATCGCGAAACGCCTTGGCGCCGGTATTTTTGAGCAGACGCAAACGCAGAAGTTCGCGTTGTCGGAGGCCCGTTCAAAGGGTGCAAAAACTTCGCGCGGAAGACGCGGTCCCTCCGACTACGGACGCCAGCTTCTGGAGAAACAGCGCCTGAGGTTCACCTACGGACTCTCCGAGAAGCAACTGTCAAATTACGCAAAAAACGCATTCGCACAACCCAATCCCGCCGCTGCCCTTCACAAATCCCTTGAGATGCGGGCCGACAATGCCGTGTATCGGGCAGGCATCGCCTCGACGCGCCGGGCCGCGCGACAAATGGTTTCTCACGGGCATATAACCATAAACGGCAAGCGAATTACCATTCCCTCGCACCAATTGCACAAAGGCGATATCGTCGCGGTGCGGGAAGGAAGCCGCGCTAGCGCGCTTTTCGCTAAACTGACCGACCCCGAAGAGGCCGCTCGCGGGGTCAAATCCGCATGGATCGTTCTTGACCCATCGCTCATGAAAGCCGAGGTCGTGGGGGAGCCAAGCTATAGTGGTGCGGAGAGCGGGATTGATTATTCAACGGTGTTTGAGTTTTACAGCAGATAAGGTTTTTCTTATGAGCAAAGTGAGTTAGAAACAACCTTACCCGCCTAAACTTTTGACAATGTTATGCCTATGCACTATAATCGCCCCCACGAAGCAAAACAGTCCATCTGCCACTTTCGCGGAACGATTAAAAGTTTGGGCGGGTGGTGATTTTTATTATCGCTTCGCGTTATAAAAATTTACCATGTCTGACTATCACATTGCGCTTCCTTCCAAGCCCCGCGTTATTTCAGAATCTGAAAGAAGCGGCACCTATGAAATTGACGGTTTGTACCCGGGTTACGGCTACACGCTTGGAAATTCTCTCCGCCGCATCATTCTTTCCTCGCTGCCAGGCGCTGCGGTAACGCATGTCAAGATACCGGGGGTCGCCCATGAATTTTCTACGATAGAAGGAGTCAAGGAGGATGTGGTGACAATCCTGCTTAATATCCGCAAGATTCGCCTCAAGCTCGTTACCGATGAGCCGCAAACTATCACGCTTCACGTGAAGGGTCCGAAGGCAGTTACCGCGGCGGATCTAAAGCTTCCGGGCCAAGTAGAGGTTCTGAACCCGGAAAGCCACATTGCCGATGTAAGCGGGAAAGTTACATTGGAGATTGAGCTCCGCGCAGAACGCGGGCTTGGGTACATCCCGAAGGAAGTGCACCAGAAAGAGCGCGTGGACGTGGGAACTATCGCATTAGACGCGATTTTCTCGCCTATCCGCCGCGTTAATTATGAGGTTGAAAATATGCGCGTTGGAGACAGAACCGATTTTAACCGCCTCCGCATTCTTATTGAAACTGACGGCACCATTGAACCGCGCGAAGCTCTGGAACGTTCAATAGAAACGATGATCCACCAACTGAAAGCCGTCGTCGGTTTCAAGGAGGAAGATGTTGAGGAAAGGGAGGTGCTCGCTTCGGCCGGCTCATCGCGCGATGCAAGACGCGATGAAAAAGCGGCGCCGGACGCAGAAGTGCTTAAGACCCGAATCACTGAATTGAACATGCCACAGAGAGTCACAGACGCCCTGGACAATGCTTCTATCAGAACCGTCGGTGGGTTGGTTCGCAAGCGCGAAGATGATCTTCTTTCCATTGAGGGCTTGGGACAAAAAGGGTTGCAGGACATTAAGCGCGCCCTTTCTAATCTTGGGCTCACTCTCCGGTCTCAATAAAGAAATTTATGAATCCCGTTAGAAGTTTCGGAAGTTCAGACTATGGTATATCCAGTGGGTGTTTTACATGGGTCAAGTACTTACAAGCAGTAACTTTTGAGTCGGAAGCGCGAGCTTCCTACTTCTAACGGGATGAAGCACCACAAGAAAATACGAACACTCGGTCGTAAAAAAGGGCAGCGTGTTGCGCTCTTACGCAGTTTGGCTCGTTCGCTTTTTATTTCCGAGGGCATAACGACAACTGTTGCGCGCGCAAAAGAACTGCGCCCATTCGTTGAGAAAATCATCTCCGCGAGCAAAGAGAACACAACCGCCTCGCGCCGAGCCATTTCGGCACGCCTCGGCGGCGCTTCCGACGTGGTTCTCAAATTGCATTCCACGCTCGCGCCTCGATTCAAGGAGCGTTCCGGCGGATATACGAGAATCGTACGGTTGGGACGTGTTGGAAAGCGGGCGATTGAATCGGCACGCATTGAGCTTGTGTCCGCGAATGAAAGAAAATAATTGTATGCCCAAAACTTCTGAATATACTATTGATGCGTCGGGGAAAACCTTGGGACGCGTTGCTTCTCTTGCCGCAAAAACGTTGATGGGGAAGACGGAGGCAAGGTATACGCCCAACATCGCCTCGCCGGTCAGAGTAAACATCGTGAATGCCGGCAAATTGATAATGACTGAACGTAAACAGCTTGGTAAGAGATATACCTCATACTCCGGTTATCCGGGGGGACTGAAGACGGAGGCCCTCGGCAAACTCCGTGTACGCAAAGGGCATGGCGAGCCGCTTCGCCGCGCGATAGAGAGGATGCTTCCGCGCAATACTATGCGCGTCGGCAGAATGAAGAACCTTAAAATTACCGTATAACAAATCATGTCGGCAAAAGAAAGGTACACGGAAGCAGTGGGACGGAGAAAGACGGCGAGTGCGCGCGTCCGCCTCGTCCCTGCAAAACATTCCTCAATGACGGTGAACGGCAAGACCGCGGAAGAATATTTCCCGCTTGAAGCGCTTGTAAAAACAGCTTTTGAATCTCTGACTACGACCGGCTCAACTTATGCGGTTTCCGTGCACGTCTCCGGCGGAGGCCACAAAGGACAGGCAGTTGCCGTGCGCCATGCGATTTCCCGCGCACTGAACGAAATCACTCCCGAGTTCCGCAAAGATTTAAAACAGCGCGGATTTTTGAAACGCGATCCGAGAGCGAAGGAACGCAAGAAGTTCGGTTTGAAGAAAGCTCGTCGTGCTCCTCAATGGAGCAAACGCTAGTTTGCCCCATTGAGGTTGGGAGGGGGTCGGGGAACGGTAGTTCCCCGTGGAAGAAGGAATGGGAAAACCGAGGGTTTCCCAGGACCGCGAGTGGTCAAAGCGCCAGCGTACTAAATTGGCTTAATTACTCGGCTTTTAATGGCTCACACCCGTGTGAGCCATTCGGCAACGGCCAGCCCCAGTCACTAGAAGCTCGAGGCTTTCTCTGCTATACTCCTCATCCATGAGTTTGGGAAAGAAGAACAGTGATGCCTCGGAGCCACAAGAAAATCTCGAGGACGCACAGGTGACTCCTGATGAGGAGAATTTTGAAGTGGAAGATGAGGAGAATGGCACCAGTGCAATGGCGGAAAAATTAAAGAAACTACGGACTGAACTGGAAAAATGCAAAGAAGAAAAGCAGGAATATCTTGTAGGCTGGCAAAGATGCAAGGCGGATTCAATTAACGCCCGAAAAGAGGCAATGAGAATTGCTGAACGGGCGGGCAACCGAGCGCGCGACGCGCTCATAGAGGACATTATTCCGGCATTGGACAGTTTTGATATGGCAATGGCAGGCGACGCATGGACAAAAATGGACGAAAATTGGCGCATGGGAATGGAAAATGTCCGCTCACAGCTCATTGGGGCGCTTCTCAATCAGGGAGTGAACAGTTACGCAGAAATCGGTGATGTTTTTGATCCGATATTGCATGAGGCAGTACAAGAAGTGCAGGAAAAAGGAGATGCGGGCAGCGTCGCAAAGGTCTTGCGGCGCGGATACAGATTTTCCGAAAGAATAATTCGCCCCGCGCAGGTTGCGATTGTCGCGCATCCTTATGAAAATACCGAGTGAAAGTGTTGACAGAGGATAAAATTTGCAATATATCTATACCATGGGAAAAATAATCGGAATTGACCTGGGAACGACGAACTCCGCGGTAGCTGTTGTGCGTAGCGGAGAACCGGAAATAATTGAGAATGCGGAGGGCGCGCGGACGACGCCGTCTGTCGTCGCGGTTTCAAAGACCGGCGAGCGCCTCGTGGGGCTTTTGGCGCGCCGTCAGGCCGTTACAAATCCGAAGAACACCGTGTACCAAATTAAGCGCTTTATCGGGCATTCTTTTGATGAGCCGGGTGTCGGGAAAGACAGGGAAGCCGTGCCTTTTGAGACGCGAAAATCCGAAAACGGCGGCATTGAAGTTCTGATGAAAGAAAAGTGGCACCGGCCGGAGGAAATTTCCGCCATGATACTCCAGAAGTTGAAGCATGACGCGGAAGCGAAACTCGGTGAGACAATAACGGAGGCGGTTATCACGGTGCCTGCGTACTTTAACGATGCCCAGCGCCAGGCAACGCGCGACGCGGGAAAAATTGCCGGATTGGATGTAAAGCGCATCATTAACGAGCCGACAGCCGCCGCTCTTGCCTATGGATTTGGAAAAAAGCCCCGACGCCCTGACGGGGTCGGGGTCCCGACCGAAGCGTCGGGAAAAAATGAAAAGATAGTTGTCTTTGACTTCGGCGGCGGAACCTTTGATATCTCCGTTCTGGAGGTGGGTGATGATGTGATAGAGGTTCGTTCAACCGACGGCGACAGCCACCTCGGCGGAAAAGACATAGACCAGAAAATCATGGCGTGGATTGCCGATGAGTTTAAAAAGGAATCCGGTATAGATGTGCGCAACGATGCCCTTGCGCGCCAGCGCCTTGATGAGGCCGCGGAGAAGGCAAAGATAGAACTTTCAACCGCGCTTGAAACCGAAATAAATATCCCGTTCATTACTTCGGACGCCTCCGGCCCGCGCCATCTTCTGATAAAGATGACGCGCGCCAAATTGGAAGAGCTATCCCGTGAATTTGTGGACAGGGCGATGATGATAACCAAGCGCGCGATGGAAGCGTCGCCGTTTAAAGTTGCGGACTTGCACGAAGTGATTCTTGTCGGGGGTCAGACTAGAATGCCTGCGATGCAAAAAGAGGTGGAGCAATTCTTCGGCAAAAAGCCGCACATGGGCGTGAATCCGGATGAAGTCGTCGCGATAGGGGCGGCGATACAGGGTGGGATTCTGCAGGGCGACGTGAAAGACGTGCTGCTCTTGGATGTCATCCCTCTCTCTATGGGTATTGAGACAATGGGCGGAGTCGCCACAAAGATAATTGAACGTAACACAACGATACCGACATCGCGCTCGCAAGTATTTTCAACCGCCTCCGACAATCAGCCGTCAGTGGAAATACACATTGTGCAGGGAGAGAGACCGATGGCGGCGGACAACAAATCTCTCGGGCGGTTCAATCTGGACGGGATACCGCCGGCTCCGCGAGGCATGCCGCAGATTGAAGTCACTTTTGACATAGACGCCAACGGAATTTTGAATGTTAAAGCGAAAGATAAGGCGAGCGGAAAAGAGCAGTCTATACGCATTGAGGCCCGGTCGGCATTGAGCGAGGCCGAGGTTGAGAAAATGCGCAAAGACGCGGAGACGCACGCCGAGACGGACAAGCAAAAACGCGAACTTGTTGAGGCGCAAAACGCGGCGGACCAGATAATTTATGCGGGAGAGAAGGCGCTGAAAGAGCATGGGGAGAAGGTGAGCGAAGAAATTCGTAAAAACGTGCAGGAAAAAATTGACGCGCTTAAGGCCGCCCGCGCAGGTACGGACACTTCAGCAATCAAATCGGCGTCCGATGCACTATCAACGGCTATGAGCGCTATTGGTGAAGCTATGTCAAAGACCCCTCCGCCGCAGGAACCCCCGCAGGGAGGGGAACAGAAACCGCCGGGAGAACCTCCTAAGACCTCATAGACGATAGGGGAAGACGGAATGAAATGAAATCGGTTAATGTCCTTTCGTCGCTTTTAATCATTTAATTATTTCTTATCCGGGGGTC
>Ga0209542_10019287_pt1 | contig 10941 bp, 12 predicted proteins | sample RifCSPhighO2_01_FD_184028 | JGI IMG/M metagenome (GOLD analysis project Ga0209542, IMG submission 184028) | Soil microbial communities from Rifle, Colorado - Rifle CSP2_plank highO2_0.1 (SPAdes) (version 2) | ecosystem: Environmental > Terrestrial > Deep subsurface > Rock core/Sediment ...
TCTCGTTCCACTTCTTTGAAGTGCATTTCCATTTCAGCGAGAAGCTCTTTTTGCTCATTTTGGGGATACTTTTCTTGAATATCCTTAAGATTCTGCTGCCGAATTACTTCGAGGTCGCGGGAAACCGTTGCCTGATCAATACCGAGCGTCATTGCGATTTCTCCCTCGGTGATTTTACGAATCGCCATGCGGGTAATAGTTCGCAGCCGATTTTCGTAGTCGGTTGTGTCTTTTCGGGATTTTAATCTTGGGCCGTGTCCTCGGGGCATATTTTATGAATTAGATGAATTAGCTCGCCTTATTTCGCCGAATCGCGGAGCATTTTCTATGCGATAATCCTGATTTTGTATCTCAATAGGTATGCACATCCCGGCTATTCGGGAAACAACGCGGTCGCCAATTTTTTCCTCAAGCTCTTTAATATTCAGGTTGGATGTGATAATAACGGGCCTTTGTTCAAGCCAGCGCTCGTCAATGATTCTATAGAATACTTCTTTAACCCAGTCGGATATTTTTTCAGCGCCGAGATCGTCAAGCACAAGTAATGAAACCGATGTAAATTTGCGAATAAGCTCGATTTCATTTTCTGCCCGGTATCCATCGTGCTCGCTGAAGGTCTGTCTTATATCCGCCAGAAGCTCTACTGTTCGCGCAACTCGCGCGGCAATTTGTTTCTGTTCAATGACATAACGCGCAATTGCAACGGCAAGATGGGTTTTGCCGGTGCCGGCTTTTCCAAAGAGAATAAGGCCGGTATTCGTCTGAGGAGTGAAATCTTCGGCATATTGTTTTGCGGCCTCGTAAATTTTCCCTCTGCGCTGTGAGTTGAATGAATCAAATGTCATGTCGCGCATGATTCCTCGCATGCCTGATGCCTCAAAAAGCCGAACGATTTTCTCCCTGCGCTCTCGGATGGCTGTTTCGCGCTCTCGTTCTTCTGCCACGATCTTAGAGCATAGCTCGCAATGCTCTTGTTGGCGCCAACCAATAAAGATGAATTTTGGTTTTGCCTCCTGCCCACAGCGTTTGCAAGTAGTTGAAGGCGGTGGCGGCCCTGGGTCTTTTTTAGTGAAGTCCAATTTTTCCATGTTAATCTTTTAATACTTCTAATTGATCGTATTTGCTTTCGGCTTCCGGCTTTTTGCTTGGTTTCAAATTGAGTAGTTTATCTATGCGTTCATCGTTCTGGAAGAACCACGCGACTCCTTGATGGGCATTATTATCCATCCACCACTTGCTTTCGCTAAAGTTATTAATTGCTTTGAAAAGCTCCTCCTCTTTATAGGTTTTGAGTCGTTGTTTAATTTTCGCCTTCGCCCCGTCCGTTAATCGAGAAGATTTATTAATCTTATCGGCATAGTGCGCATATATTTTCTTCAATGATTCTTCGTCAATTCCTTTTTCTTTATTACCAATAGGTGCACCCTTTTCGGGCATGGGTTGCAAGCTTTCGTCCTTCTGTTGAAAGCTTTCATCAGGTGAACCCTTTCTTTTTTTGGAGTAAAAATTCATGTTCAGCTTCCAAAGATCGACTATTTCATATTCATAAGTAATCTGATTTGTTCTGCCTATCGGACGACTACCGATTTTTCTGATCCATCCTCTTTGCTCAAGTTTTTTCCGGTATTTCCGCACCGTATTTGGCGCAACCCCCATCATTTTTGCGATGGTCTGCGGCGAAGCCCAACAACTTCCCGTCTCGCTCGCAATCCTTTTCATGACAAGGTAAAGGCTTTGCTCGTAGGCGCAGCTATGATTTACGATAAAATACGGGATCATCGCAAAATATTTTCTGTCGTTGCTTGCGTCTTTGATTTTGAAGTTACCGTTTTTCATGGTTTGTTTTTTGCGGAAGTTCTATCTTGCCGAATGGAAGATCCGAATAAACACTGCGATAAAGTTTTACTAAACGATTCGCGCGATCTTCGGCCTGTTCGTAGCTCAATGCAACGCCATAGCTTCGTTTGTAAATTTCTATAAATTCCAAGATTGCTTTTTTGGGTAGCATAAAATTACGCATCCGAATAAATGCGGTTTTTCAAAACTTTTTGGTTTTGCAGTAAGCTCTGGGCCGGGAGCTCTATTTTGTCGTCAAAGTAGTCATTGATAACCTGTTCAATATTTCGTTCGCGCTTGAAGACAAATCTTATTTTCTTTGGGTAGGACCGATCTAACTCCAAAAGCTCGTATTTGAGCGTGAGGAGCACAGCCGCAAGGCCGAGATCAAAAGTTGAAAATTCTTGGTTCATGACAATTAATGTTTATGTTAATTGCCTATGATTGTTGCGTACGCAAACAAAAATAGGCTTTTTCTTTAAGCCTACTTTTTACGAGATGAAGCAGTCGGAGTCGGAAACGAGTGAGGTCTATTCGGGTATATTCAGCCAATAAATGGCATTTTTATAGCCGATCAGCTCATTTATGCCCAAATCTTGATACACTTTTCGATTGATCCTGCGCCTGGCATCCACTACGCGCGATGGGCTATCGGCTTTGGATGCAACGATATCAATATGGGCAATGATATCATCTTCTTTAACCCTCGCCCTGGGAGATTCGAATACTTTTTCTGCCACATAGTATTCAATGGATTTGAAGGGTAATTCGCACTCTTTATCACCCCAGATAATTTTCCCGCTATTGGCATCAAAAGAGAGTTTGAGAGGTTTTTCCTCCGATTTTTGTTCTGTTGGCGAAGATAACGATCTCCTGATTTCGTAAAGCCTGGATTGAGACGGATGGAGAATATAAAAACAATCGTCTCTGTTTTCAAAATCTTCTAAGGCGCCGGCCTTTTTAAGCTCTTTTAATGTGGCCATGTACTCTTCGAGCTTGACATGGGGCACTAAGTCCAAAAATACCTTTTTGGAGTCGGTGTAAATAAGGCCGCCCGTGGTTTCAATGGCGGCATTTACTTTGCCGAGAATGGCATCCACGATTTCTAATTTGAGGTTGGGTTTCATTTTTATGCTAATTTATGACTTGGTACTATACTGACAAAATTCGCCAATTTTGACAAGTATTTCATTAAGCGGTAACATGGAACAATATGGTGAATAAACCCGAGGACAAACTTCTCACGATTGAAGAAGTGGCAGAAATTCTCCGAGTGAGCTCCCGGTCTGTGAATCGCTACATTGAATCAGGGCGCCTCAAAGCGTCCAAGCTTGGCGTTTGGAGAATTAAACAATCCGATCTTGATAGATTTTTAGAAGAGACGAGTAATCAATCAAAATGAATATTGCGACAACAAAAATAAAGAGGGATATCGGATATCTTACGGAGAATAAATTGTTAGAAGGACAACTTCTATCGTTTTTGCCCGGGGATACTTTTAGAGAGCATTTTGTTTCGCGTCTTAAATCCTCGGCCGATAACTATTGGCAGACAATGTCTGAGATGCGAGCAGTGCATGTTTTTCACAATATTTTAGGTGTGCCGGTTGCAGACATAGAAACAAAAACAGTCGGGGACAAATCGGTTGATTTTGTTTGCGGCTGGAACAATGAAAAAGTTTTTGTAGAGGTGAAGGGTTTTCGGCCGGAAGATCACGAGATAGCGCGCAGGGGCGGTTCTCTTGGGAACGATGAAGAAAAGATCGACCGCGCGCTTAGTCGTTCTCAAAATAAGTTTTTAGACAATGCCTGCAACATCGTTGTTGTTGCCGATGAAGACACAATCAAACCGCCTCTTTTTATGAATCCCTTGGCTGACCTCGAAGGAACGCCGGAAATTTATTTGAATAGCCCGAATTACAGCAAAACGAGCTCGGTTATGGTTCTCGGCGGCTTATATGATGGAGAAATGTTTAAGTATAAGGTTTGGCACAACGCCAATCCGCAAAGAGCGTTACCTAAAGACCTTATCTCAAAGCTTGATCAAAATAAATCTAACGCAAAATGGCCATGGCAGAACTAAACAGGCAAAAAATAAGCACGAGCGTAGATTCTTATCTTGAGTCACCGAAGACATTTCATTTAGAAATGCCACCGTATCGATCTTATGATTTGCTGATTGGTTCGGTGAAGGAAAAAATTTATGAGTTGATGACATTTTCAGGCACGATCGATGCCTATTGTATTTGGTGCAAGAAAGAAAGCGTATTCAAATCCAGTCCTACGAATAGGTGGGTACTTGGTCAGTGGCTTCGGCAAATTGAAAACGACCTTCAAGAATTGGGCTGGTATTGCGCACATAACAACGATCATCATTATCGGTCATATTACTTTACAGCTAAAGATAGCAACATTCTTGAAAAAGTTGGGCAATTTCCTTCTGTTGCCGACTTTCAAATTCCGCAGGCAGAAAAATATCGTAAAATTCTTGGCGAAGAGCAATACAAAGAATTTACACGGGGTATCGGAATTGCAGCCCACGGGGTTGGTATTGGTTCATTCGTATATCTGCGCCGAGTTTTTGAGAATCTTATAGAAGAGGTGCACGGAAAAGCATCGGCTGAAAATGCGGGGTTTCAAAACGAAAAATATCTTAACTCAAAGACAGATGAGAAAATAAAAATGGTGAAAGATTATCTTCCGGAATTTCTTGTAGAAAATCGAAGCTTATACGCAATTTTAAGTAAGGGCATACATGATCTAAGCGAAGAGGAGTGCTTACAATATTTTGAGACGGTAAAAATTGGCATTGAACAGATCCTTGACGAGAAAATTATCAAAAAAGAAAAGGCCGAGAAAGCCGCAAAAGCTCGCGAAGCGATACAAAAAGCGCATGGCAATATAGCAAACACACAAAATGAAAATTAAGGATTCACCAAAAACTGAAGGGCATAGGAAGAGATTGCGCGAGAGATTTTTGCAGGGAGGCCTAGACGGTTTTTTAGATTATGAGATCGTGGAGCTTCTTTTAACATTGGGTACCCCTCGTAAAGATTGTAAGCCGGTAGCAAAAGCAGCGACAGAAAAATTTGACGGCCTTCGAGGAGTGCTCGAGGCCTCACCGGAAGAACTGCGGCAAATCAGGGGTCTGGGACCGCATAATATTTTAGGATTGAAACTTTTTCAGGCGCTTTCTATGCGCTATGCTAAAGAAAAGTTGCCGAAAAAGATTACCCTTGATTCTTCCCGGGCCGCAGTAACCTTTCTTAAAGAAAAAATAGGAAAAGAGAAAAGGGAACATTTTTATATGTTAGCTCTTGATTCAAGAAGTAATTTATTGAAAATGAGCAATGTTTCAATTGGTACGCTGGAGGCGAGTTTAGCGCACCCTAGAGAAGTTTTTAGGGAAGCGATTCATGTGACCGCGGCTAAAGTAATCATCGCCCACAATCATCCGTCGGGCGACCCAGAACCATCGGAGGGAGATTTGATGATTACGCAAAAATTGGTTGATGCCGGCAAAATTTTAGAGATTGAAGTGGCGGATCATATTATCGTTACCAGTAATAACTATTTAAGTTTTAAGGAGCAGAAACTGCTATGAAACTAAACCTAAATAAACAAGATATTGAATTTTTGATTGATTGTCTCAAATCTGGCAAAGAGATACCGGAGGCATTTAAGTACGATCTTTTTCCGACCATGCAAAAAGAATATGAACTTGTTTATGCGGGAAAAGCACGCAAGGAAGATGTCCTCGCGGACAAAGAGGAAGCCAAGCCAGTGCCACTTCAAATAGAAAAAGTTTTTAATGGTACAAACTACCCGCTTTTTCAAAAGGATTGGCACAATCTGCTTGTTTTTGGTGACAATCTGCAAATTCTAAAAACTTTCTACGAAAATAAAGATGCGATTATCAAAAACAAAATCAAAGGAAGGATAAAACTGATTTACATTGATCCACCATTCGGTACCGGGGATGAGTATGATGGTGCAAATGGTCAAAGTGCATACAGTGCGAAGCGCAAAGGCGCTGATTTTGTAGAGTTTCTGCGACGTCGGTTGATTTTGTTGCGGGAAATTCTTGCTGATGACGGTTCGATTTTTCTTAGAATGGATTATCATTTCGGTGCTTACGCAAAGGTGATATTAGACGAGGTGTTTGAAAAATCTAATTTTAGAAACGAAATAATTGTAAATCGGACAAAACAAGGTGCTCTAAATACTCAATTTGAAACACAAAAATCAATGAACGTTGGCACTGATAGTGTTTATTGGTATTCAAAAAACCCAGAGACACGATTCAAGCCCTTTCTGAAAGAAGCTGGTAAAAATGCTGAAAGTTACTGGCATACTTTCTGGAAGCCTGGGAATCGACCAAACTTGAGATATAACATTTATGGAGTTAAGCCAGACAGAGGTCAGTGGCTTTGGGAAAAGGGGCGAGGCAATGAAGCCATCAATAATTATAAAGAATTTCTGTCACAGAAAGATTTGTCTTTGGAGGAATACTGGAGAAAAACCGGGGAAATTAAAGAGTTCATAAAGAAAGAGGAACATCTTAACAGCTACAATAGTGTCAAATATTGGATACCTCCACGAGAATTTGTATTGGCAAATACCGACTGGACAGATATTGGGGGATATTCAAAAACTACTGGTTACCCAACAGAAAACTCCGAAGAATTACTTAATAGAATTATTGAATCTTCTTCAGAAAAAAGCGATTTGGTATTAGATGTTTTTGCTGGTAGCGGGACAACGGCGGCAGTCGCAGAGAAATTGGGTAGACGCTGGGTCGCTTGTGATATTGGGAAATTATCAATTTATACAATACAGAAAAGGTTGTTAAAGATTAGCGAAAGCAAGGGTTTAAAAAATCCGAGAAAGAAGTACGGTAAGCCGGCGAAATCGTTCGCCGTTGTTGCGTCCGGCCTTTACGATCTTGGAAAAATCTTTGCCTTGGAACAAGAGAAATATACTCGCTTCGTGAAGGACTTGTTTGAGATTGAAGAAACGAAGCGGGACAAAATTGGCGGCGTGGGGATTGACGGAATGAAACGCGGGTTTCCGGTCAAGATTTTTCCATATTGGGAAATGAAGAAAACGAGTGTTGATGAAAAATACCTGGAGGCGTTGCATAAAAATCTTGGGCGGAAAGTCGGCGAACGATTTTATATCATCGCTCCAGCAAACAACGTTGACTTTATCAGCGACTATCACGAAATAAACGATACTAAATACTATTTCCTGAAAGTGCCATATCAGATAATTAAAGAGTTGCATAAAGTACCGTTCAAAAAACTGCACCAGCCACAGAGCAAAAGCCAGATCAACGATCTTGAAGAAGCGAAGGGTTTTCACTTTGTCCGTCCGCCGGAAGTTGAAGCAAAAATCAAAGTTAGCAAAGACAAAATCGCGCTGACCATCAAGAAATTTGAGACCGCCTACACACAGGACGAAACTGGCGAGAAACTAAAAAACTTTGAGAGCTTGGCCATGCTTCTTGTTGATCTAAACTATGACGGCGACAAGTTTATGATGACGCACTACTTTTTTGCCGAAGATTTGCTCAATCACAAGAAAAAAGACGAGGCCGAGGAAAGCGCGGAGAAGATTAAAAAGGAATTGAAGCAAAAGAAAGAAATCACTCGGGAATTTCCGAAAAAGGAGTGCGGTAAACAGATGATGGCAATTTATGTTGATATTTATGGTAACGAATTTCGGGAAGTATTTAATTTGAAATAGTTATGTCAGAAGGAATTAAAACATACAAAACACAGGATTTAGTTTTGCAGGTGAAGCAAAAATATGATCCAGCAAAGCTCAATTTGAAAAAGTGGGTTGATTTTATTGATGTGCTTTGCGGGGATCGGGAGTATCAAAAAGAAGCGATACGCGATGCGCTCATTTTTCTTGCGTCCGGCGAATATAATTCTGTTGAAGATTTGATAGAGGAAAATTTACGCAAGAATGGTGAATTGCAAAAACGATATAGGGATGCGCACGAATACGAACGCAATTTGCCATTGCCGCATAAGCTCGCGGCAGTGATAGATTTAGCGACCGGCACGGGCAAAAGTTATGTAATTTATGGCATCGCTCAAATTGCTTTAGGTATTGGTTTGGTTGATAAAGTACTCGTGCTTTGTCCATCGCGCACCATTGAGGCAGGATTGAAAGAGAAGTTCCAAAATCTTTCCGGCGACAATAACTTGAAAGATACCCTGCCCCGCGATGCCGTTTTTGGAAATCCTAGAATTATTGACGCGAACAGTACCATCAAGAACGGCGACATTTGCGTTGAAAATATCCATGCTGTATACGCGAAAACAGGATCGTCTATCAACGATAGTTTGAGAGGAAACGGCGAACGGGTGCTTGTGCTCAATGACGAAGTCCATCACGCCTACAACTCCACGAATGAAGCGGATATTCGCAAGTGGAAAGCGTTTTTACTCAATCCCGATTTTAATTTCCGATACATTCTCGGATTTACCGGTACGGCATACATTGAGGACGAGTATTTCAACGATGTAATTTATCGTTACTCAATGCGGTTAGCGGTAGACGAGCGAGTCGTCAAATCCATAGATTATGTGGTGAAAGACGAAAGCAAGGGCAATTATCAAAAATTCCAAAAGATTTATGACAATCACAAGGAGTTTGTGCGAAATTACCCGCGCATTAAACCGCTCACAATTTTTGTTACCAAAGATATTGGTAAAGCGGGCAATCTCCGCGAAGAACTGATGGAGTTTTTGATTAAGAAAGAGAAGCTATCGAACAAGCAAGCCGAAAAGAGGGTTTTGATTGTTACTTCCCACAAAGATCACAAGAAAAATATTTTGAAGTTGAAAAGTGTTGACGATAAAGACAATCCGGTTGAGTGGATTGTCTCGGTTTCCATGCTTACCGAGGGTTGGGACGTAAAGAATGTTTTTCAAATCGTACCGTGGGAAGATCGGGCGTTCAATTCAAAACTTTTAATCGCTCAAGTTCTAGGGCGCGGTTTGCGTCTGCCGGAAGCATACAAATCTCCACAGCCAAAAGTGCGAATTTTTAATCATGACGCTTGGAGCAAGAGCATTGACGCGCTCGTTGATGAGATTTTGGAAATTGAAACACGCATCGCGAGTGAGTCGCTGACTTCCGGCGAACGGGCGAAATACCATTTTGACCTATATCGTATTGACTATGACAAAAAGGAAGTTGAGCGACCATCAAAGGGCGATACAAAACACTATGACTATTTTAAAAAGGGCTACATCGAACTTGTTGCGCAAGTAGAGGAAGATGAAAAGGTAACAGAGTATCAGAGTTTGTCCGGCGAATACTTTAAGAAAAAAACGATTGTTCAAAAGCAGGTTTTCACAATTGTTGAGGTTGTGGCGAAAATCATTGAGACCTTCAACATTCGTAATTTTGAGGCAAAAATTCGCTTTTTGGGCAAGGAGTATGACAAAGAGCATTTGCCGCCAGAAAGCGAAATTAGAAAAATCGTTGAAGCGTCTATGAAGAAGCGCGGTATCAAGTCCGGCCTTTTGACTGAGGATAACGCAATACGGATTTGGCAGGCGTTCGGAACGCTGTTCAGAAAACGGGCAAAGTTCGTTGATTGGGAGCGAATAAGCACTAAGCCGAAATTAAAAAATACTAAAGAGATAGAACGGGAAAGTGTCGCTGTTGGCGCGATCAAGCATGGCGCAACTGTCTTTTATTCTGATAATTTTGAAAAAGAATGTTCCGACGAGCAAATCGCAATCCTGAAAGAAGTAATTTCGGAAAACAAGAAACTTGCCAGAAGCGATCAATATGCGGTTGTTGAGGTGAACAAATACCAGCTCAAAACACCAGTGTCGCTTGTGCTGACAAATAAAGCGCCGGAAGAAAAATTTGTTGATTTGCTCGTCAGCCCAAAATTATCGGGAAAGGTTGATGCGTGGATAAAATCTAGAGATGTCGGATTTTATAGTATTGAGTATTCGTGGCGAAAGGGCGAGCACCCGACTTATAATAATTTCAACCCCGATTTCTTCTTGAAGATTGGCGACAATATTGTTGTCATTGAAGTAAAGTCCGACGGCGATGACTCCGAAGAAAATCGGGCAAAATATCAATGGACGCGTGAGTATTTTGCTGATCTAAATGATGAATTGAAAAAAGCGAAAATCAAACAGCGGTACTTTTTTCACTTTTTGAGTCCGAACAGCTATACCGAATTTGTGGAATACTTTTGCGATAATAGGGTTTTTGATAAGAAGTTTCGTAGCGATCTTGAGGACTTACTTGATAGGGATCAGGGCGTAAAATATTAACAACCTTAAAATTATTGAAAAATAAATTTTAAGACCCGCCTTTTATTGACGGGCCTAGGGATGGAATCAGGAGATGTGTCACGAGCAATCTTTGACTTTACCTCTCCAGCCGGTCATCATCTGGATTCTTGAGGTGAGTTGCCCGATTGGTACCGAACCATTCTTCCGACCTTATTTTTTCTTATGCTTGGTGTGGCCATGGCCTGGTTTGGGGACCCGCTCCACGATATGCGTGCGTTTATTATTCCGCGCTTTGGGAACTGTGGTAAACCGACCGCTGTTGGCATTACGCCCGCGAAGGGTAGTTTTATGAGCCATTTTTATAATCATTATCATTATTTTTATAAATTCGACCGTTTATAATTCAATTTTAATGCCGATTTTATCGTATGTCAAGTATTCTTACTTATCCACTTGACAAGCTTTCTTTACAGGAGTAATATGGTACTATAAACATATGGCTAAGAATTTATACAAAAAAATAAAGGAATTGCGCGAGCAGAATAAATTCTCTCAAGAATACCTTGCGGAGGAGCTTAGAGTTTCTCGCCCCACATATATGCAGATTGAAAAGGGTGAGCGAGATATTACTGTACCAGAGGCAAGGAAGCTCGCTATGATTTTTAGTTTGAGTTTAGAGGACTTTCTCGGAGACGAAGTTTCTGCTCTTCCCGATGTAGTACTGAAAAAAGAAAAGACGAAGGAGAAAGAAAGCGATATCCGCATTATCATTCCTCGGGCGAATGTAAATAAATTCAAAGAGGTGCTTCTTTATGTTTTAAGCAAGA
>Ga0209542_10019289_pt1 | contig 10939 bp, 8 predicted proteins | sample RifCSPhighO2_01_FD_184028 | JGI IMG/M metagenome (GOLD analysis project Ga0209542, IMG submission 184028) | Soil microbial communities from Rifle, Colorado - Rifle CSP2_plank highO2_0.1 (SPAdes) (version 2) | ecosystem: Environmental > Terrestrial > Deep subsurface > Rock core/Sediment ...
CCGGCTTTTTATAATGTTTCTGTCCGCATACATACAAATTATTTTTTCACTTATCATTGCCCCTCTTCACCTGCTCATGGATGCATTCCCGGGCGGCCTCGGATTCTCCTCGTGGATGAAAAATCTCATCGCCAACCTTGCTGTATTTCCCGTAGCCGCTACAATGTTTTTGTTGTCTATGGCATTTGGAACTGTTGCCGCTCAAACTCCTGATAAATTATGGGCCCCTCCGTATCTCTCGCTCAGCCCCAGTACAAGTGGCATTGCAGCGCTGTTCTCACTCGGAGTGCTCTTTGTTATTCCATCAATTGCCAATTCCATAAAAGAAGCACTGAAGGCAAAACCAGCTGTGCCCGTAGGCGCAGGATCTATTACCGCTCCACTCTCAGCTGTCTGGACAACATCACTTGGTCAGATATCTCAGCTTTATTACTTACAGCAGTTAACCAGAGAGGCTACAGGCGGAAAGGGGCTTCTTGACGTACTTGGATTCAAAAAGAAAGTTTAAGTAAAATAAACGGTGGCTAGTTTCGTGAAAACTCTGTTTTCCACCAGACCCATAGTTTTTTCAGACTTTTGCCTGTCTTCACTCTGGTAAACGCTAGGTACCAGGAAAGAAATGCGGCTTGCCTGGCGGTATTCATTCCCCGATGGTCTCCCAGTTTTTGTTTGAGATTGACGTTGACGCCCTCCAGGGCATTGTTGGTCTTTGGGATCAATCGGTTGATCATGAAGACGAATAACGGTTCTTGGTCATGCGTGAGGAGTCTCCATGCTCGTCGCAGATTCCCATGGGTATACCACCAAGAGCAGGATATCCCAGTTGGTGCTTGCATCTTCTCTTTGAGCATATGTCCGTATTGTTTCTCCCATCAAACAAGCGCGGTCTGCCACATGTGCGGATCAGCTGGGGTCTCCACCAGCATGAGCAGGGAAACAATCCGCCGGAGCACCTGCGTTGCCTCGTAGGGGCTATGGAGAGGAAGGAGTCGTCTGGCTTGCCCGATCCACATGCGCCAGACACCGTTGATGCAAGATATTTCCAAAATGGGAGGCAACTGCTGATACGATTGTTCCCTTCCAGTCGCTTACTGCTCCCGCAGGAAGATGCGGTCCCAAGAGATCCGCAAGCATCCGGCAATCACGGGAGATGGCTTCGTAGGACTCACTCCCCATGAAGGACCAGAAAAGATTCTCCCGGGTGGTGACATTGCGGTGAATGAAAAAGACCCCACACGACCGAGCCATTTCCCGTCACAACCATAGACCCATGGGATATGTGTTGTTGCCGTCTGGGGAGGAAGCACCTGCCAGACATCACCTGCCGTGAGTGGATGATCAAGAAGGAGACCAAAACGATCGGAAAGCGCGGGACGGCTCCAGTGATGCGTTTCCAGAATATGGATATGGCTTACTCGGCCCCGGACAAACCGAAAGAAGTCACGAAAGTCGCCCCCGGTTACTGGTGGCCGAGAAGAACGAACGAAGGAACGGCTGCAGGTGCAGCACTGGTATCGTCGCTTTCCTGAACGATGATAACCGTTCCGTTTGGCAGGAGAGAAACAAAAAGGGCAACTGATAGTATATACAGAAAGGACATGAGATTTTTCATAGTTGAAGTTTTAACAGATATTTGGAAGATTTGGAAGGGCTAAACTTCTACTTCTAGCCACTCTTTTTTACTTAAGCCCAAAAAAAAACAAAAGAGATACTACTTCTCTTCTTCTTCAACCTGCTTTGTGCTTGCCGCAAGAGCAATAAACAGTAGCACGAGAGGAATAACACTTCGCGACATATCTCCTAGAACCTGAAGAGGTCTTGCACCGAGCTCTGCTCTTAATTTGTCTCCATGATATTTGTTGGTAATATCTGGACGATCAGTATCTAACTCGTGAGGAGGCAAAAATCCCTTTTTTACAAGCTGATTTATTCTGGCTCCTAATACTTGTTCGTCTCCCACAAACGCGTGAAGACCCTGGTTGACCTGCGACATCGACACCTTTTCAGAAAAATGCAATAATGAGCCAAGCCCAAGTGGCAACCTACCCCACCAAGACTTTTGTATATATCGAAGAATTGGAACGTTTATTCGGTAAGAAAACTCGTAGAATTTGTCTAATCCATGAACAGCGTCAATGGCTTGTTTTGCACCTTCCAGGTAATCGTCAAACATCTTAAAATCTCCTGTGTCACCAAGTTGCTCGAGCATATAGCCAAAATTGAAGAACGGTTGGACCACCTTTTCCGCTAGAAGATTGGCATCATTAAGAGACCTTGCAATCATTGATTGCCCTCCTTGAGTAAACCGAGTCTCTCTAAAATCAAGATCCTCTGATCCTATAGTATATGGAACCCTACGTCTGTTAACATCCTCAATAATCCTTTTGTCGTCACTGTTAATAACTTCTCTTAATTTTTCCCAGTATTGATGAGCATCATTTAGATCTTGTTCGCTCATAAATTTAGTGACTTCACGAGTAACGTCATCGTCCCATGTCGTTTTCCGGAGCCGAACTATGGTATCTGCTACTTTCATGACATTGTATTCAAGCCTGTCGATATCACCGTCTCTCTTTGTTTTGTCTGCCCAATTACCACCCATTTCATGTAGGGCTCGACCTCTGATGGTGTTTGCAAATCCATCTCGTAGTGACTTATTGTCAAAGTTGACAAAGTATAAAGGATTTTTATCCCTAATAATTTCAAAAACTTTTCCCTTCGTTACTATAGCATCGGGTTCTCCAGCAGCCCGCACCATTGTGTTAATTTGGTTCCACAAATTCCCATCTTTTTTCTTTATATTATCTTCAAGCTCTTCAGCCCAGAAATAGAGAAAATTCGACCCTGCTTGCCTAAGGTTTCTAAAAGAAGCTATCCAATCTTCGGCTGAGAAATGTGCGTAGTCTAAATTATGATCTGGTAGTCGTCGACCTTGAATAAGATGGTCTACCATACCGCGATACCGCCAGCTTGCCCGGGTAAGAATACCTCCAACGCCCGCAAGGTTTGCTATTTGAATGAGGGGCTTGACTTCATTGTCGTATTGTTTAGTATTCGTCAACACGCGATCCTTATATTTATTCTTCCAATTGAGCAGGTCTTTTCTGTCCCAGCCCGGCAAGATCCCTTTTGCTCGTCTGCTAAGGCTATCCCAGTTCCACTTCGAAAAATTAATGCCCTCATATTTAATTTCTGTATACAAAAGCCGTAAAAATTTATGTGAGTCGCCCCACCAACGGTAAAAAAAGTGACGCATCGGATTCCAATAGGAAAGAAGACGATCTCCGAAGTATCCAACGTACCCAAATCTTCCACGCGGTGGATCTGCTTCACCGAGTCGATCCAATCCAATTGCAGTAACGCCGAAAATTGATCCCCGCGCAATAGAAACAGCTCGATTAATCTCCCAAGGCTCTAGGCCCTTACCATTATTTGACGCCTTATACTCTTCACCAAGTAAATCTTCTACTCTTCGTGCAATAATATCTCCTTTACCCTCTAGCTCTTGAAACCATGTAGGGTTTATTTCCCATTCATTCCATCCCAACTCATGAGTTATGACTTTCTCAAAGAGACGATATGCGCTCTGGAGTTGCGTGTCTCTCAAAAATACTAAATCAACATCTTCTGCAGAAAGCTTATTGGAATACCCTGCAAGATTTTTCAGTTCTCCCCGAGCCCGTAGAATGTGATACACATTATGTGTATACTCTCTCATGCTATACTCAGCTTTTAACCGATCATACAGCTCGCGCATTTCGTCGCTAAACTGTACTTCATGCCGAACACCATCTTCAAATTTTTGTATCGTAAATTCGGGATGATTTTGGGTTTCTAACCATACACTACGCAGTCGATTCATGAATGCGTCATATACAGGTTTATGATAAAAAACACTAAAAAAGTTTTCGAATGCTTCAGCAGGGTTCGCATCGGCATCATCAAACATTTTGTTGAAAAGTCCCCGAATTTTCCGTTCTATTTCTTCATATCCGCCTCTTGTATTCTGTATAGCTTCAAACAGCTGCTCTGAATTTCCCATCGTATACAACACCCAACGTGCGTCTGATTCCGAATATTTTAAGTGGTGGAAATACCGTAAAACGTCTTCGTTTGATGCATCAGGAGCAATGTCCTCGGCAAATTGCAGAACATGTTCTTTCGCTACAAGCGCGTGAGCAACCTCTGATGCCATTTCCCGATCGGTACCTTGCAATACATATGTCTGGTCTGGTCGTCGTTGATTCAATAAGTCATTGAGCTCTTGGCTGCGTTGGTGAATTTCATCAGCTGTTAATCCACCTTGATCAACTGTCTGATACAATCTTTGTAAATCTTCATTTTCAACTGAAGGGCCTGGTCGTGTCTGGGTTACTTGATCAATTTTCGTCTGCAGTGATTTCTTCGCCGATAACATCTGCTCATTGAGCAATGCTGCTTGCTCTTCTTCACGATGAGTTACTCTCCGTGGCATTCCAATCCTGTTTCTGTCGAGAAAATCAACTCTCTCGTAGAGTCGATCGAGAAACTTACGGCGTTGCTCTTGGGGTACTCGCGTTAGTCGCTCAACTTCTGAAATACGATCGTTGAGCCAGCTCATGTCATTTGCCCTGTGAGGGTTAGCTTCAAGTATGTCTTGAATAGTTTGAAGTCGTTCCCTGAGTTCCCTATTAAGACCACGACTATCTCCAGGATCTTGGGATTTATATACTTTGAATTCGGACTCAGGTTTTCCGCCTCCCGGCCTACCAGACATCATTCCAGACTCCTCTGCCATGAGATGTTGATGGGCTCTTTCGACATAGCGAACTTTTTCTGCAACTTCTGGATCCTTACTTTGACGGACGGACGGATCGGTCATGTCGACCCCAACCATTTCCTCGATACGTGAATTAATTTGTTTAAGTAGTACGCGTGCCTCGGCTTGTTGTTCGTGCGGGACATCTCCACTCAATGCCGCGCGAAGACGTTCGCCTTGACTGACAAGATAATCGGGATTTTGGACCAACTCTCGAGGTGCTCGAGCAATATCTTCAAAAACCGAACGAACGATGGGGTTTTCTGGCAAAGTCGTATCTTCTTTCGTCATCCACGAAGCATCTTTATTTTGTTGAACTGCCTGCAGCAGCTTTGCTTCTGCCTCGAGTTTTTGGGGTTTTTCTGGTTTCGTTTCCTCTCTTGCTCCTCTCGCTCGCCTAGCTTCTTTCCTTGCTGGTTGTTCTCCTTCTGGTTTGGCAGCCCCTTGGGGTTTTTTTGCTTCCGCTGGTTTCTCTGCAGGTGCATCACTTCTGTGAACTTCAGGATTGGACACAAGAGGATTTGGTAATCTTTCTGCCATACTACATGAATTCTAGCGCGTAATTTGGGCACACACAAGCGGAGCTTTCTAACAATGCCAAAAACAAAACCGCTCCATCAACACCCGTCCCGCCATTATGGCTTCGCCATCGGCGGGACCGGCTCCGGAACGAATGGTTCTCAAACTTTTTTGGTATATCGTTCTCGGGAAGAGCGGATCACTTCGTCCCGTCGAGATTTTGTAAAAGATCTTCTACCTGTTGTTTGAGTGGTTTGAGATCTTCCGTGACTGTTTTCCAAACTATTTTGTAGTCCACTGAAAAGTACCCATGAATAAGGCGATTCCTCATGTCTGTAATCTCCCGCCATGGCACTGACGTATGTTTGGTTCTGTACGCTTCCGGCATTTGCGTTATTGCCTCGCCAATGATTTCGAGTTCGCGAACGGCCGCCGCCGCCGCGGTAGAATCGTCTTTGAAAAAATCTACTTTTTGCACGCCAAAAATGTGTTTTTCAATCCGGTGGATCGCATCGAGTATGTGACGGAGATACACTTCAGGATTGGAGTTTTCCATATAACGGCTTCAAATCACGATATACATTTGTTCTAATATACTTACTCAATGCCCCATCTGTCACCAAGTCCACCTTCCTGCCAAATAACGACTCGAACGCAAGCGCTACTCCGCTGTGTTCAAACAACCCCTTGGGACGAGCATAGCGAACCAAAAGATCGACGTCGCTGTCTCCCTTGTATTCATCTCGTGCGGCAGATCCGAATACACCCAGAAAGGCGATGTCGTTTTTTTTGCATAAGTCGTGAATTTTTTCCTGACTGATTGGAACCATATAGTACTCCTACAATACAGGCATTGTAGCTTACTTTGTGCTTTTTGTGTATCGTTCGCGACTGCTTCTGATCACTTTGTCACGATTTTGATTGCGGGAACGGGGAAGGGGCAAGGTCGTTGCGGAAAACGGGGTTGAGGTGTGGTTGTCTATGGCGAGTTTGAGAATAATTTGATAGTTGCCAAGCCCAACGAGCTCATCTTCTTCGTATTTGCTGCCGAATTCTTTCGCTAAAATCCGCGCGTCGGTGGCTCCCACTCCAAAAGCAGCAAGGGAGCCGGCGTTACCGAAAATCGCCTTCTGGACCTCTTCATCGATCTGGCCGATGTATTGGTTGGCAAGCGTCAAGTCAAGGCGATACTTTCGAGCCTCCGAGAGAATTTTGATAAACGAGGTTGTGGCAAAATTTTGAAACTCATCAACATAGAGATAGAAATCCCGGCGCTCGGTTTCCTGCTGATAAACCCGATTCATGGAAGCGAGCTGTATTTTGGTGATAATCATCGCCCCCAACAGCGCGCTGCTGTCTTCGCCGAGTTTGCCCTGAGAAAGATTGACAATGACAATTTTGCCCTCATTCATCATCGACTCGAGATCAATTGTTGATACGGGAGAGCCGACAATATTGCGGATCGTCTGGGAAGACAAAAACTGGCCGACCTTATTAAGAATCGGCGACACTGCTTCGCTTCTCATCTGCGGAGACATCTTGTTAAACTCATTGAGCCAGAAGTTTTTGAGAACCTGATCACCCATAGTACTGACAATTTTCTCGCGGTATTTTTCGTTGGTCAGAAGCTCAGGCACCTGCAAAAGCGTCGATTGTGGCACATGGAGAAGGGTCAAAATCGTATTTCGTAAAATATACTCTAAACGCGGTCCCCAACTATAGTGGTAGAGTTTGTAAAAAATTGCGACAATGCCGCTTGCGACGAGCTCTCGAAACGCCTGGTCTTTGACCTCCAGAGGATTTAAGTGAAACGGATAGTCAATGTCCGATGGATCCAGAAGCGCCACGTCATTGATCCGAAATGAAGGAACAAAATCCAGAAGTATATCGGTAAGATCGCCGTGGGGATCAATGACGGCGACTCCCTCGCCGTTTTTCATATCGTTGATTGCCATATTGGCAATCATGGTTGATTTCCCAGTCCCAGTTTTTCCAATGATATAGAGGTGCTTTCTGCGGTCATCTTTTTTGATACCAAACGTTGCCGCTTTATTCTTGAACTCCGTCCGTGCAAAAAAGTTGATGCGCTTTTTTTCCTGCCTGCCGGCAGGCAGGTCCTCTTCGCTATCGGTGGAAATTGGCAAATTCTCTGGTGCTTCGCTCGTGAGCGTTGCTCCCCAGGAGATATTTTTGATCATAGAGAGCGATAACCCCGGCGGATGCCAGAGGGAAGATAGTTCGGTCGATCCGAGTACTTGAAATTTTGGCGCAAGATCTCCACTGCGCACGAGAAATGCACCTTCAAACTTCTTTTTTTGCCAAAACGGCGGTTGAGCGGCGGCGAGTCCATTTCCCTCTCCCAGAGTAAATACACCGTAAGAACCTGCTAGGCTTGTCAATAGCGCACGGGCACTCTCTTGGCTCTCTGCGACCGCCAACACACGAATTGCTGTTGAGAAACCTACCTGATTGACTTTGGTTTCAATAATACGCGCATGTGGATGCGATTTTGTTCTCCCCGCCGATGAGGCGGGATCTGGTACTCCTGCGGCGATAACGCGACCTGCGCTCTTCTGCCAACCGCTTCCAGCTGGGGAAATCCACACTTGCACTGCTGCTGCTTGTCCGGAGGGGAGCTTGGCCAGTTGCCCCAGCACACTAGCCAACAAATCGAGATCACGCACATCTTTATGGGTTTTTAACGGATAGTAATATGCGTTGATTAAAACCAGTTGGGCAAGTTGATGTGGTAAAGAGAGAAAATGCGGCGCGTAGTCAGCGCTTGGAGACAAAAGAAGCTTGGGGTATTGCGCCGTAAGCTGGCTCTCAAGATACGTTTGCGCAGCGGCAGGAAGTCCAATAAAAAAATGAATACCGTTATTAACCGACACAATCTCAAAACTAAAAAATCGTGTTTCATGCCGGTTGCCAAATATCCGCGCGAGTATTCCCGCATGTCCCCCACTGCTTCCGAGTGCGGCAAACACTTGTTCCATCACAGCCGGTGCTTCCTCACTATCACGGCTATTTTTCACTTCAAGAAGAACGAAAGGAGAAGACATGGATCTATTATAGCGCACTGATATCTTCGCGGTCTCATCAAGGCTAAGCCTTGGAGAACTTTAAGGCTTAGCCTTGAATTGGTTTTGCGTGAAAACTCATAATGTGGCGTTTTCACGGTCCTGATGCGCTTTGTGCTATTGCACCGCATATTTTTACCTTCTACAATAAAGTGTTACAATATGGAACAACATCCGGTCCCACAAAACGTCACAACTTTTCAATTCCGCTTGATCGGCGATATGACCGTCAAGCAGTTTGGCTATCTGGCCGGCGGTCTCATTTTGGCATATATTTCCTACAAACTGCCTCTCCCGTTCTTTTTTACCTGGCCGCTTGCGCTCGTATTTGGCCTTGGCGGATTTGGTTTTGCATTTGTTCCGGTTGAAGAGCGGCCAATGGACGTGTGGGTGCTGTCTTTTCTCAAAAACGTTTATAGTCCCACGCAATACCTTTGGCAAAAGTCCTCCTCCGTCCCGCGTGGCGGGACTTCGGAGGACAAGCAAAACTCAACAACCACAGCCAACCTCATGGATGTATTGAATCGGCGCGTAACAACGCGCCACAAGGAACAGCGAACAACTCAGACGCCCACGGCTCAATCACATATTCCAACTATCGTCAGCGCAAACGTCCAGCGCGGATTTATTTCCGATCTGGTAGGTGTTTTCACTTTCCGTCATCCAACGGCGGCAATTCGTCCTGTTCCTGCCGCTCTTCACCCCGAACAACCCACGTCAACCCGGGTGCGGCCACGTAGCCACACCATGCTCATTTCCGAATGGCTCGTGGAACCATTCGGGTGGTTACGCGCGCTCATGCAAACCATGAACCCCGTAAAAAAAACCGTGATTCCCCCAACCCCATCGGGGATATTTACCCCAGCCAAAAAGGCTTCCATCACCGGTAGACGTCTCGATCTTACTCCTGCTCAACCAGCCCAACAACTAGCTCCTTCCGCGCAAATGCTCGAAGAAAAAGCAGCGCTCGAGCATCGGCTTGCCACGCTTCAACAGGAGCTTGCCACAAAAACCGCAAACACCGATCGACTCAGAGAACTTCAGGAACAAATCGCCCAAGTGACTAACGACAGAGCAAAAATGGAACAAGAACTTGTTTCTCTCCGTCATCAACTGAGCTCTCAAAGACAACAACCCACTGTGGTTCGCTCCGCGGCAATGGCCCAACCCGAAACTCCGTCTCCCACCGTACGCATCGTCCCGCCTGATATGGCTACCAAAATGGGCTTGCCGCGCCTGACGACATTTCCCAACGTCATTACCGGCATACTCAAAGACACGATGGGCAACCTGCTCCCCGGCGTCCTGGTTACCGTAAGAGATAAAGAGGATATCCCCGTTCGCGCACTCAAAAGCAATAAACTCGGACAGTTTGCCGCCTCGACTCCGCTTCCCAACGGTACGTACCTCATTGACATAGAAGATCCACGCGCACAATTTGTCTTTGACCGCATTCAAATCACACTCGTTGGAGATATAGTACCCGCCGTAGAAGTTACCGCCAAAAATCAAAAACAGGTGGCGCGTGAAAAACTCGCTGCTGAAATTTTCGGGAAAAACCAAATTTGACTAATTAGCATGCAACAAATTATCCCTATCCGATCATCAACCCAGGATTTTACCGAAATTGAAGACGTCAATCATGACGTGGTTTTGTTTGTTGATGGATCAACAGCAATGATTCTTGCTACTACGGCAGTCAACTTTGGCCTTCTGTCAGAAAAAGAACAGGAAGCAATGATTTATGCATACGCGGGACTTCTTAATTCCCTCTCGTTTCCGGTCCAAATTCTTATCAGATCACAACACAAAGACGTAACGAGCTATCTCCGTCTCCTGGAAGAGCAGGAGATAAAACAAAAAAACCCAAAACTGGCTAGCAGCATCAATAGCTATCGTCTCTTTGTCGCCGAGACGGTAAAAGAAAAAGAAGTATTGGATAAAAAATTTTATGTTGTCATTCCGTTCTCGAGTCTTGAACTGGGAACGTCAACAAAAGTCCTGTTTGGGAGTAAAAAAAGGGGTCTCCCCTATCCCAAGGAGTATATTTTTGACAAGGCCCTCATGGTGCTTTCGCCAAAACGCGATCAGCTCACACGACTTCTTCACCGTATCGGCCTCAGGGCAATGCAACTTACAAACGAACAAATCGTGCAACTATTGTTTTCCATATATAACCCGGAAAGCCCAACGCCATCGTTTCAAGTGATGGAAACAACAAAACCATGAACGCAAAAACGCTTTTTGCCAAATTTATTAACCCCATGCCCGAGGATACACCGGTGCAACACGACCCAAACGCACCGCTTTTGGTAAGCGATATCATCGCGCCCCCGGCAATCGAAGTAGACTTTGATCACTTAAAAATGGGCGATCGTTTTGTACGGACGCTGTTTATCGCCGGCTACCCCAGGTTTGTAAGCGCTAACTGGCTTGAACCGCTCATTTCGTTTAACCACACGCTTGACACGGCTATGTATGTCTATCCGTCAAAATCAGAAGAAATTCTGGAAAACCTCAAGCGAAAAGTGGGCGAACTGGA
>Ga0209542_10019292_pt1 | contig 10938 bp, 16 predicted proteins | sample RifCSPhighO2_01_FD_184028 | JGI IMG/M metagenome (GOLD analysis project Ga0209542, IMG submission 184028) | Soil microbial communities from Rifle, Colorado - Rifle CSP2_plank highO2_0.1 (SPAdes) (version 2) | ecosystem: Environmental > Terrestrial > Deep subsurface > Rock core/Sediment ...
ACAGATATATAAATATTTCTATACTCGGATTTCTATACTTGGCTACCTAATGTGCCTATTATGTTGAGCACTTCCAGCCTGGTATACGTCGGAGTATTCGGGTCTTCCGGGATGCTATCGAGATTTTCCAATGCTTTACTTATCTTGATTGAGGTTTCTGAATCCCCTTTTGATAATGTTGAGATTGCTTGACCTATTTTTTCCTTAATATTTTTAGGTATTGTTGAATCCTCTTTTATTTGCTTAAGAAAGAGAATAATCTCTTCTAACTCTTTTTCACTCACTTTTCACCTCTCTTTTAGATTGTGCATTAATTCTTCCTGGAGTTTATCAGCTTTTTGCTTTATACTTTGTTCCTGCTTTTCGATTGATTTGACTCTTAGTTCAAGAACATTCTTTCTTTCTTCCAATTCTTTTTGAGTTTCGTTATGGTCTGCTGAAACCATTATTGTTCCAATTATCTTGTAAATTGGCTTTTTTGTTTTTTTTATTTCTTCCAAAGCATTATCAACTTCTAATAATTGTGACTGAAATGTTTGTTTTTGATTGAGAAGAATCTGCAGATTTTGCTCTATCTGCTGTAATTGCGCTACTTTTTCTTGGTTTTGCATTTTAATCTGTTTTTACTTTTGTGCTTACTACTCTTGGTTTGTATAAAATTTTAGAACCACAATACGGGCAGCGGATTTTTTTCTTTGTGTAGTCCTGTTTGACTACTTTTTCACATTGAAAACATTTGTGTGTTGCCATTTTAAAGTGTGTAAGCTTTTCCTGTTAGTTTTGATTTACAGTTTCTGCATTCCCAAATTCCTATTGAGACTCTTTTTACTCTCTGTTTATTGCAGTATGGACATTTGTGCCATTTTCTTAGTTTTTTTTCTACATCAGCCACTCTTTGCCTGTTCTTTCTTCCGTAGCGTGCGCCGAATCTGCCTGATGTTCCGACTTTCTTTGTTCTTGCCATTTTTTAAGAATGCTCTCTTGATATCCCGTATGATTGGTTTTTAAATCTTTCTTTTGGGTGTTTTCTTTCGCAAACGTTTTTTTAATGTATAACCCATTATTTCTTTTTTGAATACAAAATTTTTTCTTTTTTAAAGAAAAAAGATTGTGGGGCTACCAGGATTTGAACCTGGGTCAGCTGGTCCCAAACCAGCGAGCCTAACCAGACTAGCAGATAGCCCCTTATTGATTATTCTTGTGGGGGGTTTTATAAAATTATCTTTTAGCTGTTTTCCAGAGAAGATTGAAACGCTAAAATTCCACCTTTCTTTGAATTGTGGTTTACCTCGTAAACCACAACCAATAAGAGTGGAACACTAAAATCCGTGGATCACTAAAATCCTTCGGGATTTTGGTGTACCCAAGAACATGGTTCTTGGTATATTTCCTGAATGAATTTGAAATCTCTTTGTTTAAAACTATTTCTTGCCTTTTGCAGCTGGCTTTGCTTCTGCCTTTGCTGCTGCAGGAGCTTTTGCTCCTGGTGCTGTTACAGGTGTTTTTCCTGCTGCTCCTGGTTTTGCCCCTGCTGCTGGCGTTGCTGCTGCAGCTGCTGGCGTTGCTGCGGCTGCTACAGGTGCTGCTGCAGCTGCTATTGCTTGAGCTGCTGCGATCTTTTCTAATTCTTTCTTTATTTTCTCGTTATAAGAATCTAATTGTGATTTTAATTGTGTTTTTTTGTCTTGTGAAAACTCTGTTGACTCCTCCTGGATTTCTTTGTCGTATTTTCCTTGGTTAACTTCTTTTGTAAACTCTTTTGATTGCTTTCCTTCTATTAAGATTCCTGCTGAGTTGCAGGAACCTGCTACTGATTTGACTGCTGATTTTAATGTTTTTACAAGCATTGAATCTTGTTTCATCTTAGCTATTTTAATTACTTGCTCTACTGAAAGATTGGCAAGCTTTTGTTTATCAGGAGTTCCGGAGCCTTTTTGGATTGCTGCTTCGTTTTTTATTAATTCGTGAACTGGAGGGGAGCCTATTTCAATCTCGAATGTTTTTGATTTTAAATCTGCAATAATTTTTACGGGAATTTTCATTCCTTTGAATGCAGAAGTTTTATCGTTTACTTGCTGCAATACTTGGCTTAGGTTTATTCCTGCTGGGCCTAGTTTTTGAGCTAAGTTCTGATTTGGTGCTGCTTTCCCGCCTTCTATAAGCATTTCGAATTTTTCTTTGCTCATTTTTCTTCTTCCTGTTTTTCTTCTTCTCTTCTTATAACTTTTACTGAATCTAATTTTACAGTTATAGGAATTGGAACTGCTGATTCTAACAATTCTACTACGACTTCTTCCTTTTGCGTGTCGATTCTGGTTACTTTTGCTTTTTCTCTTTTGAAAGGTCCTGAAATGATTTCTACAATATCGTTCTTTTGAATATTTACCTGGATTTTAGCTTGTTCCAGCATATGTTCTATTTCTTTGTAGTCAATTGGCGAGGGTAGAACTCCGCGAGCGTAAGGAACCCCGGTGCAGGCTTCTTCTGCGTCAGCTTTTGATTCTGCTTCTAAGAAAACATATCCTCGCATATCATGAGGATGGATTGCTGCGTAAACAGCTATGTTTTTCTTTTTAGCATTTGAACTTACAAAGTCCAGAACTTGCTCTTCCCTGTTTGCTGTTGTTCTGATTGCGAATATTTGTGTCATTTTATTATAAATTGTATTTTACCTTAATAATAAGTACATTACATGAATTATAAATCCTATTGCCCCTATGATTAATGTTCCTACCCCTGTTACTTTGACTACTGCTTTAAATTCCTCATTGCTTGGCTTTTTTGTTACCAAGAGAACGCGTTTGCATTCTATTATGAAGGTTTTGAACTTATCTGCTAGAGACATGAAAATGCAGAGAAAAGTGGGTTTATAAATGTTGTTGTGTGGATTCTGTTTTTTTTGTCATGTTGTTCTCCTAATTTACAAATTCAATACCCAATTCAGACTCCATTTCTTTTTTGTTTCTTTGGACTGTGGCCTTTTTTGAGCCAAAAATTTGCGGGGAGTGGACACCTGTGATAATTAGTAATGTTTTGATTGTTTTTTCTAAGTCATCTGAGATTTGAGCTCCCCAGATGATTTTTGCATCTTCGTCTAATTTTTGAGAGATTGTTTCTACCACTCTTCGAGCTTCTTCTAGAGTCATGTCTGGGCCTCCTGAAACATTGATTAATGCTCCTGATGCTCCTGAAATATCAACGTCTAATAAAGGATTGGAAATAGCTTTTTCAACAGCTTCTATTGCTCTGTTTTCTGTGTCTGATTCTCCTACTCCTATCATAGAAACCCCTCCTTTTCCCATTACAGCTTTAATATCTGCAAAGTCCAGGTTAACCAAGCCAGTTTTTGTGATTAATTCTGCTATGCCTTTCACTGCGTTTGTTAGGATTTCATCTGCAACTTTGAATGCTGTATGTAAAGGTAAGTCTGGGGCTAGTTCTAATAATTTATCATTAGGAATCACAATTAAAGTGTCTACTGTGTTTTCCATCTTTTCAAGGCCTAGAATTGCATTTTCATACCTTCTTTGACCTTCCATTGAGAAGGGGATTGTGACTACCCCTATTGTTAATGCTCCCATCTTCTTTGCCATGTCAGCTACTACAGGGGCTGCACCTGTTCCTGTTCCTCCGCCTAAACCGCAGGTTACAAAAACCATGTCTGCTCCCTGGATTAATTCTTTGATAGCGTGCTCTGATTCCCGGGCTGCTTCCTCGCCTACTTGGGGCATGCTTCCAGCGCCCATTCCTCTTGTGCGTTCTTTGCCAAGAAGAAGCTTTGCTGTTGCATTTGTGTAAAGAAGATCCTGAGCATCGGTGTTCATGGCTATTGTGTCTGCTCCTACAATACCTATTTCAGACATCCTGCTTATTGTGTTGTTTCCTGCTCCACCCACGCCGACTACTTTGATTTTTGCTGATTGATTTGCAATTAACTGTTCTAGTTCTTCATCAACTGCCGAAGATTTATGTATTTCTCTCTTTATGTATGATTGCGTTCTTTTTGATGCTGCAGATGATGCTGAGCGTATTATTGAATCCATATTTGTCTCTCCTTTACTGGGGAAAGTGAGAGTGTATATAAATATATTTATGCTTTATTTATTATGTTCAGATGATACTTTCTCAGGTAATTTTTCAAAAGAAATAGAGATAATCTCTGGAATTCTTGAAAGAATTTCTTTTTCAAGCTCTTGTTTGATATGGGCTTCTTTGATGTTTGAGCTTATGATCGCTTTTTCGTTTTCTATTGTTACTTCGTATTTTGTGATGACATGGGCTAAAAATCCTTCTAATTTCTCTTTTGGGCTTGTGATTATTCTTAGAATTTTTATTTCGTATAGGATTATTTTGCTTGATAATGGATGGTTGAAATCTACTATTGTTCTTCCTCCTGAAACTGATTTTATAGTTCCTATGATATTGTCGAGGTTTACTTGTAATCCTGGGACGGGATTGATTTGCTGTTTATGGAATAAAGATGTGGGAACAAGTTTAATCATATTTGATGACTTTTTTCCAAAAGCTTGTTCTGGCTGCAATGTGATTGTGTATGATTTTCCAGGTTCTTTTCCAGGCAATTCCTCGTCTAGGCCTTTTAGAATATCGTTTTTTCCTACGCAAATGATGATTGGTTGATATGTTCTGGATTTGTCATACAGTCCATGCGTTTTAGCATCTTCTTCATCAGTTAAATCGAATACGAGATTTGTGTCGTGGACCTTTGCTAAATATGAAATTTCTATGAAATCGCCTTTTTTAATTTTGATTTCTTTATCCATAAATTGAAAGCTTGAAAAAGGTTATTTAAGACTTTTCATTCCTTGGTGTAATCACTTGATAATAGAAAAATATATAAATGGACTTTTCTTGTGTGAATTTACGTATTGGGGGTTCAAAATGGTTAGAGACTGGAGAAAACATATTCATCCTGATTTGAGAGAGCATCTGGAAATGCAAATCAGGAATACATTTACCCATAAGAAAGGGTATGAAAGTGCTGACAATAGAGGGAATGCTCAGCTATGGGTTGCGATTGGAAATCTTTCAAAGCAATTATCCAAAATTGAGAAGAGACTGCAAGAAATAGAGGGTGTGACTAAAGAGGCTGGAAAAGATTTTGAGAAAGATTTTAGTTTAAATAAACAGGAAGAAGTTTCTTTTATTGAAACGCCTCTGATGGGGCAATTGGATGAGCTTAATAAAATTGAGATTCCTGAACTGGATGAGATTAGAGAATTGGTTTCCAAGGATAGAGTTTTGAATCAAGTGAGCAAGAAGTTAAGCAAGAAAAGAGCTTTTAAGAAAACCTCGGAAAAGACAAATGCATTGGGAAATAAAGAAACTAAGGGTAAGAAACTTTTGGCTGTGAAGAAAACTTCTGCTAAGAAAACTTTGAAGAAGAGTTTGAGGAGATTTTAAATGGCTGAAAAAACGATTCTTATGGTAGATGAGCATTATCACAATTTTTCTAGACAGAGAACTGGGATTGAGCAGAGATTTGGGTGTAGAATTAAAAGCACTGATGGCACCTTTGAAGCCCGTTGTTGGTTAGAGGACACCCCCTCTTACAAGCTAGGAATTATTGATCCGCGTGGTCAACTTCCTCGTGCTGTGAAAGCTCTTTTGGATGATTGTAGGGAGCAAAATATTCCCGTTATCCTCCTTTCTGGCATGAAAGAAGAGGACTTACAAGCTGACTTAGGGATTGTTAAAGGAGAAGATTATGCACATTATAGACATAGGCTCGTAAATAAATTATCTCTCTACGCTTTGATTGATGAGCTTTTGCAAACATAATCTCTTTCAAATTAAGAAAAACCCCCACAACTTTTATAAATGCATTGGGTCTTTGTTTTTGAATGGATAGAAGAGTCACTGATGCAGGAAGCTTGAAAGTTGGCAATTATATGTTATTGGATGATGTTCCCTGCGTGATTAGAAGCATTCAAATTTCAAAAACTGGGAAACATGGGCATGCAAAATGCAGAATTGAAGCGATTGGATTGATTAATGAGGATAAGAAAATCGTTGTGATGCCTGGTCATGAAAAAGTTGACGTGCCTATTGTTGAAAAGAAAGCAGCCCAAATTTTATCGATTACTGGGAAAATAGTGAATATTATGGATGCAGAGAGTTATGAAACTTTAGACTTACCCCTTCCTGAAGATTTAAAGGAAGATTTAAAAGAGGGAGATCAAATTATCTATTGGGTGGTTGGGACTCAAATGGTGATAAAACAGAAGAAATAAGCATTTTTCTTTAGAAATGAAAAATCCTTAAGGCACAAGTTGACAAGTCAACTGTGCCACAGTTCATAGCAATGAACTTGTGGCAAAAAAGAACAGAGTGAATAAAAATGGTAAAATTTCCAGAAGCTACATCAAGGATTATTAAAAACATTTTCGTTTGTAGAAAGTGCAAAAGAAAGATTAGAACTCAGGCGTTGAGAATCACTCAGGGCAAGGTTAAATGCAGGAAATGCGGCGGAAAAGCTTTGAGAGCTATTAGGAAAAAATAATTAACTAAAAGGTGATTATGTGAATAAACCCTTTTTAGGAAAAAGCGTTTATGGAAAAAAGGTGAAAATTTGAACTCAGACTTGATTTTTGCATTGGCATTTTATGGATTGCTGTTTATATTTTTTCTTGTTAAACGAGATAAGTTTGAGGTTCAGGGAGGGATATTTGCTCTTTACAGGACTAAACTTGGACTGAAATTAATGGACAGGTTGTCTGGAAGATTCTTATTGATGTGGGATATTATTGGGGTATTGGCAATTATTATTGGATTTTTTGGAATGGCTCTTATGATTTATTTTTTGATGATTGGGGCTTATGGTGTTTTACTTGGGAAAGAGGCTATCTTAAGTCCTGTTATTCCTGGGGTGAAGATTGCTGCTGGCTTGCCTACTTTGGGATTTTGGCATTGGGTGATTAGCATTTTTATTGTTGCTGTTATACATGAATTCAGCCATGGAGTTTTGGCAAGAAGGTATGATGTTAAGGTTAAGAGTTCTGGGTTTGCTTTTCTTGGGCCTATACTTGCTGCTTTTGTTGAGCCTGATGAAAAACAATTGAAAAAAAGAAAGAAGAGAGAGCAATTAGCAGTTTTTTCTGCAGGACCATTTTCTAATATTGTTCTTGGGATTGTGTTTTTGATTATTACAGCATTTTTAGCTAATGCTTCTTACAACACCATGGATTTTAATGGGATGAAGATTAATGGTTTTGAAAAAGATTCTGTTCTGGAGCAGACAGGAGTTCAGATTGGGGAGATTATTTATTCTGTAAATGGGATTAAGATTGAAGATAGGGGCAGCTTTGATAAAGTTGCCAAATCTATGAAACCCGGAGATAAAGTTTCGATTGTTACTGATAAAGGCACTTACAATGTTTATGCTGGGCAATATCTCGGAAACAAAGAAAGAGCTTATTTGGGAGTTTCTTTGGAAGCTAAAGGTTTTAAACAAGATTACAAAGATAGATACGGAGATTTCTGGCTTAGAGCACTTTACTGGTTCTATTTATTGTGCTGGTGGATTTATACTATAAGCATTGGGATTGGAATTTTTAATTTAGTTCCTCTTGGACCTGTTGATGGCGGGAGAATGTTGCTTACAGGACTCCAAAGATTCTTTAAAGATAAGACTGCTAAAAGAGTTTGGCTGTATGTCAGCTGGTTTGTATTGCTATTGATTTTTGTTAATTTATTGCCCTGGATAATAAAGCTTTTAATGTTCATTGTAAATCTTTTTAGTTAAGATGATTATTGACCTGCATTGCCATTTGACAGCTGATGAGTATGAGAAAGATTTGGATATTGTTCTTAACAGAGCTAAAGAGATGATTGTGGTGAGTTCTGGCTTGAATCTTGAGGATAATAAAAGGGTCCTTGCTTTATCTAAGAAGTATAAGAATGTTAGGGCTGGATTAGGATTGTATCCTATCGATGGATTGAAAATGGATGATGAAGAGATTGGTAAGAATCTTAAACTTATTGAGGAGAATAAAAATAAATTATTGTACATTGGTGAAGTTGGGCTCGACTATAGTGAAAATGAAGATAGGAATAAACAAAAAGAAGCTTTTTCTAAAGTTATTGAACTTGCTGAGAAAATTGATAAACCTTTGTTGATTCATTCTAGGAGGGCTGAGATTGATTGTTATGAAATGCTTGAATCAAGCAAGATTAAGCAGATTGTGTTTCATTGTTTTACTGGAAAACTGAATATTGCGAGAAAAATAGCGGATAAGGGATGGAGTTTTTCTATTCCTGCAAGCATTGTTAGGGATGGAAGGTTTCAGAAGATTGTTTTGAATACTGATGTGAGCCAGTTGTTTACCGAGACTGATTCTCCATTTTTAAGCCCTTTTAATGGCAGGAATGAACCTTTTTTTGCTGCTGAGGGATTGAAGAAGATTGCTGAGATAAAATCTTTGGATGCTGATGAGACTGAGAATATTTTGTACATGAATTTTCAGAAAATGTTTTTGAGATAAGCTTGTAGAAAAGTATTTAAAGAAGAATGCATTTTGTTTTGAAAGAAAATGTTTCTCAATTACACGGGAAAAGAGGTGAGGTAAATGGCTGCAAGACGAAAAGCATCAAGTGCTACTAGGAGAAGAAGATCTTCTTCGAGAAGTACAGAAGAAAGAAGGAGAAGATAGGCTTTTTTCTTTGTAAAGAAAAAAGCTTAAGGAAAAAAGAAACTTCATTGTTTCTCTTCTTCTTTTATTTCTTTTTCTTATTTTATTTTTTAATAAAGTTTTTTAGAAGTACTTTTATATTTCAATTAATTGCCCTTCTGGACCCGGATTTATTATTAATGATTTTCCAATGCTATCTTCTTTCTTGAAATTTTCATGGAGATGACCGCAGACTGTTAAGACTGGTTTTAACTCTTTGATGAACTTTGATGAGGACTTTGAACCGGCGTGTCTTTTTCCATAGGGGAGATAATCTAGTTTTGTGTTGTAGGGAGGCATGTGGGTTATAAAAATTAATTTTTCTTTTGTTATTTTTTTTACTTTTTCTATTAAAGATTCTAACTTTTTATCTTCTTGTATGAATCCATTGCCTCCGTAACCAAAGAAGGTGTAATCTCCTATAGAATATGATCGCTTGTGGAGGAAGATGATATTATCATTGCAGAGTTCTCTCATTTGTTCTTCTGATTCGTGGTTGCCGTGGATGATGAGAATTAATTTCTTTGTTTGCTTGAGTTTTTTTATTATTTTGTCTAATTTTTGTTCGTAATCTGCTATGTCTCCTGAACAGATTACAATGTCGGGATTTGTATGGTTGATTCTTCTTATCACTTTTTCAATGATTCTTATGTTTGAATGCGTGTCTGTGAATGCGAAGATTTTCATTTAAATTATTTAAGGGGAGGAGTTTATATTGTTTACTTTTTTAGTTTCTTTGCCTTCTCCAGTTTTTGTTCTTCTAATCTCGTGATTTCTTTTTGATAATATTTCTCAAGCCCGATATTTCTTTGGTTTTTAGCTCGTTTAAGTTTGATTTCTTTATGAATATTGATTTGTTTTTCTATATTTGCAATACCTTTTTTTATCCTTTTCTTGCTCATTTTTGTAATTCTTTTAATAGAGTTTCTTCTATGATTACTAATTTTGAAATATCTCCTTTCGTTATTATGCTACTCTCTCTTACTTTTATTCCTCGTTTTTCTTGTGCATGAATTTTATACATTTCTTCTATTTTTTCTGAGGTTAGACCTTTTTCTTTAAGATAATTAAACAATATGGCTTTGGAATATTGCTTTTCTTTTCTACTGAGACTTATCATAAGCAATCCCCGAATTCTTAAAATTAATGAATATACTAAGCTTCCTATCTCAAACTCTTTAGTTAAGCCTTCTTTAACAATTTCAAGAGTTTTTTTGCTTTCTTCTATGAATTTTTTTGTGTTTTCTTTTGTTAACTTGAAAGATTTGTATTTTCCTATTAGTTGTGAATTGAGAATAGGCTTAGACTCTTGCAGTATGGGGAGAATGAGGATTGGGTTTTCCTTTAACGTTCTTTCTAATTCAGATAGAGTTATTGAAATTATTGAGTAATTGTTGATTTCTGTTTTTATTTTTAGCTTGTTACTGGTTATTACTAAAATGTCTATGTCTGAATCATGAGATTGCTCGTTTCTTGCATAGCTTCCATAGAGATAGATCCCCTGGATTTCTTCGAGGTTTGGCTTGAGAATTTCAATAACTTCTGATTTTATGTCCTGGAATGTTTTTGTATCTACTAAGAATTTAATTTTCTTGCCTAAATATTCCTTTGGCAGGAGGATGTGGCAGCTATTTCCGAATTTCTTTGGGATTTGTGATTCTAACATGTATATATGTATATACTAATTTTATTTAAAGGTTTTGGTTTTGGAAAAAAAGAAGAAGGGGAGGGCGGATGCCCTTTTTAATCCCCCTTACTCTTTATTTTTTTAGAGTTTTTCCAAAATTTCTTGTAGGGTTTCTCTTCCTCCGCACTCGGCGTAGATAAGCTCTGCATTGGCGTTTCCTGCTTCTTGGATTAATCTTCTTTTTAATCCAGAGTTACAATCACACATTACATAGGTGATTTTATCTGCAGAAATCTCTTTCGTTTGTCGAATAGTCTCTTCTCCGCCACTGTTTCCAACATACAAGTAGACATGGTCCATGTCTTCAAGCTTTATTTGTTGGACTACACTTTGTGCAGCTCTTTCTCGAACTATGACTCTTTCTTCCTCTTCTATCTCTGCTGGTGCTGCCCACTTAGATAGATGTCCGTTTTGTGCAAGGTAGATTTCTGTACCCTCTTTTTGGATAACTCCGTTTGGATATTGTCCCTGACCTATTCTGTTGTACGTTACAATTGCTATTTTTTTCATGTTATTTTCCTCCTTCTTGTTTTGCATCATCGTGTCGTACTCTTGAAGATTCAG
>Ga0209542_10019293_pt1 | contig 10937 bp, 14 predicted proteins | sample RifCSPhighO2_01_FD_184028 | JGI IMG/M metagenome (GOLD analysis project Ga0209542, IMG submission 184028) | Soil microbial communities from Rifle, Colorado - Rifle CSP2_plank highO2_0.1 (SPAdes) (version 2) | ecosystem: Environmental > Terrestrial > Deep subsurface > Rock core/Sediment ...
AGCTTCTTCAAAACGGTAAATTCTTTGAAAGCGAGGAGAAAATAGAACAGCTTGCAGTTGTAATTTATGATAAGAAAGAATTTGAAGAATTTAAGGAGAGAATTAAGCCTATTCTTGTTGAAATATGTAAGAGTTTTTTGAGTTCTTTATGATATCAATGTGTTTCTAACACCTTGAATCTCCAAAATCTCTTACTGAAGATTTTGTCAATATCAAAGTGTGTCTGAAGAACACTTTGAGCCTCTCCAAACCACTAAAAAGCAAGGTTTCATCAAAAACATTCTTGTTTTTGAACGTCAAGAAAACTTATGTTTTCTGGATGTTCGACATGCTGTGCATGATCGACACAAGAAAATTCTTCTTGATAAGAATTTGTTGCACAACAAATTGCAATAGTCAGCAATTTGTTTGTGCCATCGCAATGTCGGTGCATTGCGAGGTGTTGATGTCTGCTACAAATACTTTGATATACTTCGGAGGAAGTTATGTCAAAGTGCTTGAAATCGTAGCACTTTGAGCATCCCAAAGTCCTCACTATGCTATGAGAAGGACTTTTTGATGTCAAGGTGTGTCTGATGAACACTTTGAACCTCCAAAAAACTTAAACTTCAAAGTTTTTTTGATATTGTTTCCTGTGGGAAACAAACATTTATAAAGTGTTGTTTCCTGTGGGAAACAAGGAGATAAATGAAAAAATGGAAGAAGACAGTCGAAAAGACGAGTTAATAAAATATGTAAATGCAAAGATAGCTCAGGCTCCTGTTTTTGTAAATAATAGAACCACGATTAATGGAAATCCCCTTCCTTTTAGGAAAACAGCATTAAACTTACAGCGTTATGCAGAATCTTTTATCAAAGAAGAAAAAGGAGCAGAAGAAAATAGGATTATAATTTTACCTGGCTTAAGAGGTGTTGGAAAAACAACGATGCTTCTTCAGCTTTATGAGTTTCTTGTAAAAAAACAAAATATAAACATAGAAAGAGTTCTTTATTTTTCAACAGATGAGTTGAAAGAGTTCATAGGTGTTAGTATATCAGAAATGATTAATGTATTTTTTGAAGAAATTCTAAAAACAACACCTGTTTTTCTTAAAGAAAAAATATTTATTTTAATAGATGAAGCTCATTTTGATGAGCATTGGGATAGAATTTCAAAGATACTCTATGATCAGTCAAAAAATATATTTTTGGTGATAACTGGCTCTTCTGCACTTAGCATTGAAATTAGCCCAGACCTTGCAAGAAGGTCTGTGAAAGAAAAAGTGTTTCCACTTAGTTTTTCGGAATATTTATTGCTAAAATATTGGTTACCAATTGATGAAGAAATTAGTATTTTAATAAAATCTTTAATATTTGACTTAGATATGGTGAATTCTGGTAATTGGGTTAATAATTTGCCCAGAATTCCCGTGATAGATAATTCCCCAAATCTTAATCCAATCAAGGGAATTATATATAACAAAATTACCCGTGATTTAGTTATTAATGAATTATCAAAAAAGGAGATAGAAATAACCGTAAAATCATCAAAAATAGGGAAGGATATTAATCATGAACTTTTATCATTTATCTCTCTCAGTGATTTGCCTTTTAGTTTGGAGATGGATGAAAAAGCAGTATATGACAGAATAATTAGTATGATAGATAGGGTAATCGAAAGAGATATATTCTCAATTCATTCATTTAAATCAGAGTCCAAAGAAACAATAAAAAGAATAATTTATTTTTTAGCTTCTCAAAGTCCTGGGGGAACTTCCCATGCCAGATTAGCAAAACATATGGAAACTTCTTCAAAACAAATAAGAAATATACTCGATGTTTTAGAAAAAACACATCTTATATTTAGCATTAAACCCTATGGTGGGGCTGGAAAAATAGCAAAAAAATCGTGGAAGTATTACTTTTTATCTTCATCTACAAATGTAGCAATCAGGTTTAAGCTTGGGTTGTATAGTAATAGTAAAGAAAAATTAGGAGTTCTTGCAGAAAATATTGTTGCTGCTTATTTATTTAGAATTAGAGAAACAATTAATATACCTTTAGGAATTTTTTATGATGCAAGGGAAGGCGGAGTTGATTTTTTAATTCATGATTCTAAAGGAAGGATTATCCCGATAGAAGTTGGAATTGGTAAAAAAGATAAATCACAGGTATATTCTGCAATAAAAGAATATAACTCCCCATATGGGATAATAATAGATGGTTCGCAAAAAGTAAGGAGAGAGGAAAATGTGATTTATATTCCATTCACTATTTTCTCATTCGCATAATTGCAAGGCTCTGGGGCAGTTATGGGCAATTTATTGACAAAAAAGATGGATAAATGGGCAGTAGGCTGACTAAAGGGTATAAACTATGCACTAATTAGTTCATAATACATAAATTTAGATACTTTTGTGCATCATAAAATTCATGTTAGAAGAGAGAATTGATATAAAAGGAAAGATTAAATTTATATTGTCTTGGAGATGGCTATTATAGAAACAATGGGAACAACTACTATTTATCTTAGGCATAATGATATTGGGAGAAAATTAAGCGGTTTAACAAAAGAAGAATTAAACTTCATCGATGAACTTTCGCCATATAAAGAAGATTCTGCCTCTGGATGGTATGCTCCCTTAGAGCTTCATAATGGAAATATATATCCTTTAATATTTTGGAAGGGTCGGCTTATGAGGTTAGAAAAAGCACCATCTAACTTGAAAAGAAAATGTTACAACAGATTTACTGGGAAACATACAAATAAATATGAATGGACAGCGCTAAAGGATTTTTTAATTGCCGAGATAAATAGTCTTGATAAGGATTTTAAGAAGTCTTTAAGGGCAAAGAAACCAGACAAGTTAGAGGGCAATAGAAAGAATTTATGAAGAATGCAAAGAAAATAATGTTATAGAGAATTCTGATAATTGAATCATGAGTTGTCAGAATTCTCTAATAGGCAATTCTAAACTTGGTGCGATATAATCAATAGAATTGCCTATAACTGAATCAACAAGATTGTCTATAACTTGATCAAGTCAGTTATCCCTAATCGTATGCGTCTTTGTAAACAGTAAACGCATAAAATTCTACGAAAATTAAATGCGTTTACTGTTGTATGTATTCAATGCATAATGTATGAAAAACATAAAGTTTATAGGCAGAAAAGAAAAAATAATGAAATTTTAAAGAACTTCTGCCCATAGCAATCTGCAAGGCATTAAACCTAAAAAATTCTAATAAGATAGATTAATCTGCATTTTCTCTAGTGAACTTAACTTTTAAGAGATAAGTATTATTAATTTTGTCTTTTTTAGAAATTAGAACTTCTATTTTTCCAGTAAAATTTGGATCTTCGCATGAACCTTCTTTTGTATCTGTTTCTATAACAAATTCAGTTCTCCCAGTACAAGAAGCACTGCTAAAAGAATCTAGATCTATAATGTTGATTTCTTTCAAATTTAATAATATGTCGCTTCCATTAAGTTTCCTTTTCATCATCTTGGTTAGTAAGAAGTATTTTTAATTTTTATGGTATTGATGTTTTGTGTAGAAGTTACAAGTTATTCATAATTCTGATGGTTTGTATCTGGCTGAAATTTGGCTGACTGAAAAAAGATAAGATTTGGATGCTCAACTGTTTGAACGTAAAGACTTGAATAGTTGAATTATGAGTATATACTAATGAGTATTTTTATAAACAATGTAAGAGAACTTGAATTCTTTTTTGAGGATGGGGGAAATGTCACTGAAAGAGTTGGAGAACAAGACGGGGTAAAAGACCTAGAAAAAGACCTAGAAAAAGACCTAGAAAAAGACCTAGAAAAACTTACTGAAAATCAAAAACAGATTATGATTGAAATAAAAAAGAATAAATTTGTAACTCAGCAAGAGCTTTCTAAATCTATTAAAATTAATGAAAAAAATATTAGAAATAATATTTTAAAACTTAAAGAAAAAGGCATTTTAAAAAGAGTTGGTTCAGATAGGGGCGGACATTGGAAAATAGTTGATGAAATTAAGAATAAAAAATAGAATAGCGAGAGATATAAAAAGGGAAAATGATAATATAACAAGAGGTAATGATGATGAATAAGATAATGTCGAAGTGTTTGAAGACTGCACAATTTAGTGTGTGTAACACTTCGAGCATCCAAAAAACCAAGAGCAAGGTTTTTTTGATATTTAATTTGCTATTGATTGGAGTGTTTTCTATTCTTTTTTCTGCTCTTGGAAGTGCTGATTTATATTTGAATTCCAAGGTTGGAAGTATTTATTTTAATACTTCTGGAATTGCTCGAGCGTCTATAGGTCCTGGGGGAAACTTTAGTATAAACACAAGTGACTTTTTTGTAAATATAGAGAATTCTGATGATAAGTTTATGAAAGTTTTAGAATTCTCTAAAGTACAATTCTTAGAAAATGGGGAAAGAATTGTACATACAAGTGACTTTTTTGTGAATCAAGAAACATTTGATGAAGCAGTTAGAATTATAAATGATAATATAATGTTATCAATTGATAATAATATAGCTAATGGAAACGAAATTGAAAATAATTGACGAACTGGATAAATCTTGCAAGGGAATTCATTTAAGAGGGCTTTCAAGAGCGGTTAAAACTGGGTTGCCCAACGTAAGAAGATTTTTAGTTAATTTAGAAGATGAAAATGTTGTTAAAGTAGAAAAAAGCGCTAACTTATCTATATTTAAATTGAAAGAAAGTGAAAAGACAATGGCCTATCTTAAGCAAGTTCATACAGAGAGGTTTCTTGATTTGCCTGGAAGGATACGTCTTGCTATCAGTGATTTTTTGAAAGATATTGAGATTAGTCCTCTTATTGCTCTTATTTTTGGATCTTACGCAAGTGGAAATTACACCGAAGAGTCTGATATTGATTTGCTTCTTGTCTTTCAGAAGGTTGACGGGAGAGCGGAGTTTGAGAGAGTTGCTGGAAGAATCGGCATGAGGACAAATACTAAGTTGAGCCCTATTTATATTTCATATCCCAATTTTAAAAAAAATTTTCTTGATAAAAATCACGATTTCTCAAAAGAGATTAGACAAAATGCAATTATTATTAATGGAATAGAGAATTATTATTCTTTATTATGGAGGTTTTTGGAATGAGCGTGGATTCTGTTAGAATGATTAAGGATAAAAATTATTGTAGAGAGGTTTTTAATCATTTTATTCAAAATAAGATTATTCATAAAGTAGAACCTGACTTGTTCATAAAACATATGAATAAGGCTGTAGATAATCTCGAATTTGGGAATTTTATATTTAACGAACATCTTTATTCTATAAAGAAGAAATTTAGAGATAAGTTTTTTTATGATTGGTGCATTGTTATTTACTATTATTCTGTATATCATGCTCTGTTGGCTTTGATCTTTAAAGCAGGTTTTAAGTCTAAGAATCATCTGGCTTCAATATCTGCATTGACATATATTTACTATCATAAAAGGAACCTTTTGAATAAAGAAGATATTCAGTTTATTCTAGATGGTTTTATGATTGAAGCGGAGGATATTGAGTTTATGATTAATTCTAAAGAGATGAGGGAAAGAGCAAGTTATTCTGTCGATGTGAGTTTCAACTTATATTTAGCTAAAGAAATGCAAGAGAAGACTGCAAACTTTGTTACTAAGGTAAAACTTATGCTTCAAGGGGAGATTGGAGCAAGAGATAGAAATATAAAAGAAAAATCTCTTAAAAATAAGGTTAAAAGAAAGGTTATGAATGTTCAAAAAAAAGGTGAAAATGGAGCAAGGAAATAAAATTAAAAATAAAGCATTGAATGGATTTATTTTAATAATTGTTTTTATAATTCTTTTCTTACAAACAGCAAGCGCAGATTTATATTTGAATTCCAAGGTTGGAAGTATTTATTTTAACACAACTGGAGTTGCTCGAGCGTCTATTGGCCCTGGAGGGAATTTTAGTATAAACACAAGTGACTTTTTTGTAAATCAAGAAAACTTTGCATCTAGTTTTCTGGATCCAAAAGTCCTAACGACGTCACGAGAAGGACTTTTTGATAATAATTTGGGTAGAGTGGGAATAGTCGAGGAAATTTAAAAGTGGAATTTGTAGAATCGGAGCAATTGGAATTAAAGAGAACTACTGCAGAACTTGATGAGGCAATTGTTTCAATAGTCGCAATGCTTAATAAACATAAAAAGGGAGAATTGTATTTTGGAATTAATAATGACGGCTCGGTTAATGGGCAGGATGTAACTGACAAAACATTAAGAGACGTTGGGCAGGCTATTTCAAACAATATTGAGCCAAAGATATTTCCTATAATTGAAAAAATAGAAATTGAAGGAAAATCCTGCATAAAAATTATTTTTGAATGTCAAGAATCTCCTTATTTTGCATATGGTCGGGCATATATGCGAGTTGGGACAGAAAACAGGCAGATGAGCGCTCAAGAGTTAAAAAAGATTTTTAATAAATCTGTTGAATCTAAATGGGATGGAGAGCAGTCAGAAAAAATAATAAAACATATTAATGTTTTAGAATTAAAAAATTATATTAAAAAAGCGAATGAAGCAATGAGAATAGATTTTAAATTTACAAATGTTTCTGATACATTAAACAAATTGCATCTTTGCAAAGGTGAAAAATTATTAAATGCGGCTGAAATTTTATTTTGCAATGAAAACAGTTTAGAAGTTCAGGCAGCGGTTTTTGCAGGGACTGATAAAAGAACATTCATAGATATTCAACAGTTCAAAGGGACTCTTTTTGATTTATTAAAAAAAATCAGAAAATTATGTTAAAGAACATATGAATTGGAGGGCTGAATTAACTGGTGAAGGAAGAAAAGAAATTCCAGAAGTGCCTCTAAGAGCATTAACAGAAGCATTGGTAAATTCATTATGCCATAGAGATTATACAAATCCTAAAGGAAATGAGGTTGCAATATTCAAAGATAGAATTGAGATATATAATCCAGGACAATTTCCTGAAGATGTTAAAATAGAGAATTACATAATAGGAAAAGAAAGGTCTATTTTAAGAAATCCATTAATAGGAAACACCTTATTTTTAAGCAAAGATATAGAGCGTTGGGGCTCAGGTTTAAAAAGAATTTATGATGAATGCAATGAAAATAATGTTAAAATTAAATTTGAAATTCTTAAAACCGGGTTTTTAGTCATATTTTATAGAAAAGGACAAGAGATTGATAAGGGGGTAGATAAGGGGGTAGATAAGGGGGTAGAAGATTTATCAGATATTGAATTAATTTTACTCGGATTAATCCGCAAGAAGCGGAATATTTCTAAAAAAGAAATGATTAAAGAAGGGAATCTTTCAAAAAAGGCTGTGGATTATAACATTTTCAAACTCAAAACAAAGGGTCTTCTTATTCGCATTGGTTCAGATAGGGGCGGACATTGGAAAATAGTTGATGAAATTAAGAATAAAAAATAGAATAGCGAGAGATATAAAAAGGGAAAATGATAATATAAAGAAGGGCTTTTAAATACGAGAGATGATAATAATATGAGGGATGATGATGAGAAATAAAATAATATTTAGTTTAATTGTGATGGGGGTGTTTTTTACTCTTTTTGCGACGCTGGTAAGTGCGGATTTATATTTGAATTCTAAGACTGGGACAATTTATTTTATAGAGAACTACATAATTTACATTACATTTATTTTGCAGTTCTCTATCTGTATAACTGCACTAAATTGTCATCTATCTCATGCAGTTATCCATAATACAACTGGAGTTGCTCGAGCGTCTATTGGTCCCGGGGGAAACTTCAGTATAAATATAGAGAATTCTGAAAATAAGTTTATGAATGGTTCAGAATTCTCTAAAGTACAATTCTTAGAAAATGGGGAAAGAATTGTACATACAAGTGACTTTTTTGTAAATAGTAATTTGGGAAGAGTGGGAATAGTCGAGGAAATTTAAAAGTGGAATTTGTAGAATCGGAGCAATTGGAATTAAAGAGAACTACTGCAGAACTTGATGAGGCGATTATTTCAATAGTCGCAATGCTTAACAAACATAAAAAAGCAGAATTGTATTTTGGAATTAGCAACGATGGTTCAATTAATGGGCAGGATATAACTGACAAAACATTAAGAGATATAACCAAATCTATTTCTGATCATATAGAACCTAAAGTTTATCCATATGTTAATAGGGTTAATTTTGGAGACAAAACTTGTGTTCATATCAAGGTTCAAGGTGAAAATATTCCTTATTTTGCAGATGGGCGAGCTTTTATTCGCATTGGGACAGAAAACAGGCAGATAAGTCCTTCTGAATTAAAAAGAATGATTGTCAAAAATAGTCTTGTTTACTGGGATGATCAATATTCTGATAAATCTATTAAAGATATCAATGTAAAAATACTTAAGGAGTTTATTTCAAAAGCCTATAAATCAAAAAGAATAAATTTTGAGTTTACAAATACAGAAGTAATCCTAAGAAAATTACTACTTATAAAAGATGGGAAGCTTTTGAATGCAGCAGAAGTTTTATTTTGTGAAGATAATAAGTTAGAGTTACAGGCTGCAGTTTTTGCAGGAGATGATAAGAACACTTTTTTAGATATAAAAACTTTTAATGGGAATATATTTGATTTGCTTCAAGATGCGGAACTTTATCTCAGAGAACATATGAACTGGAGAGCTGACCTATCTGGAAGAAAAAGAGTAGAGATACCCGAAATTCCAATCCGCGCATTATCAGAAGCTTTAGTTAATTCATTTTGTCATAGAGATTATTTTAGACCTGAAGGCAATAAAGTGGCTATTTTTAAAGACCGAATTGAGATATACAATCCAGGGAGTTTTCCAGAGAATAAGACTCCTGAAGACTTCATAAATAATGAAGAAGAATCAATATTAAGAAATCCAACTCTTGCGCATAATTTGTTTTTAAGTGCAGATATTGAAAAATGGGGATCTGGACTTAAAAGAATATATCTTGAATGTAAAAGTCTGAATATTAATGTTAAATTTCTAAGGCTATCTGATGGATTTAAAGTCATCTTTTATAGGGATGTTACCCCCCAAGTTACCCCCCAAGTTACCCCCCAAGCCAGTCTTACAGAGCTTGAGCAGAAAATATTAAAAGAAATTAAGAAAAATGTAAAAATTTCAAGGCAGGAATTATCAGGTAAATTGAATATTTCTTCCGATACTGTGAAAGAATATTTAGAGAGACTTAAGAAAGTTGGAGTTATAAGGCGAATAGGAAAGACTAGCGCAGGATATTGGCATTTGATAGGCATAAATAAAAAGGAAGAAAATCATAATAAAACGAGGGATGATGATGGAAAATAAAATAATTATATTTGCTTTGTTTATTGTAGTGTTTTCTATTCTTTTTTCTGCTCTTGCAAGTGCAGATTTATATTTGAATTCTAAAACTGGGACAATTTATTTCAATACAACTGGAATTGCTCGTGCGTCTATTGGGCCACAAGGGAATTTCACAATAAACACAAGTGACTTTTTTGTTAATCAAAAAAACCTTGAGTTTGGTTTTTTGGATGATCGAAGTGTTCTCATAGACACACTTCGACATACTAATTTGGGACGAGTGGGAATAGGGACTGCGACATTTACAGATAAATGAATTTAGGTTTAACATGAAAAAAGAAGAATTAATCCGAAAATTACAAGATATTGAATGGGAGGACTTTGAAGTAAAAGAAGCAAAAAGTGAAATTCCAAAAAATAGTTGGGAGACTGTTAGCGCTTTTTCCAACACAGCTGGTGGATGGCTTATATTTGGGGTGAAGAAAGAAGGAAAAAACTATAAAGTAATTGGAGTTGAAAAACCAGAAAAAATTGAGCAGGACTTTATTGGAGTTTTAAGAAGTGGTCAAAAGTTCAATAATAAAGTAGAAGTTAAATGTAAAAAATATAATTTTGATGGAAAAACAGTTCTTGCTTTTTACATTTCTCTTTCTGAAAGTAAGCCTATTTATTACAATAATCCTAAAAATACATTTATCAGATCGGGAAGTGGAGATCAGAGAGTTACACAAGAGGAATTAAATTCTATGTTTCGAGATTCTGCTTTTGGAACTAAAGATAGAGAAATTACTCGACTAAATCTAAATGATCTTAATAAAGAAAGTATTAAAAGATATAGAATATATCTTCAGAATATAAAACCTCAACATCAGTATAATGCTCTTACAGATGAAGAATTCTTGACAAAGATAAGAGTTTTAGAAAAAGGCTTTGTAACAATAGCGGGTTTATTAGTGTTGGGCACAGAGGATTCCATAGGAAAATATTTTCCAGATTTTAGGATAGACTATCTTGAAATATTTGGGACAAGTTATTCTGATGCTGAGAACAGATATGAGTTTAGGATGTCTGAGTATCCTAACTTATATGAATATTTTTTCTCTATTTATGAAAGAATTATAAAAAAGATTGACGTTCCTTTTAAGTTGAAAGGAGCATTTAGAGATGAAAATCAACCACAGGTCAAAGCAATAAGAGAAGCGCTCGTAAATCTATTGATTCACTCAGATTATTTTTCTCCAATGAAGCCCAGAATAAGGGTTTTTTCAAATAGGATTGAGTTTTTTAATCCTGGGGCGCTCCCAAAACCTTATAAGGAATTACAAAAGGGAGATATTTCTCTTCCAAGAAATCCATTAATTACCAGAATATTTAGAGTAATAGATTTAGCAGAGAATGCAGGATATGGTTTTGATAAAATGTTTAAAGGATGGAGATATCATTATCCTCAAGAGCCAGTTATTTTAACTGGGCTCGATTATTACAGGATTGAATTTTTCTTTGAGGACGTAGAAAGGGTCCCCGATAATGTCCCCGATAATGTCCCCGATAATGTCCCCGATAAGCGTAGAAATGAAATTCTAGTTATGGTGCAGAAAGATAATAACATAACTATCTCACAGATATCTGTAATGCTCAAGGTTAATGAAAAG
>Ga0209542_10019294_pt1 | contig 10937 bp, 12 predicted proteins | sample RifCSPhighO2_01_FD_184028 | JGI IMG/M metagenome (GOLD analysis project Ga0209542, IMG submission 184028) | Soil microbial communities from Rifle, Colorado - Rifle CSP2_plank highO2_0.1 (SPAdes) (version 2) | ecosystem: Environmental > Terrestrial > Deep subsurface > Rock core/Sediment ...
GACTGACACAGCATAAAGTCGTGTATACGTGCGGGGTTTGCAAGGAGTATATGCGAGTGCCTTACCTGAAGAAAAAATCTTAACTTTGTTACTATTAAGTAACTAATAAACGAAACATTTATATACTGAATTCATTCTAACCTCCTCTATGAAGGCCTTCCTTTACCTTACTCTATTCTTGGTTTTAGCTACCTTAAGCTTTGCCCACGTAGACCCTTACGCCCCTCAAGATCAAGGGATGAGCCAAGGGATGGGACAAGGATTTGCCCAAGGCGGAGCCTTTGGACTGCCCCAATACGGCTTTACCGAGCCCTATACGGCCATGACTTCACCCCGAGTTAGCTACCTAAACGGCGTCGTTAGCCCTTATCCTTCAGATACTTACCTCAGATACTGCGACTACGGCGGAGGAAGCCAAAGTCAAGTTCGACAAGGTGGAGAAGCTGCCCTTGTCTTCCCTAATCCTGGCCACTTTGAAAACCCTAACTATGTTTTAGATCGGGAAGAAACACAGGTTGAACATGAACTTTCTAACTATGTAGACGAATCCGGAAATGAGTACACGATTATTGATCCTGCCACCCAATACAATGAGATTGAATACAGTCAAGACTTACACCATTACACGGACTTATACAAAGACTACACCCATATTGATGATGAAACTCAAACCACTGATCACTACTATGAATCCATAGACCCCATTTCACCTGAACGATTCAAACAGCTATCTTTAGCAGACCAATTTGAATACAGACAAGGCCATCACCGACTCTTTGCCAGTACCCCTGGAGGAGGCAACGCCGGAAACAGAGGCATTCAACCCTGTTACGACGGTGCCTTTGTCCACACCCTAGAAGAACGACTGCCTCGCGTCGATTTCCGATACAGAAATGAGATGCGCGGCGGCCGAAACGACTTCAACAGCGGACCTATGGAAGTACGAAATCGAGGCGGATTCACACCCGGAGCCATGGAAATGAGAAACCGAGGAGGCTTCACACCCGGCGGAGATGAGACTCGAAATCGAGGCGGATTCACTCCTGGCGGCATGGAAATACGAAATCGAGGAGGATTTATTCCCGGTGCTGATGAAAATCGAAATCGAGGAGGATTCATCCCAGGCCCTATGGAAGTACGCGATCGAACCGGATTTATAACAGGACCCATGGAAAACCGCGACCGAACTGGATTCTTCCCAGGCCCCATGGAATTCAGAAACCGCTTTGGATTTGTACCCGGCGACATGAACTTTGCCCGCATCCCCACCTTTATTGGCGGCGTAGACCTACGCAACCCTAAAAATCATTTTATATTTAGCGATCCGTAGATATAAATAACTCTTCGATTTACCTAAGGTGAAAAATGAGAAAAACTCAATTTCATATCGGCGTATCTGGAATACCCCCTTTTCCAGAAGGTACACCTAACCGAGACCGGAGAAACGTAGGAACCTTCCAAGCTTTACGTGACGTTTGGGGAGATGGACCCTGATTACACCCGGTGCTCATCCAGTACTCTAAACGCTTCTTCCACTTGTGCCCTGATTCGTCGCATCTTAACCAACAACACTGGCTTCTCCTTAACTTCCTCAACGAACTGGTTCTCTAATCTATTCAGGTGCTCTTTCAAAACCAAGAACTTTTTCTGAGCCTGCTGAACGTCTACTTTTAACTCATACACCTTTCCAGGGTACGCACCTGCCAACACGACTTGTCTTGAAAAATGCTCCAAATCCCGAACGATGCCATGCAATTGACGAAGCTCCCTTAAGTCCGCTCCCCTCTGGCTTAATTCCCGCACTTCCCGCTCTTCCAAACCTGTTAATTCTCGATCTAATCCACTGGACATCCTGGCCTTAGAAAGCTTGAGATTATAAAGATTACCAACTTCTGGTACTGTCCAGTTAATTGGCAAAAGTTGAGTCTTTAATTCTCAAAAGACAAGACGAACGGTAGCGGAAAAGGGCTAATCGGCCCAGAAAGCCGTTCGGGAACACATGACCCTAAAACCAACACCCCAAAATTTACTTTACCAAAAATACAAAGCTTTAAAAACAAAGCCCCTTCTCAGAGGAAAGTCTGATTTCCTTATAACCATAACGAGCCTGGAAAGGCCACTTAGACAAAGGAAAACTTTAAATATAAGGAGAGCATAACAAGACGATAATCATCCAAAAGAATCGGAGGGGTGAATAATGAAGAACCGACTGCTAATTATGGTAATGGGGCTTTTACTCGGGAGCGTCTTTGCTCTAGCCCAAGATGGCGAATACGGAGTCGTAAGCGTCTATGACGGGTTATCGAGAAAAAACTTGCCCAGCTTTTTTATGGAAGACTCAAGCCGAGCGCCGTCTCCCACACTATACAATCCTGAACGAGTTGTACCCCAAATTGGTACCAACCCATACTTCCTACGATGGAACAACGACGCCATTAACCCTGGTGCCGCTGACTTTGTTCAAGCCAACACTCTAGCCGCTCTTCGAAACCGAGAAGGACTCCGACTCATTGAAGAAGGAAGCATCCCAGGCCTAACCAGTGAAGAAGCGTTCTACACGCCTGCTGAAGTCACCAATGCGATTGGTGTATTAGGAATGGCTGGAAGATTGTTCCCCATCCGATTAGAAACCGCCACCCTTTATGAAAAAGTGGAAGGCGTCATGGGAATGGCAGCCTGGATCTTCGGACCCAGCCGATCTGACAAGCGCTTTGTCAACAAGCGAAACAGCGTCGGTGTAGTCGGCCTAGCCGCCCAATTGTTTGGATAAGATCCAAACAACTTATTTCTTTTTTTCTTCTCTCTTTTATTTGTTAAAAACCCTACATCTTGAAGGTAATCTAAGAAAGAGATCTTTCATATAACTCTGGCAAATGAGGCACTAAAACTTTACTCCAAGTTTCGTATCTGCTGTCGCGCTCTGGGTCACTTAAGAGTTCATCCAAGGGCAACATTCTTCCTGAAACAATGGAAGCCTCATTGTCCTTTACAGCCCCTTTAGCATGTAGAGCGAATACTAAACCTAAATGAACCTGATCTACTGGACGATCGTACTGCATCAATGTTCCTAAAAATTTAGGACGGGAATGATCTCCAAACATCTGTACTTCTTCTTTGAACACTTCTCTTTCTAAACAGTTCATAATAAAATGAGGAGCATCTGTAGGCGCAATATGGCCTCCTAAACCAATGGAGTGCTTACCGAAAAGTCTTTTATCCCCATAATCTTTAATGTTGCTGGCACGGACGTAGGAAAAAACTTTTCTGTCCTTACCAAAAATCATAACATAAGGAATGGGTTGAAGCACTAAAGGATCTTCCTCACATTCATATCTGGATAGGAAAAAACCGTCTTGAACGTCTCCGAACAAAGCCGCAGCCACCTCTTCTGATGCAGGTTCAAATCCTTCTCTTTGCTTACGATGTCTCAATAAACGTCGAGCATCTTGAACCAAGACTTCCCGATTCAATTTTGGATGGCTTTTTGCTGCTGTAGCATAATCAAATGGGCGCAGGGTGCTTGAAACTCGCAAACCTGTCTGTCCTTGATAATGAGATTTTCGATCTTTTCCATAGGGTTTATCTGGAATGGCTGTACGAGAGAAATCCATCACGCTCATGGCTGCTCCATGAGACAAATCGATCTCGCGATCTTCGTAAGAGATTACTTCAAACACAGGCTCTCCGCTGAATCCATTGTCAAAAAAGCCAGCATAATGCTTAGGCCCTGCAAAGGTGGGAGCATCGTGCATACGAATTTCTCCATTTAACCAAGGCGGTATTCTATAAAAATCATCTGAACAGACAAGATAACCCCGCCTGCCACCGAGCTTTAAAATCCCATCCTTGGACATGATGGGTTCAAAATAATTTTCACTTGGGAGCACCCCTTTTTCTTTCAGATCAATTGGATGGGGATTTCTTCGCACCCTTAGAGCCAATACCCCTTCGCTGTGCTTGCCAGTTAAACCAATGGGCATCATCAAACCACGTGTTCCCACGCTTGGATTTTTCGGAGTAAGCGTTCCATCTGTCAAATCATTTACAATGGAATATCTCTTTAGCACTTCACGCACTTCCTGAGGTGTTAATAAGGGATTTCCAACATCAAACTGAAGTTGATTCAATAACAAACCTGGATAGAGAACAAGATTGAATTGCAAGGGCTCACACAATAACCATAGTTTTACCCCTCTCTCCCCAATTTCATCGTGATTCACCGTGTCAAATGATGAAGAGTAGTCTGCCATCAAACGTGTATTCAAAAATAATCTACCCCGACTGCTCTTAGGAGAAGCCCGAACGGATTCGTTAGGCCCTAAGGTTATGTTTCCCTCAATGGGAATGGCATATGATTGGCCATACATAACTTCCATACCTCCATCTAAACTCAACCGTGTTTTTCGACGACCTAGTTGAAGGATTCTAGTGTAAATCGTAGAGTTTCTATCTGGACGAAATATACTACTATCTGCATCTAATAAAAAAGCCTCCTCGCCGATTACAGGCTCAAAAGAAGAAGGTTGTACTTGCTCTTCATCCGGCATTAATGGAAAATTTAATTTTCCTGATTCAAGCCATTCTTTGATCTCTCTGTCCACTAAGCATTTGCCGACTATGAGATCTAGACCCACGGCATCATTGTCCGTCATATCTGAAGACATATATCTGAGAACTTCCTACTGCTATAAATAAGTTCTTATTCTAGAATAGTACTTTAATAATCATTTCCGATGACTTTACTGATCTTGCGCAATTCGAAGTTGGCGAACTCGAGAACGGTACGGATATGGTCCTTACTGAGGCCGCTTTGGAAACTGCCGGCAATGAGGTCGGAGAGCTGCAAGATGCGATTGCCAAAATTATACTTTGCCTCTCGGTGATAGAGCACCATGACGGTTTTCATCATGTTTCGGTTGTTATTGAACTCCATATCGATGTCTTCTAGGATGATGCGCAGATGTTCTTCTAGGTTATCGACGATGATGCGCTCTTCTTCTAAGTCCTGTTCCAAAAGCGCCTTTTCTTGTTCGTCTAATAAACCATCCTTAAACTTTCGCTTATACTTAGGCAGTAGACTTTGTGAAAAAATCGTTAAGCGCTTCAAGGCCGTGACGGGCTGCGTGGTGACCAATTCAGATAAGATCTCTACTTGATCTCCTAAATTACCCAAGGGCTCGGGAACGTTCACGAGCTTTTTCATTTGTCGATCCATTCGCTCACCAGAACATTTAGAGCTATATAAGCTTTATGGGTCTTTGTCCGGTGCCTTTTTATGTGTATGTTTTTTTTCTTTATCACTGCGATCTCACAAAAAGCAGTTCGTCCATCGTATGAACTCATCATCTGCGGGCAAAACCTATACTTTCCACAACCACAATGCATTTAAACAAAAAGCTCTAGACACTACTTGTTGCGTCGCTGATGGTGACAAAGCACCATATATAGTGGTTCGTGGCGATGGAGGTTTTTAGATGCAGTGTCCCTTTTGCACCCATCCGGAAACCAAAGTCACCGAGACCCGTGAAACCAACGAAGAAGTAACCCGCCGAAGAAGAGAATGCCTCCGATGCGAAAAGCGGTTTACGACCTATGAACGAGTTGAACTCAACCTCGCCGTTGTCAAGAAAAACGGAGGCCGAGAAGCTTTTGACCGAAACAAAGTCAAAAGCGGCATCTTTAAAGCCTGCGAGAAAAGACCCATCGACCAAGAACGCATTGAACAAGCCGTTGACGACATTGAAGCCAAGCTACGCAACAAAGGACGAAGCGAGATCAGCACCCACGACGTCGGCGAAGAAGTCATGCGCGTCCTCAAACGCCTCGACCAAGTCGCCTACGTACGATTTGCCAGTGTATACCGCGAATTTGCCGATCTGACCTCGTTCCAAGACGAACTTAAAAAATTAATGGTGAAGAAAAATACCAAGAGGAGGAACCGAAAATGAAAACCGTGTCTGTTTCTGCCCATGAGGAATTGTACAACCAGAAAGTCCAAGTGACTGAAAATCAAGGGAAAGTCATCAAAGACAAATACCTCAAAAACTCCCCCTCTGTAGAAGCCTGGCTACGACTGATCTCCAAAAACATTGCCCTCTCTGAACTTTTCTATGATTCCAGCGTCGACCGCAAACGCGTCTTTCAAAACGTCAAACACCACACCAGCCAAGTAGAAACCCTCCCTGGACAACACTCCGAACTTATGCTTCTCCACCATAACATACTCAGTCACAAAGAACGACATGAGAACTTCAAAAAACTCCTACAAAACCTTTACGCCCTTGCTGAAGAAAATACTTCTGCCGCACAAAAAGTGGCCGATGCTGAAGCTAAATTCTACCGCCTCCTTTCCAACTGGGAATTCCTACCCAACTCTCCCACCCTTATGAACGCAGGTCGTGAATTGCAACAGCTGAGCGCCTGCTATGTTTTACCTGTACTGGACAGCATTGAAGGCATCTATAGTGCTGTCAAAAGCATGGCCATTATCCACAAAAGCGGCGGCGGAACCGGTTTTTGCTTTAGCAACCTGCGCCCTGAAAATGACGATGTCCTTTCTACTCATGGAGTCGCATCCGGACCCCTGTCCTTCATGAACCTATTTGACGTGAGCACATATGTGGTACGACAAGGCGGCACAAGAAGAGGAGCCAACATGGGCATCATGCGGTATGACCATCCAGACATCCTCAAGTTCATCGATGCCAAGAAAAAACCAGGCGTCCTAGAAAACTTCAACATTTCCGTCACTGTGGACGAGAAGTTTATGAATGCCGTCAAAAACAACCAAGAATACGAACTGACCAATCCCCACACCAAAAAAGTTACTGGCAAACACAACGCCCGAGAACTTTTTGACAAATTGGTCCAAGGCGCTTGGGAAACGGGCGATCCTGGCATTATCTTCATCGATCGCATCAACAACACCAACAGCAATCCAACCCCAGCCTTAGGACAGATTGAAAGTACGAATCCGTGCGGTGAACAGCCCCTGTTGTCTTATGAACCCTGCAACCTGGGCAGCATCAACCTCAGCAAATTCGTGGATGAACAAAAAAGAGACTTTGACTGGGAACGACTCAAGGAATGCGTCTTTACATCCGTGCATTTCCTAGACAATGTTATTTCAGTGAATAACTACCCGCTACCTGAGATTGAAGAGATCAGCAAAGCCAACCGCCGCATCGGCCTTGGGGTTATGGGATGGGCTGAAAGCCTAGTCCAAATGCGCCTCCCTTATAACAGCGAAGCTGCCTTCAAAAAAGCCGAACAAACCATGAAATTCATCAACGACGAATCCCTCAATGCCAGCGAAGCCTTAGCCAAAGAACGAGGGATCTTCCCCAACTTCAAAGACAGCATCTACGACAAAAATGGCAAGCACTTCCGAGGGCAAGACCGAAACCCCCGCAATTGTGCACGAACCACCATTGCCCCCACCGGAACCATCGCCATCACTGCCGGATTACAAGGATCGGGCATTGAACCCTTCTTTGCCATTGTCTATGTACGGTATAACGCAGCAGGCGTTGACGCATTGAAAGAAGGCAACAAACCCAAAGAAAAAGACACCTTCTTTGAAATCAACCCCTACTTCAAAAAACTTGCCGAAGAACACCAGTATTTTGGCATGCAACCCGCTGAGCTTTGGAACAAAATCGAAGCCAACCACAAAGCCGTCATCGGCATACCCGAAATCCCTGAAGCCATCCAACAGCTCTTCCAAACCAGCCATGACTTAGGACCTTTAGACCATGTACGCGTCCAAGCGGCCTTCCAGAAACACACTGACAACGCCGTATCCAAAACAGTCAACATGAAAAACGACGCGACTGTACAAAACGTGGAAGAAGTCTACCAATTAGCGTATAAAATGGGCTGCAAAGGAGTGACCGTCTATAGAGATGGCTGCAAGAGCGTCCAAGTCCTGAACCTAAGCGAGAAAAAAGTCGAAGAACCCAAAGGCATCCAAGAAATCCGACACGAACGACAAAGCAGCGGCATAGGCGAAAGCAGCATGTACTATGAGATTCCGACGGGATACGGGCCCTTGCATGTCCATATCAACTACGATGAGTTTGGACCGACTAAGATTTTTGCCAATATTTCCCCCTCTGGAACCGAAATCAGCGGACTGACATGCTCGCTCGCGATTTTACTTTCCAAATACCTTAGCCTGGGTGGAGACCCTGTCAACATTTTAAAACACCTAAACAGCATCAAAGGAGACAAACCTCATGGATTTGGACAGAAACGAGTGGATAGTATTCCCCATGCCATTTCCAAGGCGCTGCGAGACCACCTGATCAAGACCGGCAAACTCAAAGACACGCAAGGACAACAAGTCCTTGACCTCAAACAACAACCGTTGCCCACCTTCAATGCAGCTCCCCCCACACCGAACCTTGAAAACCAAAATGACATTCAAGTCTCACTGTACTGCCCTAAATGCTATAGCAGCAATGTGGAAATGCTGAGCGGCTGTACGGGACCGACATGCTTCGACTGTGGACACAGCGAATGCAGCTAAGCGATCGGGCGTCAACTGATTCAGCGAATTGAAGTCATGCTATGCCATCCATCACCTGCGTCACAACTCGTACTGGAGACCAAGGAGAGACCAGTTTAGCCAATGGATGCCGCATCCTGAAGAATGCGCCTTACCTTCAAAGCATCGGCGATGTGGATGAATTGAATGCCGCTCTGGGTCTTGTTCTTTCTTTCAAACCAGCTCCTGACCTTATTGAAGCCTTGCAAACCATTCAAAACACTCTCTTCCATGTAGGTAGTGAAATCGCCCAGGCCAGCGGACCCAAAATTGAACAACACCAAGTGGATTCCTTAGAAGACTTGGATGAAAGCTTATTGCGCCAACTGCCTCCCCTTGAGAACTTTATTTTGCCCGGAGGAAGCCCTTGCTCTGCACAACTGCAACTAATCAGGGCGATTTGTCGCAGAGCTGAACGCAGCTTAGTAGCTTTATCTCAATTGGTTACTCTTAATCCTTTTGTGCTTACCTATATAAACCGCCTCTCAGACACCTTATTCATCCTAGGCCGGTACCAGAACCAGAAAGACGGCTTTACGGAGAAGTACTGGAACAGCCGAGCCTAGATGAGGAACGATGCTTGGATTTGTATTGATGCTGTTGGATATATGGTGCGCCATAGCGCTCCTGTTTCTTCAATTCTCCACGTTCCCCACTAAATGGGTGCTTTACTGCGTAGGCTACTTATGGTTGAAGGCAATCATCTGGCGCGGCAGCTTGATGAACCTGTTTGACGTGGCTGTTGGTGTCTATATGCTCCTTATGCTTATGGGAGTTCATAGCTTTCTAACGTATATTGCGATTGCTTACTTTATTTACAAAGTTATTGCGAGTCTAGGAGCATTTGGCTAGCCCCTTATTCTATTCCCTATTCTCTTACTTTGCTAACAAGGCAGCATACCTCTTAAACACATCCATCTTTCCAGAAGGAACTGTCAGATGACCTAATTCAGTCTGTCTTTCTACCCAACTGATCATCTTACCAAAGTCAACATATCCACTTCCTCTAAATCTTAGATCGGGTGTATAGTTCATAGCATCTAGGTGAACCTCTAATGTTTCCCGATGGAAGGCATCTACTATGCATTGCCAAGGCCTTTCTGTGGCATAACATCCAACCGCTTTTATATCTTCAAATAACTCTCCTACATATTGTGAATTTCGCTGTGCTTTTTCAGAAAGCCTGAACAAGTTGACACCTGTTCGGCTACACACCTGTAATAATTCTCTATCAGAAGCAATTTTTACTTCGGAAGAATTCCATTTTTCTTTTATACCCTGCAATAACTGAGCTGACGGATCTTCATGATTCATCATCATTGCATAGATTAATAGATAAATAAACGTATCACTTGCTTCATTCATCAATTCTTGATCTCAACCTATTTTGCCCCTAGCTGTCTTACTATATGCGTTCAGCACACCTCCGAGTTCACCCATAATCGCCAATGGAAAATGAGTATGTGGATCTTTTATATATTCAAAAGGAGAGTAGACACGTAAATCACCTGTACTGGGTAAAGCAAAAATTCCCTGGAACTCAATACAGGCTTCAAGATCCAAACCTTCGCACTTTCTAACAAAGCTTGGCATATGACTTAGCAATCAGCCCCTTATTTAAATATTTAAGTGGTAAATTGCTCTAAAATTGCGCATAACCATCGTTAAACTCAATCGATAAAACAGCTATTCAATATTGGGTTTTGAACTAATAGTCCTATAGTTCATTAATGCAATCCCAACAATTCTTTGGCGAAACCTCTCAAATTCCTCTGGCGATTGATCGTAATATTCTGACGCATTATATTCAGGAATATTGGTAAAATCGGCAGCTTCTTGCACAACTAAAATTGGTAAACATACATTTGATCTTCTTGCAGCTTCATACCTTTTATGACCATCAATTAAGACATAATCCCCTAAAGATGCACATTCTTCTGGCAAATCAAATACTGGAACATAACCCAATTTCGATAATTGTCCTTTTCTTGCTATATCTTCTAAAGCCTGAGTTGTATTATTATGTTGCCAACGTAATACGCGTTCAGGATTAACTTCAGTTTTATACACGATAATTTAGATAATCATAATTATATATAAAGTTTGACCACAATTTATATGGTCAAAGAGTATAATAGGAATAACGGTTCGGAACAACCGCTTCATTATTCAACCAAACAGCTTCTCATTCTCTTCCAATGCTTTTATGGCGGGGAGCTCTTTACCTGCCAGGATGGCTAGAGTTGCACCACCGCCGACGCTGACATGCGTCATCTTGCTGGCGAGACCTAGTTGGTCCACGGCGTCAGCGCTGTCGCCCCCACCGATGATCGTTGTTGCTTTTAGATTGGCGAGACACTCAGCGAGGGCTTTCGTGCCGGTGCTGAAG
>Ga0209542_10019295_pt1 | contig 10936 bp, 5 predicted proteins | sample RifCSPhighO2_01_FD_184028 | JGI IMG/M metagenome (GOLD analysis project Ga0209542, IMG submission 184028) | Soil microbial communities from Rifle, Colorado - Rifle CSP2_plank highO2_0.1 (SPAdes) (version 2) | ecosystem: Environmental > Terrestrial > Deep subsurface > Rock core/Sediment ...
ACCGAGGTTATAAGAAAGTAAGCTCCGTATTCGAGCGGCTGTTTGCTGGCAATTTTGAGTTTCTCTGAAATGTTTTCGCCGAGGGTGCGCAGCAGAGACTCGTGTTCTGCATGCACGCCGTGAAGGGCGCTTGCAAGCTTTTCAACTTCCGCAGGATTCAAACGAACTTGCCGAACCGGCTGTGCCTTGTACGCTGCAAACCTTTCCATGGGCCGCCTTTGCGGCGGCACAAACAACGGCGTCAAGAAACCACGTTTTTCAATAGAAATTTGTCGAACTTGTTTTTATTACCTTTCAAGGCGGGCCGTTAGCAACGTTTTTAAACAAAATCGCGTTACTCATTCAAGTTTCCATGCGCGCCGAGAGAGCGCGAAAAACAGTGTTTGCACATGGCCGGAAAAAAAACCAAAGCAAGAAAAAAAACCGCTAAGCCCAAGGCGAAGAAAACTGCCAAGCGAGCTGCGCCTAAAAGCGCGAAGCCCACGAAGGGAAAAGGAAAGCGGAAGGACAAGTTTTCCATGACCTGGGAAGAAATGAAGGAATCCAAGGAATGGAAGAGCGATTGGGACGACGACGCGAACGACTTCGAAGGCGAAAGCACCGAGTACTAGAAAAAACAAGAAATAAAACCCTCTTTCTCAATCATTCAATCATGGAATTCTCGCGGCTGGCAGAAATCTTTTCCAAACTATCCACGACCACCAAGCGCCTCGAGATTACCGACGACCTCGCAGGACTGCTCGGCGAATGCTCTAAGAAAGAAGTCAAGCAGGTCGTGTATCTTATTACGGGCGTGCTCGTGCCCCAGCATTACGGCATTGAATTGGGGATGGGCGACAAGCTCTGCATCCGCGCCATCGCGCTAGTGTCAGGAAAAAACGAGGGTGAAGTTGCCTCACACTACCGGAAAAGCGGGGATTTGGGAGACACGGCGCAAGAACTGCTGAAAGCGAAATCCCAGCACACGCTCGGCTCTTCCAAACTTTCTACGGAAAAAGTTTACGAAAACTTTTACAAAATCGCCACGTCCGGAGGAAGCGGAAGCCAGGATTTGAAAATAAAGCTCCTCGCGGACTTGCTGGGCAACGCCACGCCCCTCGAAGCGAAATACATCATCCGGTTCGTGACTGGAAAACTGCGTTTGGGCGCAGGAGAAACGACGGTCATCGACGCGCTGAGCGTTTTGAAAGCGAAGGACAAGAGCCTGCGGCCTGAATTGGAAAGGGCATACAACTTCACGAGCGACCTCGGCCTCATAGCCGAATTGTTTTTCGAAAAAGGAATCGGCGGGGTCGAGCACATCAAGGCAACGCCCTTCTCGCCAATCCAGCCAGCCCTCGCAGAACGCCTTCCAAGCGCCGAGGAAATAATTGGTAAAATCGGCAAGTGCGCGGTCGAAGGCAAATACGACGGGCTTCGCTTGCAGGTGCACAAGCAAAACGGAAAGATAGAGGTTTACTCGCGGCGATTGGAAAAAATGACGCGCATGTTTCCCGACTTGCTCGAGGAATTCAGAAAAATCCCCAACAAAGAGTTCATCATCGACGGGGAAGCTATCGCATTCGACGAAAAAACCAAGAGATTCCTTCCGTTCCAGGCGACGATCCAGCGCAAGCGCAAGCACGGAATCGCAGAAAAAGCTAAAGCATTGCCCCTCAAGTTTTTCGTTTTCGACGTTTTGCTCTTGGACGGAAAGGATTACACGCAAACGCCTTACTCGGAAAGAAGGAAAACCATCGACCGGGTTTTCGGCAAAGGAAAAACAGTCATGGGCTCGGAATACAAGATAGCGAAAACCCCGCAGGAACTGCAGGAGTTTTTCGAGGAAGTTGTCGGAAGGGGCTTGGAAGGGATAATGGCCAAAGACCTGGCTGCGCCGTATACGGCTGGAGCGAGGAAATTCTCGTGGATAAAACTCAAGAAATCTTACGGAGAAGGGCTGACCGACACGGTTGATGGCGTAATCGTGGGATTTTATTTGGGAAAAGGAAAGCGCACGAAATTCGGTTTCGGCGGAGTGCTTGCGGCGGTATACGATGAGAACGGGCAACGCTACCGCACCATTTGCAAAATTGGCACGGGCTTCAGCGAAGAGCAAATGGAGTGGTTCGAAAAAACTTTGAGAAAAATCGCTTTGAAAGAAAAGCCTGCGAACGTCGACTCGCTCATCGACGCTGACGTCTGGGTCCAGCCTAAATACGTCGTGGAAATAAACGCCGACGAAATCACGCGCTCGCCAGTGCATACGGCAGGAATGCATGGGAAGGAAGGGTTGGCGTTGCGCTTCCCTCGGCTCGTTAAAATCCGCGAGGACAAAAACCCCGAGCAGGCGACGACTGAAAAGGAAATGGAAGAACTGCTCGAAATGCAGGGGAAAAACTGATTTTATTTCCCGTTCGTCTTGGCGGCTTCGATCGCGGCTTTATCCTTGTCGAGAGCCTCGATGTCCCGGCGTATCAATTCGCGGATGAAGTCCTGCACGCTCGGGAATTTTCTCTTTCCCTCGGCGTGCTCTTTCAAATCCCAGTCCAACGGAACGGTAACCAAAAACGATTCTGAATCAGCGCCCATTCGAACATCACCAACTCTTTTTTTCAAGCCAAGATGCCTTAATCGCCCAAAAAAAGCCGTCGAGGCACTCCAAATAAAGAAAATCGTATATAAAAACATATGCCCGAATATGTTTCGGGTTTGTTTAAGGCGCTAAAAAACGCGGGGCGGATTGAAACAGCTCAAAAGAACGCCAAACCTATCAAAACATATTTGTGGAACAAAAAGGTTTTTAAAGGGCGGATTCTTTCTGAATTTCACTGTCTTAATGCGCGGGGAAAAACGCGCGAAGGCAGAATACCCACCGAAAAAAAGAGGCGATTGGATTGGAAGACATTGTAAAGAGCGCGCTGCAATCTCCCACTGCGGCCGTAAAGAAGTCCGGGGACGAATTCGAGGAAATAAAAATAACAGTAGTAGGAGTAGGCGGAGGCGGAAACAACACAGTCAACCGCTTGAAGAAGCTGAACGTCAAAGGCGCTCACTTGATGGCGTGCAACACCGACCGCCAGCACCTGAACATCCTGGACGAATCGATAATCAAGGTTCTCATCGGAAAAAGCGTCACCAAGGGGCTTGGAGCAGGAGGCTTTCCGGAAGTCGGCGCCAAATGCGCTGAAGTCGACCGCGAGCTTTTGGAGAAACACATTGAAGGCAGCCACCTCGTGTTCTTGTGCGCAGGAATGGGAGGCGGAACTGGCACGGGAGCAGCGCCGGTAGTCGCGCAAATCGCAAAAGAACAAGGCGCGATAGTCGTTGCAATGGTCACATACCCGTTCTCTCTTGAGCGGGCTCGCGTCACAAAGGCCGACGAAGGCATCTCCCGCTTGCGGGAAGTATGCGACAGCGTAATCGTACTGGACAACAACAGGTTGGTCGAGTTAGTACCCAACCTGCCGATGAACCAAGCGTTCTTGGTTGCAGACGAGATTCTCGCCAAGGCAGTCGGAGGCCTGGTCTTTACAATCACCCAGCCTTCGCTGGTCAACATCGATTTCGCGGACGTTCGCGCGATCATGGGCAACGGCGACGTAGGAATGATTGCTGTCGGAACAGGCAAGGGAGCCAACAAGGTCGAAGATGCAGTCGAAGGCGTTTTGAAGAACCGCCTGCTCGACGTGGATTTGGATGGAGCGAAAGGCGCTTTGATCCACATCGCAGGAGGAGCTGACTTGACGCTGGGAGACGCGATTCGCGCAGGCGAACTGCTGACCGGCTCGATGGACCCGACCGCATCGGTAAAGTGGGGTGCAAGGCTCGTTCCCGAGTTCGACGGAAAACTCGAAATCACTGCGATCGTTACAGGCGTAAAGAGCAGCCACATCGTAGGCAAAACAACGCCCAAGTCACAGCAGACCGCCAAGAAGCAGTACGAAATCGAGATAATCGGCTGAGCAAAAGCCGATTTCCTTTCTTTTTTGTTTTTTATTTCAGGAAAAATTTGAAAAAAAGAGAAAACCCACCCGGAGATGATGTGAATATGAACAGTTTGATTGCAGACGCGATGAGGACAAGCCCGTCGCAAGCGACCGAAGGAAAGCCGTTCGAAGCTTCCAAAGTCCAAATCAGCGTCGTTGGAGTAGGAGGAGCAGGAACCAATTCCGTGCACAGGCTGCACAAGATGGGCATCGAAAGCGCCAAGACCATCGCCATTAACACCGACCAAAAGCACTTGCAAATGATTGAAGCCGACCGCAGGTTCTTGATCGGAGCCCAACTCACCCGAGGACTTGGTGCAGGAGGCTTTCCTGAAGTAGGGCAAAAGGCCGCGGAGCAAAGCCGTGAGAAAATCGCCGAAGCACTGTCCGGAAGCGAACTCGTTTTCATCACCGCCGGAATGGGAGGAGGGACTGGCACGGGAGCAGCGCCGGTAGTCGCGCAAATCGCAAAAGAACAAGGCGCGATAGTCGTTGCAATGGTCACATACCCGTTTGCTTTGGAGCGAGCACGCTTGACTAAAGCCGACTGGGGCTTGGACGCGTTGCGCGAGAATTGCGACACCACGGTAATAATCGACAACAACAAGCTCGTCGAATTCGTGCCTAACCTGCCCATGAACCAAGCGTTCGCGGTTGCAGACACTCTCGTCGCTAAAGCCGTAAAGGGCATCACCGACACGGTCATGCTTCCCTCGCTCGTCAACATCGACTTCGCCGATTTGCGCATGATAATGGGCAATGCTGGCGATGCAATGATTTCAATCGGGGAAGGCAGTGGAAGCCAGCGCGTCGAGCACGCGGTGCAAAGCAGCTTGGCACACCCGCTTTTGGATGTCGACTACGCAGGAAGCAAGGGCGCTTTGGTGTTGATCCAAGGAGGCTCGACGCTTACGCTCGGAGATGCAATCAGCATAGGCGAAGGCATCACTGATTCGTTCGACGGCAACGCTTACGTAAAATGGGGCGCGCGCGTCATTCCCGAAATGGGCGACAAGATTGTCGTGACAAGCGTCATTACTGGCGTAACGTCTCCTCACGTGCTCTCGCACAAGGACCGCGAACGACGTGGCGTAAACGAAGCCGTTGGACTTTCGTCCATCGACTTCTAAATTTTTTTTCTTTTTTGTTTTTTTTTAACGCTCTTTGCCAACCAATTCGCCCGCTGGGTTCGTCGGTGTAAAAACCGGCGGCCTGGCAGGTGGAACTCTTTTTCTCGTTTTTTTTTGCCGGACGCCCAGCCAAACTTATTTAAAAACTAAAAGCACCTATTTTCTAGCCTAAGTGAGTGGGGGCTGTGCTGGAAAAATGAACCCGTTATCGAAGTTTTACTTTGCTATCGAAGACCGTTACTACGCGTTTTGCGACTCTCTCGACAAAGCGGGCATAAAGATTTACGACTTTTTCGTCAATCCGATAGAAAACCGCGGATTACCGTCATTCCCGTTCTTCATCCTGCTTTTGGCATTAATAATAGGAGGAATCGCATTCGCCCTCTCGGGCGCGCAATTCCAGCTTCCCTTCGGAAACACGGTTGCAATGGACGTTACGGTGTTGAGCGACTCGAACGAGCCGCTGTCCGGAGCTAAAGTCACGCTCACGCTCGACGACGGAACCGAATTCACGGAAATAACCAAGAACGGCATAGCTCATTTTGAAGGCCTGCCGAAAGACGCTAACGCGCAGCTTGAAGTTCAGCATCCGTCAGGAAAGTTCGCAAAAAAGAAAATCCAGTTGACCGGCGCAAAGGCGATTGCGAAACTCTCTCCGTCCAAAAAAACGTTCAAGGCCGTAGTCGCGACTGACGACGGAAACCCTGTTCCCAATGCGCGCATAACATTCTCCGACCCGGACACAGGCGGATTACAGCAATACGATACCAACGCGTTCGGGGAAGCCGAAATAGTTTATGCAAGCGAAAGCTCGATGTTCCGACTGCGCGTTTCCGCAGAAGGATTCAACACTGAACCTAAAAACTGCATTCCCTCGCAGAAAGAATGCTTGATTACTCTCAAGGCTTCAAGCGTCGAGCAGGAAGTCAAGGGAAGCGTTGCCGTCACCGTCAAAGACGAGCAGGGCAATCCGATTAAGGACGCGTTCGTTTCGCTTTACAACGCCGACGGCTATTCAGAGTCCATCACCGGCGGGTATACCGATGAAGAGGGAACGGCGTTCTTCAATGAAAGGGTGGCTGTCGGGACGAGCGTTTACGTCAACGTCGAGCACGACGACTTCGCGCCTTACAGGGGAGCTGAAAAGAACGACGTCCAGGCGATTCGCGGCGACAGGAACACTGAATTCATCGTCTCACTGAAGAAAAAAACTGCTGGAGTTTTGCCAGTCGACTATTCCAAAATCGAAGTGCAAGTGGAGGACGAAAAGGGCAGCGCGATTGCGGGCGCGAAAGTGAAATTGTTTTTGTTCGAAAAGCCGTTCAAGGTTTTGGACGACGAAACAACCGGAGCGTCCGGCTCGGTTGAATTCGAAGTTTCCAAGTCGCAAAACTTTTACGCCACCGCCTTCGCAGACGGCTTCCTCCCGAAAGCAAGCAGGCAATTGCGGGCTGGCGACGTGGCGAAAATAACCCTCGCTCAAGCCGTTTCAGGCAACAACGGAGATTTGGAAGTGACCGTGCGCAATGCAGACGGACAGCTGGTTTCCGGAGCTGGAGTGGAATTGGTTTCGCAAGACGGGTTTAATTTAGGGTATCCTCCCTCTGAAACAGGCAGCGACGGAATCGCCGCGTTCTCCGAAGTCGAGTCTGACAAGCCCATCAGGGCGCACGCCGTCCTCGGCTCGCAAAGCGGCGAGAGCGACGTTTTCAGCGTGCAGTCAGGAGAAACGACTGGCGCACAAGTGGTTTTGGACAGGAATTTTGCTTTGATTCTCGCCCGCGCTCAAGACTACTCGCAATCCCAGCAAACGTTCGTTGCTAACGCGACGGTAACCGCTTATTACAAAGATAATGCAATAGCGTCTTGCAAAACGCCCTCCAACGGCTCGTACTGCAATATTTCAGTCTACGCAAACGCGCCAATTGTTTTGAAGGCGATCGCAAGCGGCTTTGCTGAAACGCAGAGCGAAGAACTCACGCTTTCGACAGGCCAGGTTCTGAGCAAAACAGTTCTCCTGCTTCCGTCCAACCTCGCGAGCGACGTTCAAGTGCTAGGCTTCGCATTGCATAAAATGGATTCCACCGGAAGCGTGGTGTTGGATGCGGAACACGCTGCAACCGAATTGGAAAGGGGCGGGTGGTACAAGGCTTCGCTCACAGTCAGCTTTCCGCAAGCGCAGAAAACCGGATTTTACTTGCGCGCAGGAGACAATCCCAGCACGGCCGACGAAAAAGCGTTCATAACTTCGTTCGACTTGCCTTCGCAGGAAGACAACGCTGAAGTGGATTTCGGAACCACGTTCAACCCCGACAACACTTGCATTCAGGAATCTCAGCAGCAGGGCGGCAGCGAAAAGAAGTGGGTTTCAATAGAGTATCCAGCTGGAAAAATCGGGGTGAAAACTCTTTCAGCCAAAATCCGCATTCGCCCCACGGCAATCGCGAAAGAAAAGATAGATTTCCACTACCGCGCTTTCGCGGTCAAAAACGGATTATGGGCTAGAGTGCCCGAAGACCCGGACTTGGGAACGAAAGAAAGCATTCCTTCCAAAGAAAATTGCTTTGCTGCAACAACGCAATCGGAATTTCCCGTCAGCCAAGGATTCCAAAAGTGCACCGACAAAGGCTGCATTACCCTTGCGCTGAAAAGCGGCAATTCCACCACCTCGCGGTTTTTGAGCGTAGAATTCGGAACGCAAGTCTTGCTTGAAGCGAAAGTCAAAAGCTTTGCGCCCGATTCGATTGAAAACCCGATCGTCCGCTTTTCTACTACTGCAATAAAACTGGAGATTGAAAGGCAATTGCACCAGCCCGAACTGACCGACGGAGAAGCGGTTGTGCAAACGACGGCAAACGCCCGCGCGCCAGGCAACTACATGCCCGTGAAAGCAGAGTTTGCGGACGACGCAGGATTAATTGCATCTGCCGATGCAGTGCTTGAATTTACCGGAACAGGGCAGTTGGTGATAACGGTAACGCCTCAAGTCGTCGAAGCGAACGTTCCGCCGAGCGACCCCGAATTCCAGCCCATCCGCGCCACGGTCCTCACAGCCCAAGGAAGGCCAGTTGAAAACGCGGTCGTTTCAATCGAAGAGACTGGCGAAACACACCCGTTCTTGGGATTCCCCAACGGAGGGAACGGAATTGTGGGAACAGGACAGCAGGACGTTGGAAAGAACGGAATTTACACGTTCAAAAACGTTTTCCCGAAAACAATCGGAACTTTCGTCGTCTCGGCTGAAGCCGGAAGCGAGTTCGCCAAAACCCAGTCGCGTGTAGTGCAAGTAGTAGCTTCAAACTTTTTGAGCGTCGAGCCGACCGACGTTTTCATCACCGGCTCGAACGCCTGCGCGAACGGAGTGCGCTTGGTTTTAAGCAAGAGCATTCCCGTTCAAGCGCAAGTGCACTACCAAGTTTCAGGCGGGTCTAACGAAAGCCAGTGCGTTCAAGTCTTGCAGCCTCCGCAATCGCCTTTCACAATGAAGAAAGGAAAGGCGGGAGTGCCTGAAACCACGCAGGTCATAGTAAAGCCCATTCTCAACGCCGACTGCAATCTAGCGTTCAACAGCGTTTTGCCTGGAAGCGGGTCCGCGGGATTCGCGCAAACGAATTTCATCGTCGACTGCACGTCCCTCAACCCCACGCCTACCCCCAGCGCTTCACCCACACCCGGAGCCTGCTCTAAAGACAATTGCGCCGCTTGCGGAGAAACGCAGTGCATCAACCTGCAAAACCAAGGGTTCTGCAAGGCGGTTTACGATTCAACCAACAAAACCCAGTTCCTGCGGTGCGAAACTAAGACTACAACTCCCCCTTCGAACAAGACCACCGACTTTTGCTCTGCGCAATTGGTCGACCTCGGCTCATTGTTCGCATCCCGCCTCGGCTACATGAGCGCCCAACGCATTTTCAACCCCTCGCGCAACGACCGCGCGCTCGCGGCAAGCGCGACGAACAAGATAGTGCGCGTCCCTTACCCTCCGTACTTCCAGGCTTACGGTTCTTACTACAACGATGAGCAAAAGGAAGGATGCCAGGAAAAACAAGGAGTTGGGCTGGTGTGCACCAAGAAAATCTCCCCGCTCGTTCCAAGCAACGGCATTGCAGTCTCGTTCAAAAACGCGCTTGGCGTCGACACGCGCATTGCAACTAAACGGGATAATTCAGCTTGCTTCAGCGTCAAGAAAATCGAGAACGCGGGCTTAGCAAAAATCGGGAACATATTGCAAAGCACGATTACCGACGCGTTCGGACTCCCGGGAACGCAGTACGCCACGATAGTGGTGATGTTCGAGCCCGACAAGCCCGGATGCGTTACGTACGAACACAATTTCAAGACAGGCGAAACGAAAATCATGCCTAAGAAAGGGATGGACAAATTTACGCTCACAGTCGAAGACACTCGCCAGCCGGGAGTGCGTTACACCATATCATTGGCAATCGAGGGAACCACCTCGAAATTCGCTTTGGCAAGCGCCCCGCGGTTGCAAGAAACGGTTTTGAACTCGCTTTACACGCGCACCGCCAATCCCGTCGAGCCGTTCGTTGTCGCAAACAACCTGCAGTTCGGGCAAGTGAAAATCGGAAGCTCGTCCGTCGGCGCGAAAAACGTGGGAGGAATGGCACTAGGGTTCGACCCTAAGGGCTATGAGCTTGACGTGGCAAGCAACAAACAAACCACTAATGTAGTGCTCAATCAGAAGGCGGCTGTCGAAACTACCGCGCTTTTCGACGTCATAGGGAATGCAAAGCTAGCGCAGGCTGGCGAGGGTTCCACCATAGCCGACTCGTGCACCGACAAAGACTTTTGCTTTGCGGGCGACGAGAAAGCGCTCGAAAGCGACTTGCAAGCGCAAGTGGGCGAAGACTTCAACAAGATTCTCGAAAACATGGACAGCGTTTCGTTCACCCAGGCTTACGATTACGACAAGGCAATGCTCGAAACTGCAATGACGTCTGCCCTGCAGGATTACTTGACCGGACTCGCGTCTTACGCAGCGTGCAAGACGCTCGGCAAAGACCCAGTCAATGATTTAGTGCAACGCTGCCAAGCGGCGCGCTTCACCCCACAACAGCCTTCGCTGAACATGGGCGACGCATTCTCCAGCGGCTTCCTCGCCGCGACTTGCGATTCCGAAGTCTTGAATCTCGCTACTGGAGCGGCGCAAGGCAGCATGGGATTCCCAGGAGGGTACATGCAAACCCTCGCTCGCAGGCTCGTGTCGCAATACATTTCACCAGGCCAGGCGCCGGTGCAAGTAAACAAGAAAATCTTCCGCTCGCTCGACACTTACGTCAACGTTCCCGTTAAAATCGCGGGAGAAAACGGCGGGTTCGTAATTTACTCGTTCAAGCCCAACCCCAACGTTGGATTGTATTATGGAAGCGCGGTTCCAGACGACGTGCTTTATTCAAGCCAAGGCTTCGGACAGCCTTGCACCGTCGGAGTGCCAAACGCCTGCCCGCCTCAAATGGAATGCAGGCCTTCAGCGTTCGCCAACCAACTGGGCATGCAGCAGGGATTGGGAGCTCTCGGCGGACAAGGATTAGGAGGCCAAGGCGTTGCACCGCAGCAGTGGCAGGGATTGCAGGGACAGTGCGTCAGCGGAGCCGGATTCTACAATCCCATCCAATTCGGAAGCGGTTTTGGAGCGCAAAACCCGTTCGATTACTTGCAAACCGCGCAATTGCAGAGCCCTCAGAATATTGAAGGCGAAACTATCGTCGAACTCAAGGGCACTTACGGATTCAAAACCCCGTCGTTCAAGCCCGTCGACCAGACTTCGCAAGGAAACGCTTTCGCGGCAAGCGGAATTCCGTTCTTGCAGTCGCAAGC